>FWPU01007174.1_pt1 | contig 16517 bp, 9 predicted proteins | sample 2228361 | NCBI WGS metagenome assembly FWPU01 (sample SAMEA103939777, study PRJEB20133) | metagenome
ATTTATTAATTGCCTTTATAATATTAGAAAGAGAGGTAATATGAAGATAAAAAAATTAATCTATTTAATCCTTATAATAAATATTATAAGCACAGCTTACTTGTATTCACAACTAAAACTATCAGAAGAAACATTAATACTAAAAAACCTAAGTGGGAAAAAACAAGGACAACTATTACTTGCTCTAACTTCTAATCCAAAAACTTTTAATCCCCTTTTTGCTGCTACTGAACAAGCTAGCTCTTTTATCACTAATATGATGTTTGAAGGATTAGTTAGAATTAACTCTGTATCACAAGATATTGAACCAGCTCTGGCTAAACAATGGAAAGTATCAAATGATGGAAAAGAATGGCATTTCTATCTTAGAAAAGGAATAAAATGGTCTGATGGTAAACCTATCACTGCTGATGATGTAATATTTACCTTTAATGTAATATATAATCCCAATATTAATACTCCCAGCAAAGATATATTACAAATTAATCAACAATACCTTAAAGTATTAAAAATTAATGATTATGAAGTAAAAATTATCTTGCCACAAATTTATTCACCTTTCCTCAGACAAATTGAAAAAAATACCCTACCTATATTACCAAAACATATATTGGAAATGGAACTTTCCCCACAACTATGAATATCAATAGCAAACCGGAAGATATTGTCGTATCCGGTCCCTATAAACTTGAAAAATATATACCAGGACAAAGAATTATCTTAAAAGCAAATCCTTACTATTATAAATTTGATAAAAATAATGTAAGATTACCATATTTTGATAAAATAATAATAAATATAATAAGTGATCTTAACTCAATTTATCTAAAATTGATTTCAGGCGAAATAGATATCTGGGATAGTTTAAGACCTGAAGATTACTCCATGCTAAAATCAAAAGCTATGGAAAAAGGATTAGAAATAAAAGTCATCGGAATATCTCCAGGTCCTGAAATGCTCTGGTTTAACTTAAATAAAGATGTCAACCCAAAAACTAATAAAAAATATTTAGATGAAAAAAAATTAAACTGGTTTAGTAATGTATTATTCAGAAAAGCTATTGCATATGCTATTAATAGAGAAGCTATCATAAATAATATATACTATCAAACAGCTAAACCATCATATGGACTTGAAAATGAATCAAATAATCTTTGGTACAATCCTAATATAACTAATTATTCCTACGATGCTAATAAAGCGAAAAATTTTCTAACTAAAGCAGGATTTAGCTTTATAAAAGAAAATAACAAAATTAAATTAATTGATTCCGCAGCTAAAGAAGTAAAATTTACATTAATAACAAATAGTGAAAACTTATCGCGCGTAAATGCTGCTAATTTTATTGCATCTGATCTAAAAAAAATCGGAATAACAGTAAATGTCCAGCCGGTAGAATTTCGCACTCTTGTAACAAAACTAATAGAAACTTTTGATTATGAAGCAGCTCTGTTGGCATTTACAAGACCTGATTTAGATCCATCCTCAACAATGAATGTATTACTCTCATCAAGCAGTATGCATGTATGGTATCCAAATCAAAAAACACCGTCTACTGACTGGGAAAAAAGAATTGATGAATTGCTTAATTTGCAACTAACTACCTATGATTATCAATTAAGAAAAAAATATTATTTAGAAGTTCAAAAAATTATGGATGAATATTTACCAATAATCTATCTTTATGCCCCACTTGCTACAGCAGTATATAAAAAAAATATTAAAAATATTCAATGCTCGCTTTTAGAACCTAGATGCACCTGGAATATTGAAGAATTATCTCTTTAATTTAGAGTCAAACACCTGACGCGTATATGTAATCTCCATTGCCTTAAATTCCTTTCCATCTTCTTCAATTTGATACATTATATGAATCCATTTGTTATCATCTACATACTTAACTACTTCATGTGTTTTAAATTCTTTACTATGTTCCGGATCAATACCCATCCCATAATAATTACATATACTCTTTTCACAAGTCCCCTCGGTTAAATAATAACCTGTCCCCATATTATCCAACCAAATATTAAAATATTTCTTCTTAAAATTATCATACCCATTATAACCTATCCCTTCAAATTCCATTCCCTCATAAACTCCTTTAAATTTAATCAGCAAATAACGACCTCCAAATATTAATTCATTCTCAGAAATCCCTCTACCTATAAATGTTCCCGGATAATATTCGACCACATCTTTACTTCTGCATCCCATTTTCCTACCACCTTTGCTATTAGCTCATGCTCTTTACTTGGTGTCGCATATTTCTGCCACGCATCTATCTCTTCCTTCGTTTTTTGTATCGATTGTTCTTCTTTTGCTTTATTATCCTTTTCTTGTAATAAAATCAATGAACAATTAATTAAAATATTTAATACCACAAATATTATCAACTTCTCAACCATTATCTATATCTCCTTTTTTATATTTAATTCTTTTTCTAAATTTACTACTCTTTGATAATACAAATTATAATAAAATTTAGACTTATCTATCTTCATTAACATTTTTTTTAATTTTTTTAAATAAATAAAAGCTAATCTAATATTATTATCTATCAAAAAATATCTAACTATCCAATAATATACAATCATCAACTCTTCATATAATTGAAATCTTATACTTGATTCCTCTATCTTATTAAATAAGTTAATCCCACTTTCATAATCTCCCTTCCTTAACAAAACAGCAGAAATAAACAAAGATGTAATTATATCCAAAGTTTTATCGCCAAATTCATTAGCTATTGATTTACCCTTTTTGAAATGTTTTAAAGCAGTTTCCAATTTCCCCATTTCAAAAAATATCTCCCCTAAATTATTATAATTCCACGCTATACCATAAAGATCATCAAGATCTTTATGCAATCTCAAAGATCTCTTATAATAATCAAGAGCTTCTTTATAATCTTTCTTATTAAAATAACACACCCCTATATTATTGTAACAGGTAGCTATCCCATATTTATCTTTAATTTTTTTCCGAACTACAAGTGCTTTCTTAGTATATAAAATAGAATAATTTAATTTATTCACAGACCAATAAATAATTCCTATATTGGAATAGATATCAGCTAATAAAAAATAATCTGAAGCTTTTAAAGCATACTTAATTGCTAACTTCGCAAAATTCATTGCCTTCCTGCTATCCTTCAGTTTGTAACATATATTTATAAGATTATTGTAACAACCCGCTATCCCCGGATAATAATTCAACTTCTTTGCCTCTGTTAACGAATAATTTATTAATTTTACTGCACCCTTTAATCGACCTACAATAAAGTAACAATGTGCTAATTTATTTTTTATCCTTACAACATCATTAAATCGCTTTAAATAATATCCATTTTTAATAGCTTTATTAAATTTATCAATAGCATTCTTTATTCTGCCCATTTGCGATAATACTTTTCCCCACCCTGAAAATATATTAAATTCATATTCTTTTAACTTATCCTTAGCAGGAAATACTTCAAAAAAATAATCTGAATATCTCCTCTTACGAATTTTATCAATCAAATTTGCAGCATCCAAAAAATTCTTATCGCTTTGATTCAAAATGTAAAGTTTATGAGACTTCTCAGCAGATATTAGTAAATGCTCTATTGCTTTTGTGGCATTAGAACTATGATAATAATGATAAGTTAAAAATCCTATTATCCTATATTTATCTTTCGCCTCCTTCTCATAACAATCTGCTATAGCTAAATGACAAAACCTCTTGTAAGAATATGGTATGCTTTCATATGCTACCTCTTGCATTAATGGATACTTAAAGGAATATTGATAATCATTATCTTTTATAATCCATTTTTCTTCACAAAGCTTATTTAATATTAAATTAATATCCACCCCTTGAAGCTCCTTCTTAAAAATCTTACCCATATATCTAATGTCAAATGTTTTACCCATTATAGCTGCTAATTTAATAAAAGATTTTTTCTCATCAGCCATTTTATCAATTATAGATAAAAACATAGAGGAAATTGTATCAGGTAAGCTCACATCTTTTAAACCCTGCACATCCTGATTAACTAAACTTTCAGATAATAGCCTTATAAATAATGGATTACCACAAGCTTTTTCATAAATAATTTTCTTATAATTGCTCAATCTCTCATCCTTACCCAAAATATAATCCATTAAACGATAAGCTTCATCTCTTGTAAATTCATCTAACTTTATTTCCACTAAACAATTTAGCTTCTTTAAAGTTCCAATACCAAAATCCTTTCTATGAGAAATTATAATCATTAACCTATAATTTATAGGCAAAGAAAACAAATAATCTATAAATTCTATAGAAACATTATCCATCCAATGAGCATCATCAAATACTAAAACCAATTGATTTAAATCAGATAATTTCTTTATTAATTTACATAATATTTCAAATAATTTTGCTTTCCTCGTCTTTGCAAGCAAAGATTTTGTCCATTCATTTTCTTCTATAAAAACTTCTAATAAATCATTTAATATAGGAAACCATTTTCTATATTCTCCTATATATCTATTTAAAAACTCTTCTATACCTCCAGCATCATTAATATTACTTAATTTAAAAAATTCTCTTATCACCTCTTTCCACACATAATAAGGCTCATCTTTAACAAAAGCTTGACAAGTCACTTTTATTACTTTAATCCCTTTTAAAGAACTTCTTTTAATAAAATTTATGCATAAAATCGTTTTCCCCATTCCAGCTTCACCACATATCGATACTAATCTCTTCTCACCTATACTAATATCATCAAGACACTTATCTAAAATAGCTATCTCATCCTCTCTACCAATTAATATCTCTTCCGCATCTTCTCTTAATTCAACATCTATCCTTCTCTTATTATATTTATAAATTACAAATTTATCTTTTTTGCCTTTTATTAAATATTCCCCTATATATTCCCATTCATACTCAGATAGCTTATTTGCAAATTCTTTTATCACACTAATAGTCCATGGTTTTGATATATTCATAATCCTCGCTGCTAAATTAACACTATCTCCCATTACCGTCCACTCTTTTCTTGTATTGTTTCCTACTAATGCCCAAAAAGCATTGCCTGCATTTAATCCAACTTTTACTATAAATAAATCACTTTCTAATCCTAATCTCCTCTTACACCCCTCATTAACCTCTCTTAAACTTCTAATAATCTTATCCGTTGCTTCAATCGCTCTATTCCCATCATCCTCATGAGCAACAGGCGCTCCAAATAAATATATAATCTTCTCCCCTTTCAATGAAATATCAGTCTTTAAATATGTTCCTTCATAATTGCTTAATATCTCTAAAATTGAATTGTATATCTCTGACATTATATTTATAAAATAATCTCCTACCTTCTCTCCTATTAACTTCTCCCCTATTCTTCTCAATATATTAAATGCACTCTCTAAACTTAAAAAACATGTTACAACTTTACGATGCTCTCCTATGTAATCCTTTTTCCTTATCTTCTCTTTCACAAACTCCGGAATAAACTTCATCATAGATTCAGAAAAACCTTTCTCTATATCTAATCTCTTAGAATCATTCCTAAACTCCTTTACCTTCTTTATCTCTTTTATTTTTATAAATCCCTCATCCATTACTCTTTCAAACTCAAAAATGTTAGCAAACATAGGATACAGGTCTATTCCTATACCTACTTCATTTGCCGATACCTTCTCTGCTAAATTTATAGCTCTCTCTACTTGTTCACCAAATATTAAATACTCAAGCTGTCTATCCTCACTTCCAAATGAACATTGCCAAAATTCACCATAACTCATCCCACAATGAATGTTTATCGTAAATTTCCCCGCTGAAGTTGACACCCCATCATATTGCCTCCCTACAATCTTTATTATTTTATTTACTGCTTCTATCGCCTTTATATAACTACCGTCTCCATCAAAATGAAATAGTAACGCATCTCCTCCAAATTTTATTATGTCCCCTCCATAATTAGTTATTACTTTAATTAAATGATCAAAATATCTATTTATATGATATGTTAATTCTTCAGATCCTTCATGCCCAGTCATCATCAATTTCTCTGTTAAAAAAGTAAATCCAGAAATATCTAAAAATACAATAGTACCCTTTTCTTTCCTTAAAAATTTATTTTTCGCATATTTATCATTTAATAATATTTTTAAAGAATTTGGAACATATATTCTATAATCTTCATACATACTATCTTCTTCTATATAAATCTCTCCTTTAAGCATATCAATTATATTACCAAAATGCAATGGGGTCATGTCTTTAATTTTTAATCTGGATTATGTAAACCATATCCGTATTCGAAAAATTAGACTGGAAGCAAATTTCACATATCCATATTTTTGAATATTAAAAACCTGACCCCTTCCTTTTAATACTGCTCAATTATAAGCAGAAATTTACCCATATCTTCCCAACATACATTACTATTAATTTGCCATTTCCTTTGATCATATTTTCCCTTTTCTCTTGATATTTACTTTCTTTATTTAATCATTTTACAGCTGTTATCAAAACATTCTGAAGATGATATTTCATAACTCATAAAGGTATCTTAAGCTGTAGTGTTTTGTACCTTTACAAAAGTACCACAAGAGTCATATTTTTACATAAAGTGCCAGGTCTTGTATATCCAATAATTTGGATAACTAAAATTAGCCTGTATCAACCATTTTGTAATTCTAATTTGGTTTACATAATCCAAATCAAAAATTAAAGACTTGACCCCTTGCATGGGTAAATTTTACACTGCTATAATATTTTATTTTTTTTAATAATTAACCCGAAGAATTATAATTGTTCATAAATCATTGATTTAACTTCATTCTTTTTCTATTTATTGCAAAAAAATAAATGTGGCATAATTATTGATTTTTTATTATTATAGAATTGAGGTAATAAAGTATATGAGAAAAAGATTAATTAAAAATAAAACTAAAAATTTAAAAACAGGGGGTATAAAATGATTTACAAAAAATTAATTATTATAACATTTAGTATATTATTTACGGTAAATTTTGCTTATTCACAATGGTTAAATTGGTTGGATGAAAGTCCAATAGCTTATAATTCTCATCTCGCTATTGTTGCAGCAGATTTCAATTGGGACCATTTAATTGATTTAGCTGTAGCACCAAATACTGGAGGTATCAGAATATGGTATAAGACACCATCGGGATGGAGTTCTACTCCTGAAATAGTAACAACTTCAGGAACATACAGATCTTTAGCAGCAGGAGATATAAACTATGATGGAACAATAGATTTAGTAGGAGCAGGGACAACAATTCAAGCATTCTTGCATGAATTTACTGGGGGCGGATTTATATGGACATCGGCTAATAATTTTGATCCGCTTCCTAGCGGTATTTTTAATAGTGTTACATTAGCAAATGTTAATATTGCTCAAGAAAAATATGGATGTATAACACTAAATGATTGTGATGGCTTGAAAGTACCATTTCCTTATGGTTTAGATATTATAGCAACAGTAAATACAGGTGAAGGGCAGGGAATTACAGTATATCGCTGGGCGGGATATATCTATAATAGTGGAAATTGTGAGGGAAGCTGGGAAATGGAACCTGTAGAAGGATTACCTGATGCCGGTTATTATAATCAAGTAATTAGTGCTAATTTTAATTTAGATGGAATGCCTGATATTGCAGCAAGCAAAGAGGGAGGAATTGATGTTTTATTTCGTAGTTTAATTCAAGATCCAGGTGGTTGTTATATGCCCGATTTAGGAGGAAACTTTATTCCAAAATGGAAATATCAAAATGGGATGGTTAATTTATCTGATATCTTACCATCCACAGGTAATTATAAATCTATAGCTGCTGCTGATATAAATAACGATAATTATCCGGATTTAGTAGCAGTAGGTAATCCAACAGAAAGAATTGATGCAGCAAACGGTATTGAAGTATGGTATGGAATGCCCAGCAACTTTGATTGGCTATGGTTTAAAGAAATAAATGTTTATGATCGTTTTGATTATTTACTGATCCCTGGTAACTTTACTTATGTAATTATTGATGATTTTCACAATGACAATATAATGGATATAGCTGCTGGTACAGTCGATGTGGGTATAAAAGTATGGCGTGGTCAATATTATATTGATAATCCGACTTTACCATGCCCTCCTGAAACAAATCCTAATATTAAGGAATGTCCTGAGCCTACAAAATTTTATTGGACTCAAGATACTTCACCTATCTCTCTTGGTTATTTCAGGGTGTTGGCAAGCGATGATTTTAATAATGACAGTAAAAAAGATATAGCAGGAGCAAGAAATGATGCTGATTCCAGCACAATCGGAATAAATGCATTCTTAGTTACTTCACCAAACACTTTCAGTTATTCTAATTGGTATCATGTTAACATTGATTCATTTGATGATTTTAGAATATTTGCAGGTATGAAATTTTCAGGTACAAATAACTTTTCTGGAAAAGGTGAAAATAACGAAATGTCCACATTATTAGGTCCGGATACAGATGCAACAGCACCAATGATAATTGCAACAGTAGAAGATATTAATACACCTAATGGAGAAAGTGAAATACGAATATACAAAACTGATGGAGAAGGATATTGGGATAAATTATTAGAAAAAGGATGTGTTCCTGTTGCAGAAGGAGAACTTGAAGATGCTCAATTAGTTTATTTAAATAACGATAATTTATTTGATGTAATAGCAGTAAAGAAAACCAATGTTGGTAATCATGATGGCATTAGAGCATGGGTACAAATTTCCTATTGCAATTTTTTAGAAATTTCAAGTGGATTATCTACTCCGGGAATTTATCATGAATTGGCGATCGATGATATTAACAATGATGGATTTAAAGATATCATTGCTGCAAGACAAGGATCAATAGAATTATGGTGTGGTTCCCCTGAATTAATTACAGTATGGAACTGGGTACCATGTGGAGCTATTGGAGACGGCAAAAATAACCGCAGTATAGTTGCACAAGATTTTAATGAAGATGGATACATTGATGTTGTAGGATGTAGCTATGAAACCGTTGGTTATGGTGGATTAACATATTATTATCAAACGGACAATGGCTCACAATGGGGCTCAGAGCCAATAGGTATGCCATTCAATTGCACTAGAGTTTTCTCTACCAAATACAATACTTGCTTACCAGATTATAATGATGAGCATTACGATGTAGTTGCTTCATCAGCAGATAGTGGTCTCCTGATTTTCTTGCATCGTTTATACGACAACAATTTTATTTGGGAAATGATTACAAGCCCTGCTACAAACGATACATTTAGTCGTGCTTTATCTGCTGACATCAATAATGATGGGCATTCTGATATTTTAGCATGGCAAAATTCTTATTCAAGCTTAATGTCATACTATTGGGATTGTTCAGCATGGCATCCTACGATTATTGATACTAACTTCATATGCACTGATATGGATACTGCAGATTTAAATAATGATACACTTCCTGATTTAGTTTCTGCTTGTCAAAATACTACAACTGGTGAACATGTCCTCAGGGTTGGTTATTCATACAGCTTACCAGTTCCACCAGTGTTAGTAAGTCCAACTAACGGAAGCATAGTTAACACGAGAGAACCTATTTTCAAAATGAGAACTTCAAGCAATTATACTAATTGCCTCAGATTTAAAATATCATTGGAAGATGGTATTAATCTATCAATTCACAATGGTGCTGAATCACCAATAGGTTGGGATAAAATATGTTACAATTCTTCCGAAAATGCTAATTATGTTTTTCAAATCGATGATACTTTCCCAAATGGATTACCTGATGGTATCTATTACTGGACTGTTCAAGCTTATGATGGTTTTAGAAATTCCTACGCTTCGAATACATATTCTTTTACGGTAGATCCTGATGATAAAATACCACCAAGCGAAGTACAAAATATACTTTTAGAAAAAATTCCTACCGGTGTCTTATTAAAATGGAATAAAGTCCCTGATACTGATGTAGATAGATACAGAATATTTCGTGGCGATAATTCTACATTCCCTTTAATTCCATCTAACATGCTTGCTCAAATTAGCTTACCTGTCGGAGATGTTGTTACTTTTATAGATAATAAACCTCTTAGTCCTTTAAACGCCTTCTATAAAGTAAAAGCTGTTGATGTTACAGGTAATGTTGGTCCATAAAAATCTATATATACAAAGGCATCCTGTATCAATATCGATGCAGGGTGCCTTTTTGATTTTACAACACCCTAATATTCTAGCCAATTCTTAACCTTTAAATCACTCTCACAAATTTCATAAATTGCTTCCACAAACCTCTTAGCAAGCTGTAAATTAGTTATTAATGGAACATTAAAATTTACTGCTTTACTTCTTATCAAATAATCATTATCAAGCTCTTCTTTTTCTATATTTTTAGGAATATTTATAACCAAATCTATCAATCCATTGGCAATATAAGTAAGAGTATTAGGCTCCCTTTTTTCTAAGGGCCAATAAAGTATCTCAGCATCAATTCCATTATTATGTAAAAAATCTGCTGTTCCTTTTGTAGCATAAAATTTAAAACCCATCTCTCTTAGCTTATATGTACTTTCAAGAAATTCTATTTTCTTTTCTAAATCTCCAGTTGAAAGTAAAATTGTTTTCCTTTTAGGTAATTTAAAATCAACCGATAACAAACTTTTTAAAAATGCTTCATTAAAATCATCACCAAGACATGCTACCTCTCCTGTTGATGTCATTTCTACACCCAAAATTGGATCAGAACCTTTCAACCTCGTAAATGAAAATTGAGGTGCTTTAACTCCTACATACTCCAAATCAGCAAACGATCTTTCAACTTTAGATAATCTCTTACCCATAATTATTTTCGTAGCTATATCTATAAAATTAACTTTACATACTTTTGCAACAAAAGGAAAACTTCTTGAAGCTCTTAAATTACATTCTATAACTTTTACATGATTATCTTTAGCAATAAACTGTATATTAAACGGACCAGTTATATTTAAAGCTTTAGCTATCTTTTTAGTTATAATTTTTATACGTCTCATCGTTTCTAAATATGTTCGCTGAGGTGGTAAAACTAAAGTAGCATCCCCTGAATGTACTCCAGCATTTTCAATATGCTCAGAAATTGCATAACAAAATATCTCACCATTTTTTGCCACAGCATCAATTTCTATTTCTTTTGCATCCGTTATAAATTTGCTTATAACTACTGGATGCTCTGCACTAACTTTCGATGCTTTCATTAAATAATGTTTAAGCTCATCCGAACTAAGAGCTATACTCATAGCTGCACCACTTAAAACATAACTCGGTCTTATTAAAACAGGGTACCCAATATCATTAGCAAACCTTTCTGCGTCTTCCAAACTGGTTAATTCCATCCATGCTGGCTGATCTATATTTAATTTATCTAATAGATTTGAAAATTTATGTCTATCCTCCGCTTGATCTATATTATAAGGATGTGTACCTAAAATCTTTACTCCTTCACTATGTAATAATAATGAAAGATTATTCGGTACTTGCCCACCCATAGATACAATTATTCCTATCGGATTTTCTTTTTCAAATATATCAAGTACGCGCTCTAATGTTAATTCCTCAAAATATAATTTATCAGCAGTATCATAATCTGTACTAACTGTCTCAGGATTGCAATTTATTATTACAGTCTTATAACCTAACTTAGATAATGTAAAAATTGAATGAACACAACACCAATCAAACTCAACTGAAGAACCAATACGATATGGACCCCCACCTAAAACTATTACCTCTTTCTTTTCTTTAAAATCTATATCATCAAAATCAGCATTATATGTTAAATATAAGTAATTAGTCTTTGCAGGATACTCACCTGCTAATGTATCTATTTGCTTTACATAAGGTATTATATTACATTTTTTTCTTAAATGCCTTACTTCCTTCTCACTACTTGATGTAAAATTAGCAATTTGCTTATCCGAAAATCCACATCTCTTAGCAAGCTTTAATAACCAAATAGGTAATTGCTTCAACTTGTATTTGCTTACCTCATCTGCAATATCAACTAAATTCCTTATCTTATAAAGAAACCATCTATCCACCTTCGATAATAAATATATCTTATCAATTGAAAAACCCCTCCTTATAGCTTCTGCAATAGCAAAAATTCGTTTATCGGTAGGCTCTTTAAGTTCCTTCTCTAAATTATCAAATATTAAATTATTTCCTATTACACCATCCATACCTATATCAAGCATTCTAATAGCTTTCTGCAAAGCCTCCTCAAATGTCCTGCCTATCGCCATAACTTCTCCTACAGACTTCATTTCAGATCCTATCACTAAATCAACACGATGAAATTTTTGCAAATCCCACCTCGGATACTTAACAACTACATAATCTAACGCTGGCTCATAACATGCTGATGTTACTCCTGTAACTTTATTTCTTAATTCAGTTAAGCTATATCCTAAAGCTAACTTAGTTGCAATAAAGGCTAATGGATATCCTGTCGCTTTTGAAGCTAACGCTGAACTGCGACTCAATCTTGAATTAACCTCTATAATACGATAATCATTAGACACAGGATCCAATGCAAATTGAATATTACATTCACCAATAATCCCTAAATGCCTTACAACTTTTATTGCTAATGACCTTAACATAAAATTTTCAGAAGCAGTCAAAGTTTGCACAGGCGCTACTACTATGCTCTCGCCTGTATGAATCCCCATAGGATCTACATTCTCCATTGAACAAACTACTACACAATTATTAAATCTATCCCTAACAACCTCATATTCTAACTCTTTCCATCCACCTAAATATTCTTCTATCAATACCTGATTCGTATATGAAAAAGCTTTACATACTAAATCTACCAATTGCTCCTCACTAAAGCATACACCTGAGCCTAATCCCCCTAAAGCATATGCTATCCTGCACATAACAGGATAACCTATCTCACTCGCTACCCGCTTAGCTTCATCTATATTCTCTACAGCCTCACTCTTCGGAATCCTTAACCCTAACTCCCTTATTTTATCCGCAAATAACTTCCTGTCCTCTGTATGCTTTATTGCTTCTATTGAAGTCCCTAATACTTCAACTTTATTCCTATCCAATACCTTTTTCTCTGCTAAATCGATTCCTACATTTAATGCAGTCTGCCCACCAAAACTTAATAAAATACCATCAGGCTTTTCACGCTCTATCACCCTCTCAACAAATGATGATTGGATAGGTAAAAAATATATCTTATCTGCAAACCCTTCTGATGTCTGCACAGTCGCTATATTCGGATTCACCAAAATCGTTTCTATGCCATCTTCTTTTAACGCTTTTATGGCTTGACTTCCTGAATAATCAAATTCACCTGCCTGCCCTATTTTAATAGCTCCTGAACCAATTATTAAAACTTTATTATATAATTTGTTTTGTATCATAATGCTCTCAAAAACATGTCAAATATAAATTCAGTATCATCAGGTCCTGGCGATGCTTCCGGATGAAATTGCGCTCCAAAAAATGGCTTTGATATGTGCCTTATCCCTTCATTAGAACCATCATTATTATTGTAAAACCACTCTCGCCAATCCTCTGAAAGTGTCTCTCTATTAACTACATAACCATGATTCTGCGATGTTATATAACATCTCCACGTTCCTGCTTCTATGCACGGTTGATTCTGCCCACGATGACCATACTTCAACTTATATGTATCGGCACCTGCTGCTAAACCAAGTAATTGAGACCCTAAACATATCCCTAAAATCGGTACATTACCCTTCAACATCTTCTTCAAATTATCAATTGTCTCAACACACATCTTTGGATCTCCTGGACCATTCGATATTACTACCCCATCTACTTCCTCATTAGTAAAATCATAATCCCATGGACATCTTATTACTGTTATATCCCTATTTGTAAATGCCCTAATTATACTATATTTAACCCCACAATCCACTAATAAAATCTTCCTTTTACCTCTTTCATATACAATAACTTCTTTTATACTTACTTCCTTCACTAAATTCCTCTTGTTAGGATCATCAAATTCTATTTCATCCTCTAAATAAATTATTTTCCCAAGCATTGTCCCTTTTTCTCTTAGCTTTTTAGCTATTTCCCTTGTATCTACTCCTTCAATAGCTGGTATATTATTCTCTCTCAACCATTTATCTAATGATTTAACAGCATTCCAATGTGAATAATATTCAGAATAACTAGACACTATTAATCCTTCTACTTGAATTTTATCTGATTCAAAAACTGATAAAAATAAATCTCTTTTATCTTCTGCAACACCATAATTACCAATTAATGGATATGTAAAAACAAGTATTTGCCCCTTATATGATGGATCAGTTAAACTCTCCGGATAACCAATCATCCCAGTATTAAATACAACTTCTCCCGCAACCGGCTTTATAGCCCCAAATGCATAACCTATATATTCACTACCATCTCCCAATACTAACTTTGCTTCTATCCTATCCTTCCACCTACTTAAATAATTATTAACCTCTTTTTTATTATTTTGCATATTTAACCCGCTAAATTTTATATATATGCATTCAAATTGTCAATATCATGGGGTCATGTCTTTAATTTTTAATTTAGATTATGTAAACCAATTGGCAACTTCTAAAGTTAGACTAAAAGCGCATTTATCAGATCTAATTTCTTGGAAAATAAAAACCTGGCACCTTAATATTAATACTGAACAAACATACCTTTAAATATAAATATGCTATATGTACTAAAAAATCTACCTACGACTATAGATTAATAACTTCTTTTGCTCCTCATGCTCCCATATTATGAAAATCATCTCTTCATTTCAATTCTTTCTTAAATTATTAAAATTATCACACATCCATGTATTTAAGTTGATATATAATTACTATAAAGTTGATATATAATTACTATAAAATTATCAACAAGATAGCTCTTCTTTCCTATACTATACCCACTTTTTCCCTAAAAATGCACCTTATATTAATTAGTTAATTTTTATCACATGTAATTAAAATGATGGCTCATAGAAATCAAAAAGAGAATCTGAAACCTCACCGATGCATCTTCATTAAAGTATAACAAGCGTTTTATTTTCACATAAGGTGTCAGGTTTTGAATATCCAAAAATTTGAATAGCTGAAATCAGCCCACAGCAATAATTTTGCGATGCTTGTTTGGTTTACATAATCCAAATTAAAAATCAAAGACATGATCCAGCACTCCTACTTAATCCCTAGTTCTTCCTTTGCTTTACGAATTTCATCTTGAATTTCTTCAATTGACATATTTTTCCATTCTATCTCTAAGAGATATCGGATATAGTGAAGGTCTTGCAATGTCTTATTACCTGGAAATTCTATTTTAGCTCTATCTAAAGCTCTCTTTTTATCATCTTCTGATGGTATTATTTTGGGCATTATTATACCTCCTCAAAAAAATCTTCTGGTGTTACAATTTGTGGAACAGGTAAACCAATATTCATGTTTATCCGTCTGACCATAGATTGCGTACCAGGTTTAACTAAATGACGTAGGTTCCAAGTTACTAAAAAGTCCATACCTTCCAGCGAAGCAATAGCTATGTGAACAGCATCAGGCTCAGGCAATCGTTTGTATTGTAAATAAGTTCTTGCCAATTCACGTACATCATCTTTAAAAGGTAATATTATAAAATTTGAAATTAGTTTGACAAGTCGATCTCGTAATAAAAGATCTTTAGTTGCTCGGATTTCAATTATTGTCATATCTGAAATGAAAGCATTAACCTTAGGAAGTACAATATGCCAGAATTCTTGAGTTACCTCCATTAAAGGCGGAACTTTTTCATCATAGTACATACTAATAACTGAACTTTCAAGATAAACATCGGCTCTCTTCTTCATCTTTTTTTATCTCCTTATTTAAATCTAAAAATCCTGGCATTTCGTATTACTCACTTATATCTGCAACAATCCAGCTATCTCACCCTGATTTGTGCATACATCAGAAATTCTCTGGATATACAAACTTTAGAAAAGTTCTTTTTGTTAATAATTTTTGTCATTCATTACCTTCATGTTCAAAATTTAAACTGTCTAATTCGCTCTTTATATTCTCCATGCCCCTACTAATTATAACAATATAAATCCACTCCTCTCATTATCTTATTGCTCTATAACTTACAAAATTCTAACTATAGCTGGATAATTGTTTTTATAAATTATGTTAAAAACTGCTCTAAACAAATTTAATTTTTTGCATAAGATTATAATTATAGCACAAAAACATATAAATTTTTTTCATTCAAATCTTAAAATATTTATCATTTCCTTATAATCATCATTACATATATATTTATTATACTTATTTTTAAAAATAAACACAAAAAATAGATATGCAAAATTGTCTTTCTAAAAATTACTTTCTTATCATAGAGCCAAATATAATAAAGTTATCCTTGAATTAATTCTTCCTTAGATAATTCTCAGCAGCAACTACATCTTCACATAAGGTGCCAGGTTTTGAATATCCAAAAA
>FWPU01008870.1_pt1 | contig 16516 bp, 14 predicted proteins | sample 2228361 | NCBI WGS metagenome assembly FWPU01 (sample SAMEA103939777, study PRJEB20133) | metagenome
CCCAGGGGAAGCATAAGGACAAGTTGGCCACCCTGTTGACCCTCAACTTTCAGGTGGTGGAAAATGAAACTTTGTGACCGTTGGCGGTATAGATTCATTGCGCTCGATTTCGCGGCGGAACTGGTCGTATTTTTCCAACACGCCGACGCGGTTTGAAAGTCGTGCCCGCGCGGTGTTGTTCTTGAAAATCGGATGCGTGCCGATTTTGGCGTTGTTGGTCGCGCCGATATATTTGTGGTCGGGGTCGCCGTCGAAGGGGTTGTAAGCCGGTCCGAGGTAAGCCGAACCCATGTAGCCGGGGAACAGGTAAATCGTCTCGGCGGCGGGCAAGCCGACGTAGGCGGGCATCTCCGGTTTGTTCGGTCCCTTGACCTTCGCCACGATGGAGCCAACGGACGGATACTGCTGCGGAAGATTGGCGGCGTTCGAGCCGAAGTAGCCCGTCGTCATCCAGCGCGCGGCGGCGAAGTGGTCGCCGTTGTCGTGATGGACGGAGCGGATGAACGCCATCTTGTCGGCGTGCTTCGCGTGCTGCTCTAACTTCTCGCACAGGAGGATGCTGGGCACGTTCGTCTTGATGGCACCGAACGGTCCGCGATATTCGGGGGGCGCGTCGGGTTTGGGGTCGTAAGTTTCAAGGTGGCTGGGACCGCCGTCCAGCCAGATGAGGATGACGGACTTGTTCTTCGGGGGGCGACCTTTCTCTGCCGCCTCTGCCCTCAGGCGCAGCAGGTCGGATAATGCCAGCCCCGCGAACCCAAGAAAACCCGCTTGCAGAAAACTTCGACGGCTGATACCTGCGCAGTTGCGATACTCAAAGTCCCCTTCAATCTTGAACATGATGGACTCTCCCTCCTGTGCCCGTGAGGACGTTGCGCCTCGCGTGTTTGGACACCCTCACGTCGGTAAAGTTGCAAAGTGACGAGAGGATTTCATGGCGTCCAGACGCCAAAACTCTCCATCCAGACAATATAAGCCACAGAACAGCGCACGCATCGCCGCAGACGCGAAAGTTTCAGATATAATCACGGAGGGGAGAGATGCGCCTATGTGTCGACATCGCGGCTTCACGCTGATTGAAATGCTCATCGTTATCACGATTTTAGCCATCCTGTTCGCTATCCTGTTTCCTGTTTTCCTGACGGCGAAGATGACGGCGGTGCGCACAGTTTGTCTGTCCAATTTGAAACAGTTGGGCACGGCGGTGCAGATGTATACGCAGGACTACGACGACCACTTTCCATTCTGCGCAGGAACGGAGCAACGGGGGTCGTGGCGACATCCGCAGTTTCCAGACGGCACGGTGGCAACGTGCTTTCGCTTTGTTATAATGTCTTACGTCAAATCAGAGCCGGTCTTTGGATGTCCGGCGGACAACGGCACGCCGGGGTTTGGCTTTTCCAACGAGACGTCGCTCTATCGTCTCATCGGCACAAGTTACCTCTGGAACGTGCGGCAACGTGAGAACAGTTTGATTCCGTGGGTCAACGGGATGCCTGTCGGAGCAGTGGACAACCCTGCCGAAACGCAGATTCTCTGGGACTACGGCTACAACTGGCACTTCGAGCGCACAACGGAAGCGATATGGCGCGTCACTCCGAATTGGCAGCAAAACACTCTCTTCGCAGACGGGCATGTGAAGGTGCTGAGGCTGCAGGAGATTATAAACCTGCCGGGCAACCCCTACAAATAGATTTGCCCCCTCTTTTTCTCCCCTTTCAGACGCTCCCTCTCCCCCCCCCAGACAGCAGAACCGTCTAACGGCTCAATATCGCGCTCAATATCGCCTTGTGCGCAAAAAAGATTTCAGATATAATGGCTCACGGGAGGAAACCCGAGTGAACTCTTCTCAACACCGACAATCTGGTTTCACGCTCGTCGAACTGCTCGTCGTCATTTCCGTGTTGGCGATTCTGTTTGCCCTTCTGTTTCCCACGTTTCTGACGGCAAAGATGACCGCAGTGCGCACGGCGTGTCTGTCCAATCTCAAGCAATTAGGATCCGCTGTGCAGATGTACGCGCAGAACTACGACGACCACTATCCGCACTGTCAGGGCAACGAGCAGCGCGGCTCGTGGCGGCATCCCGACTATCCCGACGGCACGGCGTCGACTCACCTTCGATTTCTCATTGAGCCGCACGTCAAATCACAATCCGTCTTCCATTGTCCTGCCGACACCGGCACGGACGATTTCGGCTTTGACGACGAAACGCCGCTGCACCAACGCATCGGCACGAGTTTCTTTTGGAACGTCCTGAAGCGACACGACAATGACATGCCGTGGGTCAACGGGATGCCCGTCAGCGCGGTGGACGAACCAGCGGAGACGCGCCTGCTCTGGGACTATGGTTACAACTGGCATTTTCAGCGCACGACTGAATCGCTCTTTCGCGTGACACCGCTTTGGCAGCAGAACGCCGTCTTCGCCGACGGTCACGTAAAGGCACTCAAGGCGCAGGAGATTTTACATTCATACTGATAACCGATGTTTCTCCCCCGATTGAAATCGAGGGCTGTGCCTACGAAGTCCACCTGCGTGGACTCAGACTCAAAACCCGCGCAGGCGGGTTTCGTAATCGCAGACCTCCATTTCAATGGCAATGGCATTAAGTTAAGCCTGACAAGGTAGCGCCTCCTGGCGCGTGGTCGGCGATTTGACGTGCCAGGAGGCCCTACCTTGTCGGTGAGAACAGCTTACGTTCCTTAACCTAATGCCATTGCATTTCAATGGGGGGCTGAAAATTGCTTACCGATCCTCTTCTCCAAGCCCTGGAAGAACACCTGCTCTGGTTGACCTTCCGCAAAATCTGCGTCCTGATTGCGCTGGTCTACCTGTTCAGCCGCGCGCGTTTTTTTTCGCGTCTGCTGCTGTATCGCATGACGCTGCGGGACAGGATTTCTGCCATTCTCTTTTTTGCGTTGCTGGCGATGGTGGAGGAAATTGGCTTCACGCCGCGCGGCGGTTTTTCGCCGGTCAATCCCGGTCTCATCGCGGCGTGCGCGGCGGGGCTGCTCGGCGGTCCGTTCATGGGCGGCTGCGTCGGTGTCACTTCTGGCTTTATTATGATGTGGCGCAACGGCGTCACGTTGACAAGCCTCGGCATTGCTCCCACCTTCGGCGGTCTGCTGTGTGGCGTCATCTGCTGGCAGAGCAAATCGCTCAAAGAAAAAGTCGCCGCGGGAGCGGTCGCGACATCGTTCGCGGCATTTGTCGAATTAGGGCTGTTTCTGCTGCAAGAGCGTTCCTCGATTACACCGATGGCGTTCCTGATGATGGCGCTGCCGATTGCCGCGTTGGACGCCCTCGGCGTGAGCGCGCTCATCTGGATGGTGGCGGACTTGCAGCAGCGGCGCGAGTCGGTGGCGCGGGCGGAAATCAACCGCGCCCTGCGCGTTGTGGACGAAAGTTTGTCCACCTTGCAGCGCGGACTGGACCACGAAACGGCGGCGCAGGTCGCGGAGATTTTGCTGAACCTGTCGGACGTGGAAGCCGTCGCGCTCACGGATAAGGAAAGGCTGTTAGCGCACAAGGGGATGTGCGCCGACCGCCACAAACCCGGCGAACCGATTGGGTGCCCCGCCGCGCGCGAAGCCGTGCGCACGGGCAGCCTGCAAACCAGCGAGTGCCCGCCTGCTTTGCCGTGCGTCATGCAGGGCTGCACGCTGGCACGGGTCGTCGCGGCTCCGCTGGTGACCGATGGCGAACTGCTGGGAACCGTCGTTCTGTTTCGCACGCGCCAGAACCCCGTCAGCGCGGACACAGTGGATTTCGCCGTCGGCTTTGCGCGTTTTCTCAGCAAGTATCTGCTGCAGCAGGCAGAGCTCAAAGCGCAGACGCGGGCGGTGATGTCCGCCGAAGTCAAAGCCCTACAAGCGCAGATGAACCCGCACTTTCTTTTCAACGCGCTCAATACTATCGCCGCTCTTACTGCCCTTGACCCGAAGGAGGCGCAGCGCGTGGCGGTGACGCTGGGACAGATTCTGCGTTCGACTTTGCGGGCGCGGAGCGACGTGCTTATCGAAATCGAGCGCGAGTTGGAGAACGTGCGGAACTATCTTTCGCTGGAAAAGGCGCGGTTTGAAGACCACTTCAAAGTCGTCGAGGAGATTGACCCCGCCGCGCTGAAGACGTTGATTCCGCCGTTCACGCTGCAACCGATTGTGGAGAACGCCGTGCTGCACGGCTTGTCGCCCAAGGTCGAGGGCGGCGCGCTGCGCATCGTCATCCGCCAGCGCGGCGATTGGACGTGGTGCTGGGTTGTCGACGATGGGATGGGCATGAACGACGAAACGTTGAAACGACTGCTGGACTTGCGCAACAACGAACTGCACGGCTTGGTCGTCGTCGCCGAACGCCTGAAGCATCTCTTCAACGGCCATGCCCTCTTCCGCGTGCGGAGCGAAGAAGGCAAAGGCACAGCGGTGGTGATTGGACTGCCGAGCAACGGACAGAAGATGCGAGATGAGAGATAAGAGATAAGGGATGAACGCCGATACATTGACGATCTCTCATCCCCTATCCCTCATCTCTCATCCCCCGAAGGTTCTATGATTCGCGCACTCATTGCTGAAGACGAACGTAAGGCATTGAAATATCTGCGCCTGCTGTTGGAACAGACGGGCAGGGTAGAAGTCGTGGGCGAAGCCGCCAACGGATTCGACTGCATGAAGTTGGTGGAGGAGTTGCGCCCCGACGTGATGTTTTTAGACATTCGGATGCCGGGCATGAGCGGCATTGAAGTCGCGGCGTCCGCGCTGCTCATGGAAGAGCCGCCATTAGTCGTTTTCGTCACGGGCTACTCGGAACACGCGCTGCGGGCGTTCGAGTTGGAGGCGGTGGACTACCTTGTGAAACCGATTGACGAGGCGCGCGTGATGATGACCGTCGAGCGGCTGGAAAAGTTGCTTCAGCAAAAGCCGCAGCAGGTAGAGACGCTGCAATCGCTGATTGAGCGACTGACTACGCAGGAGAAAACAACACCGCGCAAAATCCCGGTCAAAGATTATCAGGAAGGCACGATTCGGCTGCTCGACCCGCCGCAAATCATTTACGCCGAGCGGCGCGACGACCGCCGCGTTCACATTTGCACCGCCGAAAAAGAGTTCCCCACTTACTATACCGTTGAGAAGCTGGAAGAACGCCTCGCCTCGTTCGGTTTCTTCCGCGCCAACTCCGGCGCGATTGTCAATCTGGATTTCATTGACCACATCATTCCGAACGGCGACGGCTCTTACGACCTCGTGCTCAAAGACGCGCAGCGCACGGGCATCACCGTCTCGCGCTCGCGGGGCAAGGCGCTGGCGGGGCTATTGAAATTGTAGGGGCGAAGCCTTTGTCCATCAGAACTGAGCCATTCTGACGCACCAAGGCTTCGCCCCTACCAATCAGACACGAAAACTCACCCTTCAGACAGCCGCCCGTTTCAACCCCTTCGTATGTTGCTATAATGTTGATGTCAGCAAGAGGCGCACAGGCGGAGTGAAGCCTCATTTCGTTGGGGAATGCGCGCGAGCCACAGCGAAGGAGAGTATCGCACTCCCATTGAGCGACTCCTGCAAATCCCGTTGAACCCATCACGTTCGACGAAACAGCAAGGGAGGGAGTTTGATGAAAAGAGTCAGTTGGTTGGCTATGTCGTTTCTGTTGGTCGGTCTGATGGTCAAGCAAGGGGCAGCCCAAGAAGTCCGCGTGAAGATTCGCCTCAGAGGTCCAGCGATTGGTGGTGTCGTTCCGCAGGGGAGTTCCGAGTACCGCGTTCGTGGCCGTCAGGTGCAGTTCAAGGCGCAGGCGAATCGCGTTAATCTGGCAGATGGAACAGTGCTCTCAGTGCAGGTCAATGGCAACGCTGTGGGCAGCATCACGTTGGTTGGTGGAGCAGGCAGTTTAGAACTCAACACTAACGACGACGATACCGTGCCGAACATCCAACCCGGCGACGTCGTGAGTCTCGTTGCTGCAAACGGCGCGATCATATTGAGCGGTCAGTTTTAGCGCTGGAGAAAAGTGCCGCGGTAAAAGAAAGCGGCGTCCCGATTGTCGGGACGCCGCTTTCTTCTTTGCTCCATCGGTGGCGGCGCAAACAGGCGACGAGCCTGCCACTTTAGACATCGAAAGTCACCTTTTAGACAGACAGCCGTTTCAAGCCGTTCGTAAGTTGATATAATGCGCGAGGAGGTCAATAGTCATGTTGAGAATCGGTGTGTTCGTGAGTCTTTTGGTCTTTCTGGGAGCGCAAACTGCTTTTGCCCAGACCGTTGTGTGGCGGGCGGCAGACAACCCGCACGTCATCAATGGAACTGTCGCCATCCCGCCGACGATGACGGTTGTCATGGAGCCGGGGGTCAGCGTTTGGGTGAATCCGAACAGCACGCTGCGGGTGGAAGGTCAGTTGACAGGTCAAGGGACTGCAGCGAATCGCATCAGCATCACGGGGCAGGACAACCTGTCCTCCGCCATGCGCGTCTTTGGCACGCTCAACCTGAACTTTACCAACGTCCGCTGCCCGACGGAGGCGGAGCCGGGCGGGTCGCTGCTGTTTGCTGACTGCCACTTCGACGTTAATGGCTTCGTCCTGACGCGGGAGGGCTACCTGTTCGACCGCGCCCCCTACCTTCAGTTCGACCGCTGCGTGTTCACCGGGACGGGCAACCTCTTTAGCGTGAACCTGACGGTGGACCACTGCCAGGTCGTCCTGCGCGATGTGACGTTTCGCAACGGCGCATACGCCTTTATCCTGTATGCCTACGTCTACCTCGACCGCGTCAGTGTGGACGGGGCGATTCAGGATGGAATCACCCTTCTGTTAGACGGTCCGCATTACCTCAACAATCTCACCATCACCAACTCGGCGCGGGCGGCACTCTATCTGGGGGGCGGCAACTGGGGCGTGAACTACTTTCTGGGACCTAACAACACGCTGCAAAACAACGGCTATCTCATGTTTCTGAATTCGGGGGGTCTGCTGCCGGGCAGCACGCTGCCTACGACCGGAAACGGCGACAACCTCATCTGGGCGCTGGGCGGGGACTGGCGGGGCGACACGCTCTGGGCACCGATGAGCGTGCCCTACCGCATCGGACTTCCCATCTACCATTCGGGCAATTGGACCATCCTGCCCGGCGTCAGGGTCAAGATGGGACCGGAGGGGCGCATCTGGGATGAGACGGGCGGCATGGACTTTCGCGGGTCTCCCATCACCCCGATTGTCTTTGAACGCCTCGACCCCGCGCAGTCGTGGAACGACATTCACACTGACGTGCAGTTTGGCGGACGCCTCCTGAACTGCATCGTGGACGGCAGCCGGAACGGCGTCAACGGCGGGAGGACGTTCGTGGACGACTGCCTCTTCCGTAACAACCTCATCGCCACGCAAGGCGTTACCCTTGTCACCGGGTCGGACTACCTGAACAACTTGGTCGGGCATGACGCGTCTGCTGGCAACCTGAACGGAGGTCTCAACCATCCGAACTCTTTCGTGGGCAATCAGGTTGCCGTCCGCTCCATCTACGGATTCGACATTGACTGCCGCAACAACTGGTGGGATTCGCCCACAGGTCCGACCTACTCCGGCAACCCTGGCGGAACCGGGGACGTGATAGAGGGCTTTGTGCAAAGGCTGCTTCCGTTCCTGACCGCGCCGCCCGGCCGCAGCGATACGCGACCGGTCGTGCGCCTGAAGAAGCCCTCTTTCTTACTCGAACCCGGCTCCAAATTCACTCTGACGTGGGATTCCGAGGACGACAGGGGCATTGTCTCTCATAAGATTCTTGTCTCCCCGACGGGTCATCCCGCCGACTTCCAGACCGTGGCGACTTTACCGGGCACTCAGCGCGCATACGAATTGATTGTCCCCAACAGTGGCTGGGTGCCTTTCCTCCGGGTCGTCGCCGTAGACGCTGCTGGACACGAGGGATGGGACCAATGGAGTGGCATCACTCCTGATGGGCAGGTTGCGACGGACATCACTCTCACCTCGGACGTCGCCGGGCGAACGTTCAAGGGCGGCGACCATGTGCCGGTCACATGGACGGCCAATCTGTTGGACCTGACCGCGAACGATGCCTACGGCTTTCTCGTTCTGGACGCGGAGCAGGGATTCATCCCGCTGGGCGGATGGTTTGCGACCTCTGGGCGTCTGCCATTGGACGCTAAGATGCCGCACATTAGCACCGACTCCGCCCGATTTGCTGTCAGGGTCTCCGGTTCGCTCAACCACCAGAAATGGTTCTTCAGCGCGCCCTTCGCCATCCGTCCCGACCCACGCATGGGCGACCAACCGCCGTCCGTGACCTTGCTCAGTCCGCAAGCCGGGCAGTCTTTTGATGCAGGCAGCGCGGTTCCTATTACTTGGTCTGCGTCTGACGATGAAGCCCTGCGCTCTTTCGACCTGTTTGCGTCCTACGATGGAGGGCGCACATGGCACTCACTGGCAAAAGACTTGCCGGGCAGCGCGACCGGCTACACATGGCAGACGGCTCCCGGAACGGGGTTTGCCAACGTGCGCGTCCGCGTCGTCGCCCGCGACCTGCGTTTCCAGAATTCGTCCGACGGCGCGAACCGCTCGTTCTCGATTGGCTCGGCACCGCCTTCGGGACCGACCCTGACTTCTCTGACGCTCAACCCAACGAGCGTCACGGGCGGCAACCCTTCCACGGGCACCGTCACTTTGAGCGGCGCGGCTCCCGCAGGTGGCGCGGTCGTGAGTCTGTCCAGCAACAACACCGCCGTTGCGACTGTGCCAACGAGTGTGACCGTCGCGGCAGGAGCGACCAGCGCGACCTTCACGGTCACAACGAAATCGGTGACAGCCTCTACTTCCGTCACCCTCTCCACTTCCTACGGCGGTATCACGAAGACCGCCGCGCTCACCGTGTCGCCGGCTCCAGTGAAGGACACCGTTACCGTTCAGCGCGCTGTCTACACGCGCTCGAAGCAGCAATTGAGCGTCCAGGTGACCAGCACCAGCGCGACCGCCACGCTGAAAGCCTACGTGACAGCGACGGGCATGTTCATCGGCACACTGAAGAACAACGGCGGCGGAAGATACGGTGGTCAGTTCAAGTGGGCATCCAACCCGCAGAACATCACGGTCAAGAGCAGTCTGGGAGGTTCGGCAACCAAAGCGGTCACGGTGAAGTAGCGGCTTGCGAATCTGCGCGGAGGTGGTAAACGGAAGGCGAGTTTGTCACTTTAGACACCAAAACTCACACTTGAGACAGACAGCCGTTTGAAACCCTCCACAAGTTGATATAATGCAGGTGTCAACGGGAGCGAACAGTTAAGTTTGGAAGCCTCAATTTGTTGGGGAATAAAACCACGGCAAGTTGTGGCGTCCGAGCCGAACTGCGAGGTTCCTGAAACGAAGTAACAACGGAGGACGTTATGAAGAGAGTCAGTTGGTTGGTTGTTTCACTGTTGTTGACAGGCTTTTGTTGGGTGGGGACTTCTCATGCGGCGACGAAGAAAGGGAAGTCGAAACGCGCAGATGACAGTGGGGTGCATTTGTCCAGACGCGGCGGAGACGACAACGTAGGAGACGATCGCGGCAGAGGTCGCGGCGGAGATGACAATGGGCAAGACGACCGTGGAAGAGGCAGAGGTCGCGGCAGAGGCAAAGGAAAAGGCGGCGGGAAGCCGGGGGGCGTGCGACGCGAAATTAACCTGTCCGGCGACGACATCAACGGCGTCACGCCGAAGGGCGAAGCCGAGTTCCGCGTCCGTGGTCAGCAGACCAAGTTCAAGGTTGAGGTCGAGCACGTCAACCTTCCCGATGGCACAGTGCTGACCGTCAAAGTCAACGACAATCCTGTTGGCACGCTGACGCTGAATCTGGGCACCGGCGAACTGCAACTCAACTCCAACGACGGCGACACCGTGCCTGCGATTCAGACGGGCGATCAGGTGACCGTCACAGATTCCAGTGGCACAGTGCTGTTGAGCGGACAGTTTTAAGCGCGTCAGAGCGAGGCGGAGCAAAGAGAACGGCGTCCTGACTCATCGGGACGCCGTTCTCGTTTTGCGCGGTTGTTGGTCCAAAATTCAATCGCCCGTTTCCGTCATCCAATCCGTCAGCATCCGTTCCGGGCGTTTCTCAATGTAAGCCGCCGTCGTCGCGTCAACGAGTTCAACGGACACAGGTTCAGCGACTTCCGCCATAATGGCTCTGATGTAATTCGCCGCTTCTTCGGCAGGCGGCGGCGTGACGTTCAGGACTAACAGAGCGTTCTTCTCATCTCTTGCAAGGACGTCCGCAGCCGCTTTAGAAGATACTCCCTCCGGCGAGGGTCGCAAAGCGTCCCGTTCGAGCGCGACGGAAGAAGGAACTGATATTTTGGCAATCAATACTTCATCCGCACGATGAGAGGGTCGCTGCTTTTTTTTGGACAGACGATTGTCTGATACGCTTGTCGCGGGCGGCGCACTCATCGGCGGCGTGCTTTTTGATTCAGTTTCAAGCGCCAATTTTTCCTCGTGTGAACGGTGCGGCTGCGCCTCTGCCTCCGATTTCGTTGTCAGACGGTCAGGCGTTCCCGCATTGCCGGATTTGGGTTGCGCGGCAACGTAGGGATGGCCACTTGCGTTCTCGTCTATCGGGTTTGGCGTTGGACGCTTAACGTTCAACGCCACCACCATCAACACCGCCGCTGCCGCCGTCGCCCACGCGACCTGTTTCTGCCAACCCACAAACAGCGTCGCCCACCACGGCTGCCGGGCGGCGCGTTCCTCCAATTTCGCTATGAACGCCCTCTGAACGCGCGGGCTGATTTTTGGCGCTTCCCACACTTGCAGCAGCCGCGACGTCGTTTGCAGCGACGTCAACTCGCGTTGACATTCCGCGCACTCGCGCAGGTGCGCCTCTATCGCCGCGCCCTCCGTCTCACGCAACGCCCCGTCGTAAAACGCGCTGAGTTTTTCTTGAATTTCTGAACAGTGCATGGTCATCAACTCATCTCTGTCCCGGCTCTGGCGGTTCTACGATTCAGCATAATCGGATGTTACGAACGTTTCAAGAGTTTCTCTGCGGCACGCAATCTTGTCGTGGCGTTCTCCAAATTGACGTCGCCCTGTGGCATAAGCGCCATGGGAATATCGGGGAGAAGGAGGAACGGTCATGTTCCGTATGCTGCGTGTTATCCTATTGGCTGTCACTTTCAGTGTGATTCTGTGGCTTCTCAGCGCGCAAAGAGGAGAAGCGCAGAGCCTTCCCATCCGGCGCGAGGGCGAGATAGAGCCTCTCAATGTCTCTCTCAACAACCGCGTAACTTCTGTCAGTGTTCAACTGCCCGCCGACAGTCTCCGCAGCAACGCGATAGCGCCCCCCTTGTCCAGCGGTTGATTGTTGCTTCCGCAGCGCGGCGATTGCACGCAGGCGGGGCAGCCGTCGGCGCAGGGGCAACTTTCCAGAGCCTCCAACGTGCGCAGCAACAGCGTCGGCACGTTTTCGCACGCCTTCTCCGCGATGCCCGCGCCGCCGGGGTAATCGTCGTAAACGAAAATGGCGGGCGTCCGGGTATCCGGGTGAAAGGCATAAGACACGCCGCCCACGTCGCGTTCGTCGCACGTCGCCACCAGCGGCAGCAGCGCAATCATCGCATGTTCCGCGGCGTGCAGCGAGCCGAGCAAGTCGTATTTTGTTCTCAGTTCCAAGGCGAGATTCTCCGCGATGCTCAACCAGAACCCCCGCGTCTCAAACTCGTTGGGCGGCAAGTCCAGCGGATGCACGGCAAGCACCTGTTCGCTGAACTGTTGCACCTCGCGGTAGCCGATGACCTGCGTGGTCACGTTCACTGCGCCGAACTTCAAAGACGTGCCGCCCGGCAGAGCGCGTTCCTCTTCGACTTCCACCACGGACGTTTTGATGCTCGTCATCGGCTGCGTGTAGTAATTGACCTCAACGGATTCGACATAAGCCGTGCGCCCTTCGATGTCCAGCCGCGTCACGCGATATGAGTCGCCGCGATGCAGGTAAATCGCGCCTTCGTGAACGGTGTCAAACGCCCGCGCCGCGTCCACCGTGCCGAGCAGTTCGTTCCCTCGCGAAGTCAAACGAATGTCGTAGCCGTTGCCCGACGCCGAGCGGATGTTGATTTGGTCTTGCGGGCGTCCCGGTCCCGTCCAATACCAGCGGTCGCGTTTCGCCAGCAGACCGCCGTCGCGCAGACGCTCGCAGAGGTCGGCTATCTGTTCCCCGAATACTTCTTTGTCCCGTTCGTCCAGCGGCAGTTCGTCTGCCGCGCACAGCAGATGCGCCGCCAAAATGTAGATGTTCTGCGGGTCAATCACGACGTTCTCGCTGCCGCGTCCGAAGAGATAGTCAGGATGCCGCACGATGTAATGGTCAATCGCTCCCTCGCGGGCGACCATCACCGCCAGCGACGGCTCCAGTCCGCGCCCCGCCCGCCCGGCTTGCTGATAGGTGCTGGAGATGGAACCGGGAAACCCGACCATGATGACCGCGTCCAACCCGCCGATGTCCACGCCCAACTCCAGCGCGCTCGTCGAACTCACGCCCAGCAGTGTGCCATCAAACAGTTGCTTTTCAATGGCGCGGCGCTCTTCGGGCAAATAACCCGCGCGGTAGGACATGATGGAGTCAGCAAGTCGTTGGGTGGTTGGGTGGTTGAGTTGGTCGCGGGCGTACTTGAGAATCAGTTCCGCCGTGACGCGGGCGGGGGTGAAAACAATCGTGCGCACCTGATGCCGCACGAGTTGCGTGAAGAGGTCCACCGCCTCCGAGTTTGCGCTACGACGGACGAGAGTTGAGGGTTGAGGGCTGAGGGTTGAGGGTTGTTTTTTGTCCCTTGCCCCTTGTCCCTTGTCCCTTGTCCCTTGTCCAATCGGGGGTGGACTCCACAGCACGAACGTTTTCTCCCCGCGCGGCGCGCTGTCGTCGCGGACGATGTGGAAGGGCAAGCCGGTCAGTTTGTGTGTTGCCTCTTCGGGGTTGGCAATCGTGGCGGAGCAAAGGATAAATTGCGGCTCGCTATGATAGTGCTGACAGAGTCGGCGCAGGCGGCGAATGACGTGCGCGGTGTGCGCGCCGAAGATGCCGCGATAGGTGTGAACTTCGTCAATGACGACGTACTTCAAGCCCATGAAAAACGACGCCCAGAGCGTATGATTGGGCAAGATGCCGACGTGCAGCATATCGGGATTCGTCAGCACAATCTGTGCGGCGCGGCGAATCGTGCGCCGTTCCTCTTGCGTCGTGTCGCCATCGTAAGTGCCCGCGCGTATGTTGGGAAACAAGTCCAGTTCGTTCAACTTCCGCAGTTGGTCTTGCGCGAGGGCTTTGGTCGGGAAGAGATAGAGGGCGCGTGTGCCTGCGTTAGTGAGGATGGATTCAAGAACGGGAACGTTATAAGTCAGCGTCTTTCCGCTTGCCGTCGTCGTCACGACGGCGACGTTTTGCCCGCTGCGCATGGCGTCAATCGCGGCGGCTTGATGCGCGTAAAATCGCGTGATGCCCTGCGCCCTCAACGCCTCCGCCAATCGCGGAGGCAGCGGGCGCGACAGGTCCGCAAATCGCGCCGTCCGCGCCGGTAGTTTCTCCACGTGCGCTGTCTGATCGCGATAGTCGGTGGAGGAGCGGAGAGCGTCGAGAAAAGCGTCCCAGTTGGGAGCAGGCATGTAAACTGGGAAACTGGGAAATTGGGAAATTGGGAAATTGGGAAATTGGGAAATTAGAACCATGAGTTCGTTTCCCAATTTCCTAATTTCCTAATTTCCTAATTTCCTAATTTCCTAATTTCCTAATTTCCCCATCAGTCCAGTCCATCGCTCGTCGTCTCCGCCTCCCGCTCCCTCTTGTGCCCCATCCATTTGACCAAGACGATGCTAATGAAGTAGAGGGCGACGAGCGGCGCGGCGACGATGCTCATGTTCACCGGGTCCCACGTGGGCGTGATGAGGGCAGAAAGGACGAACATCACAACCACAGCGTGCCGCCAGTGGCTGGTCAGGAAGGAGGGTGACACCAATCCAATCGCCGCGAGGAACAGCATCACCAGCGGCAACTGGAAGCACAGCCCCAAGCCCAGACAGATTTTCAGCAGGAAGCCAAAATATAGTTTGAAGTCCAGCAGCCGCTCGGCTTGGTCGGGTACGAAACCCACCAAAAACTTCACCGCCACCGGCAGCGCGTAAAACCCGAAGGCTACGCCCGCAGCAAACAGCAGGATAGAAAACGGAATGACCTTAAGCGCGTAGCGTTTCTCCGTCGGCGTCAGCGCGGGCACAACGAATGCCCAAATCTGGTAAAGAATGAACGGCGCGGCGACAATCAACCCGGCGAGGAGACTGACCTCGACGTTGATGAGAAACCATCCGAACAGGCTCGGGCTGTAAGGCTTGAGAATGATGTCCCTTTCGCCCAGCAGCACGGGGTCGCTCGCGTAGAGCGCTTCGAGTTTAATTTTCTTACGCTGGAGGTTGTAACTCAGTTCGTCGACCAGCGTGTAAGCCTTGTGGTCATTGGCGTAGCGCAGCACCTTGTCGGCGTCTTCCCAGCGTTCCTCGTACCACGGCTTGGGCGGCTTCTGGGCTTGAACGAGGGTGATCAGTTGTTTGATGAGGTCTTCTAATTGCTCCATGCGCTGACGCACGATGGCAATTTCCTCAGACGGTTTGGTTGGTTTGGACGACGAGGCTGATCTTTTGGGCGGCGGGGGGAGACGAATTGAGCCAGGGTCCGACGGCTTTTCTCGCTGCGGCGTGACGCCGATTTTCGTCCACAACTGCATTTGTTTTTGCTGCATTTTGTCATCGCCGGCGCGGGCGGAGACGAAAAAGTGTCGTCCGTTCGCGATACGTTTGAAAGCGTCTGCCGCCGAGGTTGCCTTGCGCACGCCCGCCGGGTCGTTGGACGGACCGACGATGACGTATTTCTTTTGTATCGTCAGCGGGGCTTGGAGAATGTCCAACACCCTGCTGCGCCAAGCCCAGCATACCGTCATGCCCAGTATGGCAAAGAGCAGCATTTTGAAAATCCGCTCGCGCAGTTCTTCGAGGTGGTCCCAGAATTCCATCTCGTCGGGGTGTCTTCGGGGGCGTCGTCGTCCGCCGCCGTCAGTGGCTTGGGGCGGCTCCGGCGGTTCGGGGGGCGGCGATTCCACAACCGGGGTGGGCGCGAGGTAGGCTTCTTGGGCGAGCGGCGCCAGTTCAGAGGTCGGCGCCGTGGGGATGAAATCCTCCGCCCCGATGCGTTCTTCCACCGGCAGGTCAGAAATCGTGGATTCCGGGGTCTCCCCTGCCGTCGTGTCGGGAAATTCTATCTGTAAATCCTCGTCCAGCAGGGCATCGCTTTCAATGGCGTCCAACTCGGACAACTCTATCGCCGTCACCGTTGCCGCCGCGTCGTCATCGCTTGGCAGCGGTTCATCATCCGGCGCGCCCAACTCCGCCGCTTCGAGGTCGAGGTATTGATTGTTGTTGGCGTTTCCGTTTCCGCTCACGACATCGGGCGGTATTTCGTCCGTTGTCGTCGGCGTCGTGTTGATGTCTTCACTCACGGTCGTTCGTTCCTCCCTGTCCACATTTTAGAGGGATAGGAGGAAAGATACAAGAGTCTGGGGAAAAAAATGACGTGGGAAGACGGCTGAACTTACTTCCCCTCCTCCTCATTCTCGCCATTGGGCTGCGCGGCAGCCGACGTGGGAGCGGACTTGGGAATTGTCAGCAAGTCGCCGAGCGCGTTGAGGTGCGATTGCTTCACGCCCAGCGTTCTGAATATCTCGCCCCAGCCTTTGCCGCTTTCGCGGAGGACGTAAACCTTTTCCGTCGACGCGCCCGCCGCCCCGCCGCTGCGGGAGAGGAGAAGGACAAGGTTGTTGGCAATCACGATTTCGCTGTAAGTCAAGCCGCGCTTGAGCAGGGCATCCACGTCTTCGGCGGATAGTTTGAACCCCGCCATGATTTCCTTGCGACGCGCTTGCTCTTGGTCTTTGCGCACGCTCAGTTCCATGTCGAACCGCAACGCGTTCACGTTGAGATTGACGGCTGCCGAGGAGATGTTAAATCCCGTCAGGCTGTTGTTGAAACTGTCCACCTGCGGGCGAAGCGTCGCCATCGGAGGCTTGGGACTCTTCTTGAGAAGTTCCGTCATCTTCGCCGATTGCTCTTCCAGTTTGCGGGCGTCGTCCTGCACCAGTGTCGTGTCCTCGCGCAGAGAGTTCTGATACTTGTCCAGCACCACCGGGCTGAGTTGTCCGCCCATCATCTGCCCGAACACGACCGCGCACACCGTCACACACGCCGCCACCAAAAGTCCCATTTTTAACTTCATAGACTCTTCACCTCTTTGAACTTGCCTGCGTTCTTTGACAGCATTTGACGGATGAAGTTGCTGACGAGGGCAAGGGAGAGCAGACGCCTAGGCGCAGGGAACGGAAAAATACGGGATAACGCCCACACGCCCATACACCCATATACCGCCAACGGTCACAAAGTTTCATTTTCCACCACCTGAAAGTTGAGGGTCAACAGGGTGGCCAACTTGTCCTTATGCTTCCCCTGGG
>FWPU01008871.1_pt1 | contig 16514 bp, 18 predicted proteins | sample 2228361 | NCBI WGS metagenome assembly FWPU01 (sample SAMEA103939777, study PRJEB20133) | metagenome
CCTATGATTCGACGACGCCTCTTACAGAGGGATCATTCGTACTCAAAGAGGAATATAATATTCATAACACGAAAGAGAAAAAGGAGGAGGATGTTAGCGGAAGTGAGATTTCTCCGGAAAAGAGAAAAGAAGAAAAAGAAAAGAAGGAAAAGTAAATAGACGAAACTTTCTCTTCTTTCTTCGAGGAAGGGCTTTAAAGTCTTGACGTCTTTGAAGTCTTGAGAAAGAAGAGAATTCTTTGTTAAAGAATTTAAATCAAGATTAAAAATTAAACTTATTGAAAATACAAGGAAAAGAATGCCAACCCACTCAGAAGGTCAGAATCGAAATCGAACTGACATCGTGGCCTATTATCATAACCTGCCTCCTCCTCTTAAGAAGCAATTATCTCTTCTTTCCTCCGAATTTGAAGATGATCCCGATGTTAAATCTCTCGCCAATGAGCTCTATCGAAGAGCCTACCGTTACTATAAACGTAACTCTTACCGCACTACCACTCTCAATCTGAAAAAGATCGCTCATCGAATCGCCATGTTACGTTCGATTCCCTCAGGTGATCTTCTTGATGAAAAATGGTTCCCCTATGTTTCATGTTATGATCATCGCGGACACACCGTCACTCTTGAAAAGGAAATTACTCATGGACGTTACGTCTATGTCATTCAAGGAAAACTCGATGGAGAAATCCCCGTCGTTGTTAAGTGGTACCAGTCCAACCGTCGAGATACCCTCTATGAAATAAGTATTTATAAGCGTCTTCGAAAGATGGGCTGTGAAACACCCTGGTTCTCGTCAAGTTACCGATTTTGGGAAGCTCCAGTTCTCGTTATGGAAAAACTCCACCCTCTCTCAAAAGATGATAATGAATTCGTCGTCGCCTCTGAAATTATGCAACAGTTAACCTATCTTCACCAGTTCGGAGTCCACAATGATATTAAACCGAATAATATTATGAAACGTATATCCCGGGGAAAGGCCAAATACTTCCTTATTGATTACGGTGGAGTCGCAACGGTTCGTCTTTCCTATGGTTATAAACGTTGGATTTGGAGTCCGAAGTGGACCTCTCAGCAGATGCACGCTCCAAACCAAGTCACCACAGCTAAAAACGATTTTCTTGAACTCGCCTATACCATGAAAACCATCCAAAATTGGCGCACGGGAGATGACAAAATCCGCTCCGGATTTTCCGGACGTCTCGCTAAATTCGTCGAACGTGTCGAAAAAATCAATCCTCGAGATATTACAGAAAAAGACTACACCGACCTTATGAAAATCTTACAAGAAGATGATTAAACTTCCGATTTGACTATCTTCTATCTAATTCTAATATCTAAAATTCTAATATCTAATCTCCACCGATTAGATATTAAGTCGTCTATTTAAAATGTTGGGTACGTTCCAAAGTTCGCTTCTCCCTCAAGTCCGTGGCACTCTGATAATCGGTCCTTCTCTTCATCTTAAGTATACAGGCTCATATCAACAAAATCAAGAATATGACGCCCCCTATGAACAAAAACACCTCTCAAAAGGCCTCATCTTTACCTGTCTCTTTTCAGACGAACGATTACTGACCATTCACCTTTATAAATCTGGCTCCAGATTAATTGGAGATTATGTAACCCTCCATCCTCCCGATATCGGAACGGTAACTATTTCCACTTCTTCTGAGTCTTCCTAACAACTTTCCGTCGATGTCTCCTCTTCCCCTCCGTACTGGAGTCAGAAATCTCCTCTCTCCGAAGACCCTTCTTCTCATGTGAGGATCCAATCGACTCTGTCGTATACTCTATGACTTTCTTTTTCGGATTCTCCTCTTTCTTCTTCTCTTTCTCCTTCTTCTCTTTCTCCTTCTTCTCCGATTGACTTTGAGGTCTCTCTGATCGTTCTCTCGTCATCTCCTTGAAAATATGCGTATGCACAATGATAGGCCCTCCAAGAAATGGTTGCTTATGACACTGATAGTAAAAGGTCTCCGGAAACTTATCATCAATCCGAAAAGAGACCGTCTTAAACTCTCCAAAGGGAGCCGGTGTTCCAGTCAAGGGAAGAGCCTCAGGCCCTCCCATCGGATCGGTCGTAAAACATAAAAGATGTTCAAACGGTCCTTCCGGCCTCAATGGCATCTCCGCCTGCCGAAATGTAAAGAAATACCTCTGTCCTCGAATTAAAAAAATCGTCCTCCCTCGCTTTCCATTCACCGCAAAGGCATCTTTACACGTTATCCTCCTCTCCCACGGATGCCCCTCCTTGCTCATATTAGTTATAACAAAATGAGTATGTCGAAGCGAATGTCTCGACAGAAAGTCGACAAACTTCTGGTAGTCCTCCTCATTTGGATGACTAAATTCCACCACTTCTCCTTTAAATGGATCCTTCGCCATTTATTTTTTTTATTACTTAAATATTTCTTTTTCCTTTCTCGGTTGATTCGGCCACTCTCTCGACTCTTTTCTTTTCTTCTTTATCTTAAAGATTTTGATCGAATTTATTTTTTTTAATAAAATAATATAGAATATTAACTGCTTTTTTTCTTCGTTTGTTTTGCAGAAATGAGTACCGGTAATGTAAACTTTATTAATAACACTCTTCTGCAATGTAAATTTGCAGCCCCTCCGGGAACTCTCCAATTTTTCAATCGACTCATCTCAGCTGTCACTTCAGCCAATAATCGAAATCTTGAGTACCTTCGAACTCTTCGATATGAAAGTGTCGACTCGGAAGAAAAGAAAGAAATCGAAAATATGTGGAGAGAAGATCATCTTCTTTCAACTCTTCAAAATGAAACGGATCGCCGTTACCGAGAAAATCGTCTTCTCTTGGACTTCCGCTTTTATACACTGAAAGATGTTATCACTCGTGAGATTCTGGAATCAGGTCATGTTGAACGAAGAATGGAGGCTGGGGATACTTGTAAACGTTTCTACGTCCAACGTGTTGATTCAGCAACAGGTAATATCACCTATCATCGTCTTAACGAAGATATAAACGAAAATCTTGAACGTATGGATACTATTCTCAATCTTGAAACGGAGATCATTAAAGCTGAAGATCGTGTCCTCCCGACTCTTCGTCTTATCCGAGACCTCTTAAATCATGGAATTGTCATTAATGCGGTTGGAGATCCTGAAGATCCTCTCGAACAACTCTTGGCCTAACCTGTTGAATAATGTTATTCCTTCATCTCATGAGTACAAAAATGTCCCCATGAGATTATGAGATTATGAGATTATGAGATTATGAGATTATGAGATTATGAGATTATGAGATTATGAGATTTAGTTAAAGTTAAATAATTTGAAGCCCCGATTTTATTATGGGAATTCCCGTTAAATAATATCATGCAGAAGATCGAGTACGTCACTCTTTCCATCTTTCTATGGATAATTTTCATTCTCGCCCTCTTGGGCTATATGGACATTTATCATAGCACTTTCTTCCATTTCGGTCCGTCAGAACATCTTCTCTTCTTTTCCACTCCGATCAATACCTGGATCCGCTATCTCCTCTTATGTCTCTATGTCATTATAAATCAAACTCTTATGACCATCGCTCTCAATGTTATTTCACCATGGCTTATTAACACCATCCAAAATATCACCATCACCGTCATAACATTACAAAAATGGAAAATCTATCTTATTTCGATCATTTGGACAATGTATCTCTGGTTAGAAGGTCTGGTGGCAATTCGAGTCTATCTCTCTCAAATCGACATTCTTCTTTACGTCTTTCTCGTTAATCAGTTCGCCTCCACACTCATTTTAACTCGTTATCTCAAAGAAAAGTCATATTACGAACCAAGTCCTCTCGATATCACCTTCTAAACTTGTTCCGTTCTTTTCCGAAGACCATTACTATTTCCCCCCTCGAAATAGTAATGATATTACGTTTCTGACAAAACAGATGACACATTGACTTCCTCTCTTCCTTTTTCTTGTCCTTCTCTCAAGTAACCTTTTATCCGACAATATTTCGGCTGTAACATCTGCTTTGTAAGATTTTCCTTCAACTTCAAAATTAAACACCGTTGTTGATCATGATTTAACCGAAAGAACGAATCCCACGGCAATGGACCCTCCATATGAAGTCGAATATCGTTCTCCCACTCTCCCTCCCACCTCTCCGAAAGTGTCGGCCCATAAATCAACACTCCAAGCCCATGTCTCTTCCCTTTCTTCCAAAATCCCTCATATCTCACCCCATCCGGCCACTCATGGACTCCATACCCCTTCTGATTATGATCATCCCACTCTCCTTCATACCATCGCCCGTCCGACCAGTAATACTTCGCTCTCCCATGAATTTGACCCACATTCCAATATCCTTCACATCTATCTCCATTCACCCACATGTAAACTCCATATCCATTCCTTGTATTGTACTCCCACTCTCCATGATATATATCATATCCCTGTCCCATCCGATACCACTTCTTTCCATACACTTTCATTCCATCAATATACTGTCCTGTATAACGCTCAACAAATCTCTCCATTTCCGATTGTGAAAGCCCTCCCTGAATAAGATGAAACAAATTCCCTTCATGTTCAATCGCCGTCCCTTCCCCAGAAAGTTTACCCTCTTTATATTCCCCATATATCGATATCGTCCTGTTTTTGTAATACTCCTTATAGTACCCGTACCCATTCGGTTTCCCATTGACCCAGTCTCCTGAATAAATACCATCCAGATATTCCCCTGTCCCCACAACATCATGGATTGGAATTTCGAAAAATTTTAAACTATATGCCAAACAATACCACTCAAACGTCTTCGTCATCGGTTTCAAATCCAAATTTAAATTCAAGAATTGACACTTCCTCTTCCACAAATACTCATTTTGTGTCAAATGTCGCCAATATTTACAAACCCTCCGACTCCGAAGCAGTGTCCTCCCATCCACATATGAAAATATTAAGACAATGAGTTCCAGCGGCAAAGAAAAAATCTTGACACTCTCATCTTCCCTCCTAACATCCTCCTCCTCCTTCATTTGAAAATCTGACGAAAGTTCGTTTTCTGAATTTACCGTCAATGCAGCAGTATCTTTCCTCTCTTCTATGATTGGCCCTCGATTTCCTCTCATGTCAATCTCCCGGTCCACATACATTTTCCTTTCTAACCACATATTCGTTTATGTATTCTTTATATCCAAATCGCCCCCATCTTCAATTTTGTCCCAAATATCCCCATCGTTAAAACTCTCCCCCTTTCAGGATTTTTTTTTCTTCGAATTCTTCCCGTCTTCCCAACCTCCGATATTATCCTCTTCGACATTCATATGATTGTCTTCTCCTTTTCAGAAAATAAATTCAGAAAACAACCATATGAATAACTCACTTCTGTTAAATTAACGTCGAGGTTAGAAGTTTTCACGTTTCTTTAGAAGATAGAGAAAACAGATCATACGATCATACGATCATACGATCATACGATCATACGATCAGACGCATCACGTGATAATAAATTGAACTTAGCAGATAAATTTGGATCATAAAGTCTGCCCAGGCAGCTATCTTCCTCGATTTGATAATGTTATTGCAGAAGTCCCTAAGTACAAGTACAAGTACAAGTACAAGTACAAGTACAAGTACAAGTACAAGTACAAGTACAAGTACAAGTACAAGTACACATACCATTCTTTCGTTTTATTCTCTTTATGTCTCTCTAACAAAGATACTTCTTTCCGAGATAGATTTCATCGGAAAAAAGGTAATATTGGAAACGAAAGAAGACAAAACTCCTCTTTGAACTTAAATATTATCCAATTTCACTGCGACCCAGAAAGAGATAAAACGAAACATCAGCTCTGAATTCAGAGCTGATGAGGACTGATGCGGATACAACTTAAAATTTAAGAAAGAACAAGTTTAGCAGCGCTTGCAGTACTTCTTACCGTGCTTCTTGCAGCGCTTGGCACACTTGTGGCAGCGGTTGCACTTCTTACAGTGTTTCTCCTTATGGCGGTAGCAGAAGGCACAGGCTGACTCCGAGGAACAAGACGATTCGCTATGATGGTGGTGATGCTTGTGTTTATGTTTCTTGTCCTTGTGTTCGTTACTCTTGTGCTTCTTCTCACAGCTCTTGCATTCCTTATCCTCCTTGTCCTTCTCCTTCTTCTCATAGGAGTACTCCTTGTCCTTATGTTTCTTGTGGTCGTGGAAGTGCCGGCTGTGATGACTGTGATGGCTGTGACAGCTGCGAGAGTGCTCTGATTCCGAGCACTCCTTCGACACCTTCTTCTTTTCAAATGACTCCTCGTGTTTCTTGTTCTTGTGATACTTCTTCTTGTCCTGGGAGTGCTCATCCTTTGAAAAGGCCGACTTCGAAAGAAGATCGGATGATGACTCACTATGAGCCGCATGATCGTGACGCTTGCGTTTCTTGTACTTCTTGTCGTCACTCTCACTGTCGCTGAAAAAGTGGTTCTGTTTAAAGAACTTTCCCGATTTGCCAGTCATGGTCTTTTAATTACGAAGATGAAATCTTTTCGCATTTCTCTTCTTACATCGTTATCTCAATTTAAAAATTTATTTATTTAACACTTTGAAACTTTTCCTTTTCTCTTCTCTCTGATTTCATCTCTCTTCTCCGAAATCCTTCTTTAATGATATTCTTTCAGAACTCGTTGAAATATTTAACGACACTTGAATGTTTATTTAAACTCTCCGGAAAATTTACCGAAATATTGTTTCGTTTTAACACCGGAATATAATTAGTCAACAAGAGAAAGAGTTCTATTTTATATGAAAGAAAGAATCGATCCAAAGATTGATTTTTCGATGATTTGACTTCTCCTTCTCCTAAATTATGGGCTCGGTCTTTTCTTCCTTTCTCTCTCTGTTTAAGGAGAAACAGGCATCTCTTCTTATGGTTGGTCTGGATAATGCCGGTAAGACGACAATACTCTATCGACTGAAATTGGGAGAAGTTCTTACAACCACCCCCACTCTTGGATTTAATGTGGAAACACTTAAATATAACCGACTATCCTTTACAGTATGGGATATCGGCGGTCAAGATAAGATCCGGCCTCTCTGGAAACACTATTATAATACTTGTGATGGCATTATTTTTGTCATTGACTCAACTGACAAAGAACGTCTTAACACAGCCATTGAAGAACTTGGCTTACTCTTACGTGAACCGTCCTTAGAAAAGGCTGTCTTTCTCATTCTATTGAACAAGCAAGATTTACCCGGAGCTGTGTCAGCATCTCAATTTTCCAAGAGAATAAGAAACCTACCCTTACATTCTCATAAGTGGAAAATACAGGGCAGTAACGCCATAACAGGAAAAGGTCTTTACGAAGGACTTGACTGGCTCTCTCGAACGGTTTCTGTCTGATTCTGTCGAATCAGGTTATAACACTTCCGACAATATGCATATCCCCAGATATATGGATATTGTACCCACTGATGTCTACACTGACGTCGAATCCGTTTCTTGTCTTCGTTTCGACATTTTCAAGATCGCATTGGGTTTTAACTTCCTTAAGAAGATAAGAAAGAATCGCCTCAGTTTCGTCCGTTGATCCCGAACAAGAGAGAAGTTCCTGTTCAGCTTGAGAAAGATAGACAAGCACTTGTTGATGATCTACGGACGGGGACTGATTTTTCCATCGAGGAAACAGAGAGAGAAGTTTCGAAGGATCACACGAGATTAATTGATAATCTCCTCCCCCCTGAATCGCATTCGAAATAAAATACACGAGAGGCTCCAGACTGGAAGACGGTTCCTCTGTCAGATAGAAGATCAATTGCAAGGTAAAGTCCTCTTCTGTAAAGATACAGAGATTGTTCGGAAGAATGAAATAGTGGACCGTTTGATGCCAGTCCTTTTCAGAAGAAGATTCGAAAGAAGATCGATCGTCAGTGGGACAGCGTCCGTAAGGATCTGTAACGGAAAGATGAATCACACCCCGTGTCATTTACTTTTTCTTGAAATGAAATTTAAATCGGAATTAAAGGTTTTCTCAAGAATCTCTTTAAAAGGAAACCAAAATAATAACAAACCAAATGAATCCTTCAACTCTCCTTCCAAAAGACGGTGCCTCGATTCCAAATCCGGAACAATCCAGAGATCTCAACAGAAACTCAGAGAGAGACAGCTCAGACGGTTCCAAGAAAAACCAGAAAAACACCTTTTCCGATATTAAGATGAACATTCGAAACTCTCTCTCGCAATTTACAAGTGAAAATATCAGCGATGATCAAAAGAAAAAGTTAAGAAACTTCGGAAAAGCTCTCGTCTCACTTCTCGAATCTTGTGAAAGTCTCGACAAAGACTCTGACGAAGATTCTTCTGCTTCTAAAAATGTTGAATCTTCTCTTCCGTCAAAGAAGGAACCTTTAAATTCTGAACAACACATTTCATCGAGTTCCTGGAATATCTCCGACTCGGATTCCTCCGAATTTTCTCCAAGTGAGTCAGATTCCGATTCCGAATTCGACGAGAATAGTGATTCTTCCTCAAACTCTTCATAACATTATTATGAGATTATAACGATTCGACTCTCATATTAATGTTGATTAATGTTGAAGCGCGGGAACCCAATACATAGTTCGACCATCAGTTAAGACTTGTGCAACAACAGGATTTCCAGAAGGATCTGTCTTCTGTTTATAAACCGAACACACAAAGCTACCCTTATTTCCAGTAAGATCACAATAGCTTTTAATTGTCAAACCACGGGCGATATAGGACTCTCGAGCAGTCTGAATCGCCTCAACTCGTATTCGTTCAAGTTCCTCATCCGTTAACTCCGAAAGCCGACGATCGGGACGAATTCGAGCTCGATATAAAATTTCCGCCCGAAGATAGTTGCCAATCCCAGAAACTCTCTTTTGATCAAGAAGAAAGTCACAGATCGTCTTCTTCCGAAGACGAGGATTTCTCACAATTTCCCGCCACTTCTCGGAAGAAATCTCCTCTTGAAGAATATCCGGTCCAATATCTTTCAATCTCTGACAAAGCTCATCCTTTCCAAAGACAAATTCAAGAAGACCAAAATGTCGAGAATCACTAAAATAGAGATCTATAACGGTGTCCCTCTCCTCATCATTAAAGTCAAACTGAACTCCACTATGCTGATCCGGAATCAAGACAAACCGTCCCTCCATTCCCAGAGACACTACAAGATAAATCTCCCTCCCTTCCTCCAAATCTCCAGAAAAGAAAAAAATAATCTTCTTTCCTCGTGTCGTCACATCCAATACTGAAAGTGGAAGATATCTCTCCACATCCGAATATCTCGGTATCCCATTCCGATACCGTGACAAATCATTAGTTGTAATTTGGAGAAGCTGTTTTCCAACTATCAGTTTCCGAAGACAGTCAGCAATAACTCGAACTTCAGGTCCCTCCGGCATTGTCTACATTAGATTCCCCTCATATGTCAAAATTAAAAGAACAATTATTTCCTATTTTCTTATCTTATTATCCCAACTTCATATAAACATCTGAGTCCCAAAATGACTCTGACTCGATTTTGGTTCCTGATTGTCTCTCTTCTTATTTTCCTTCTCGCCTTGTTCCTTCTCTATCCCCGACTCTTCTGTCGATCAAAACCTCCCAAACCCTGTACCGGATCTGAACCCCGTCTCAAACTCCCTCTCTGGGATGGCGGTGGCATCTTTATGACTCGTCTTCATCTCGGGAATGAAACTCGCGCGATCCCCTTTGAAGTCGCCGTTGACACAGGATCCAATATCCTTATCATCAGTGGCCCCGACTGTTACCATTGTGATCGTAACGATGGAGTCTGGGACATGTCAATCGGATCCAATATTAGTTGTGGAGTCCAATCAACCATCCGCTTCGTCGGAGGCCAAGTAACCAACTATCTCTGGTGGAGAGCCCTCCTTCTCGACTACTCTCCCGACCTCCGCTCTGGAAAAGAAGTCGAATTCGGTGTCATTACCTCCTCGTCAAGTCGAGATGGCGACCCTCTCAATGTCCTCGGACTTCAAGGCCTCAGTACCAGTGAGTTATTTGGTGGAGGCCCTGTCTTTCTCGACTCCCTCTGTGGCGAGAAAACAGTCATGTTTGACTTCTCCGGAGGTCACCTTTATATTGGCCAGGTAAATGATCTTCTTCCCCCATCGGTAAACCCTATCCTCATGACCATCCCCTCTTTCGGCATCGCCTTTACCATGGCCAACATAACTCGAATGTCCATTGATGGTCAAATGAATCCTCCAAGTCTCACTCCCCGCTTTGCCATCTTTGATACAGGATCTACACAAACTCTCGTCTCTCCCGATCTTTCCACTCTTCTGTCCGGACAACACCAGGTCACTCTCTGGTTTGAACGTTCCTCCCCCTCCTCTAATGAAAACACCGTCTCCATAACCTTCACGTCACCTCCAGGCTCCGTCGGCTCTTCCTCCCTCCCTATCGGCAGTTCCCTTCTTCTCGGTAACATCTGGCTACGTCAGTACACTCTCGTCCTCAAGTATAACACTCGAGAAATTCTTATGTATTAAACCTTCCAAAAATCGGTCCATCTTTCTCCTCGCTGTTCCCCGTTTCTTTTTGATTAACCCAAATTCAATCACATTAAAGTATCGAAAAATACATGTCAAACAGTGTCTTCCAAAAAAACATCTTAGTCTCCGTCTTTCTCGACGAATGTCGAACGTGTGAACAATTTCGAGAAAAAACTTACCCCAAAATTCTCGAAAAAGTAATACCCCTCTCTTCATTGGATATCGTCACACTTTCCTATTCTCATCACCTGAAACGAAATCAGTACCTCTATCCCGTTTCAGATCTGAGCAATTACGTGTTCTGGCATCCTTGTATCTTGTTGGTTCGAGGAGAAGCATGGAACACCAGAAGAATCGAACCAAATGACGTGTGTATCTTAAACAGCTACTTTGACGATAAAGGTCGCGTTAGATATAAAACAAAAATCTCTCTCTCGGACCCAAACTCCATCATCTTCTGGATCCATATGAGTATAGGATTTTTCGAGGGAACTCACATTTCCCTTTCTCTCCCATATCGTCCCCGTCCCTTTTCCAAATGTATCCATGACCAAATTAAAGATTTGATAATCAAACGCCGCCAAAAACATCCCTCCTCCAGAAAAACATGAGACTCCTCCTGTATAAAGAGTTAAAATACTTAAGATGAAGATCTCTGTCTTTCATCTCTTCTTCCGAAATTTCAACCTGAACAAAACGCAACGAAGTTTAAAGTTTTAACATTAAAATGGCTAAACTTTAAATTATCTTTATGTCATTAGCAAATATTTTTTTTCTTCTTTATTAAAACATGGGCAAATCAACCATCAATCGCAATATTAAAACGGCCAATCTCGCCAAAGAACTGTTCCAAAAACGCGATTTTGCACAATTTGTCTCTCTTTTCACTCGTGACGGTACCCTCGTTTTTCAGGCAGACTCCGCCAAAATCGGTGAAGTTCCTATCGTCCCATTTGCCGGAACATTTGAAGGCCATGAGGGTATTCAGGAATTTATCAAGCGTCTCGGAGACTCGACCGTCGGTGGTGCCAATCTCGGTCCAATCAAAAATATCCTCTTCAACTGCGACGGTGATGTCGAGTTGGCTTTTACGATAACCGCTCAACCCCGCTGTGGTGATAAAACCGGTCCCATTTCAACCAATGACTATGTCGCCAGATTCCACTTTAATAAGTGTGGTCAAATCGATCTCCTCGAAATCTTTGGTGACGTCTCATCCATCACCCTGTTCTTCGCTGTCGCATGCCTTCCTCGCTAACCTGACTCTTTACTCTCCTTTAAATACTTTTCGTCCGTCCCTGATAAAAATAAAGATAACAGATTAAATAATTAAGAAGGAGCTTAATTATTTAATCTTTTAAAACAGAACCAGGCACCTTCGAAAGAAGATGTATCGACGTAACAGTACTTTCCGCCGGACCGTTCCATCTTTCCAGATGTCGCCAAAGGTTAAAGTTATTCCCGCCGACACATTTAACCTTCAAACCTGGATGGATGGAGACCGCTTTCGAAATACAATCCGTTCATATTTGGCTTCTGATATCATTTCCTTAACTCCATCCATTTCCACTTCGTGGGCCTCCAATATCCTCTCGGATAAACTTTACCGACTCCTCCGCCGACACTTTAATGAGGGAACCACCTCACTAACCTACGGTATTATGGACCCCGTTCAACTTATCCAAGCAAGTCCATATTTAGAAACAATCTACTGTTCCGGCTGGATGTGTGCATCAACCGCCTCCTCTAACAATGAACCCGGTCCTGACTTCGCTGACTACCCTTATGATACTGTTCCAAAGAAGGTGGATCAACTGTTCAAAGCTCAACAGTTTCACGACCGTAAACAACGTCTTCTGAAAAAGAAAGGCCTTCTTCAAAATGAAGTCGACTTCTATCGTCCCATTATCGCAGATGCCGATGCCGGCTTCGGCGGTATCACCTCTCTCATGAAGTTGACCAAGATGTTCATTGAAGCGGGAGCCGCCGGCATTCATATTGAAGACCAAAAACACGGCGTCAAGAAGTGTGGACACCTCTCTGGAAAAGTCCTCGTCCCCATCTCAGAACAAATTACCCGACTTAAAGCAGCCCGTCTTCAAGCCGATCTCATGAAAAATGGCCTCGTTCTCATCGCCCGAACTGATGCAGAAAGTGGCACCTTTCTCGACTCTAACATCGATGAACGTGACCACCCCTTTATTCTCGGACAACTTAAAACCTCCTCCGGAACTTACATCTGTACCTTCCCAGACGCTGTCGCTCAACTCTATAAAGAAGCTGGCCGCACTGACTTCCGCCGAAGTGACTACTTACACTCCTTTAAAGACGCTTACCGTCGAGCTCGTCTCTCCCTCAACGAATCCTTCACTTTCGACTGGGAAGTATGCCGTACTCCCGAAGGCTTCTATCGCGTCCAAAATGGCCTCGACTACTGTATTCAAAGATGTCTCGCCTACTCCCCTTACGCCGATCTCCTTTGGATGGAAACGTCAAAACCCGACCCTGACCAAGCTACTCAGTTCGCCTCTTCCATTAAAAAGAAGTATCCCAACATGATGTTGGCTTATAATTTGTCACCCTCATTTAACTGGGACTCCTTCAATCTGACCGATGATGAATTGAAAACCTTTTCTGACCGTCTGGCAAAACTCGGCTTCTGTTGGCAGTTCATCACTCTCGCCTCCTTTCATGTCAATGGTCTCGCTTCCACCCGCTTCGCTCGCCATTTCTCCCATGATAAAGTCCTCGCCTATGTCCGTGACATTCAACGAGAAGAAAGAAAGGAACGAATTGACACTCTTAAACATCAACAATGGTCAGGTACCCTCCTCGCTGATGAAATCCAAGACATCCTCTCCCCTGGTTCCTCCTCAATTAAGTCCTCCGGTGAAGGCAACACCGAACGACAGTTTAATTAAGTCCCCTCCCTTCTTCCAAATTCTCCTCCTATGACCTACATTTTTCATAAGGATATCCTTATTTTAAAAAACTAAATATTTTGCTATGAAAAATCCGATTACAAGGTGAACATCAACAGCTACATTCTCGTGTAGTCGCTTTTGACCATCTATCAACCAAATATCGTCAAACCCAAATTCTATTCAGAGAAATATTTCTGAGATATTTATTTCTCCGAATACAACTAAATTTCGAGACCAAATATCAACAACGAAAAATCAAGAGTTATATCATTTACACGCAAATACATATCAACGACCACAATATTCACAACCAAATCGCAGCTTAAACCCGTCAAACTAAATAGAATTCGTTTGTTGATGAACCAATCTCGACGACTTAGTTTGATCTCCAAAGATTAACAATCGAATAACAAAGACAATTATTAATGAAAAAGACGAGTGATAAACATTCAGCTGCCACCAAATCTTCGCAGATAAAGAATTAAAACCACACATTAACACTTATCGATCAACAACCCAATATTAAATCGTTTGTTGATAGTCCAATACTCATCAACTTAATACCATCAACAATATATCAGCGACTAATTTTACGAATAATAATAGCAGTCGAAGACATATCAACACTGATAGATATCCAAATTCTATCAGTGTTGATTAATATTCATTACTAACTAACAATCTAATATCTGGTTGCGATTGTTCGATTGGTGTTGATATCTAGTTATCAACAAACAATCTTTAATCTTCTGTCACTAATATTTAACCGAGAGTATTCGACTATTTCACGAATATATTTTGGATATCTATCAATCCGAATACGTTTTGGATTTCTATTCATGCGAATAGAACTCTTTAATTTCTCCGAATAAATCTCCATCTATTCATATCGATACGAATCCATTCTATGTCCACGAATAGAATTTGGGTATGTATCAACGTGAATAGATAGATCTCCAATATCTATTCACGTTGATACGACTCCCATTTCTATTTCCAGAAATATGTCTTGGATATCTATCAATGTTGATACGACTCTCACTTCTATCAACACGAATATATCTCTTATTTCTGTCAACATTGATATGTTTGGATATCTATCAATGTTGATATAACTCTCATTTCTATTTCTCCAAATACATTTCGGATTTCTATTCATGCGAATATATTTGGATGTCTATTGACACTGATACATTTTGAATTTCTATCATCACGAATAAAACTCCAGTTTCTATTTCTCCGAATACGTTTCAGATTTCTATCGATGCTGATACAACTCTAATTTCTATTTCTCCGAATACGTGTTGGATATCTATCCGTGTTGATAAATTTCTATCAACTTGATAGATATCCAATTTCTATCAACTTGATAGATATCCAATTTCTATCAACTTGATATGTTTTGGATATCTATCAACTTGATATGTTTCCAATGTCTATCAACACGAATATGTGTTGGATATTTATCAGTGTTGATATGACTCCAATGTCTATCAACACGAATAGAACTTCAATATCTATCAAGTTGATATGTCTCCAATGTCTATCAAGTTGATATGTTTCCAATTTCTATCAACTTGATATGTTTTGGATATCTATCAACTTGATATGTTTCCACTGTCTATCAACTTGATATGTTTTGGATATCTATCAACTTGATATGTTTTCAATGTCTATCAACTTGATATGTTTTGGATATCTATCAAGTTGATATGACTCCAATTTCTATCAACTTAATATGTCTCCAATGTCTATCAAGTTGATATGTTTTCAATGTCTATATCAACTTGATATGTTTTGGATATCTATCAACTTGATATGTTTTGGGTATCTATCAAGTTGATATGTTTCCAATTTCTATCAACTTGTTATGTTTCCAATTTCTATCAACTTGTTATGTTTCCAATTTCTATCAACTTGTTATGTTTTGGGTATCTATCAAGTTGATAGAACTCCAATTTCTATCAACTTGATATGACTCCAATTTCTATCAAGTTGATATGTTTCCACTGTCTATCTACTTGATATGTTTTGGATATCTATCAAGTTGATATGACTCCAATTTCTATCAACTTGATATGTTTCCAATTTCTATCAACTTGATATGTTTCCAATTTCTATCAACTTGATATGTTTCCAATTTCTATCAACTTGATATGTTTCCAATTTCTATCAACTTGATATGTTTTGGGTATCTATCAAGTTGATAGAACTCCAATTTCTATCAACTTGATATGACTCCAATTTCTATCAAGTTGATATGTTTCCACTGTCTATCTACTTGATATGTTTTGGATATCTATCAAGTTGATATGACTCCAATTTCTATCAACTTGATATGATTCCAATGTCTATCAAGTTGATATGTTTTGGATATCTATCAACTTGATATGTTTTGGGTATCTATCAACTTGATATGTTTTGGATATCTATCAAGTTGATATGTTTCCAATTTCTATCAACTTGATATGTTTTGGGTATCTATCAAGTTGATATGGCTCCAATTTCTATCAACTTGATATGACTCCAATGTCTATCAAGTTGATATGTTTTGAATATCTATCAACTTGATATGACTCCAATCTATCAACTTGATATGACTCCAATGTCTATCAAGTTGATATGTTTTGGATATCTATCAACTTGATATGTTTTGGGTATCTATCAAGTTGATATGACTCCAATTTCTATCAACTTGATATGTTTCCAATGTCTATCAACTTGATATGTCTCCAATGTCTATCAACACGAATATATCTCCAATTTCTATCAACACTGATATGTTTTGGGTATCTATCAAGTTGATATGACTCCAATTTCTATCAACTTGATATGTTTTGGAAATCTATCAAGTTGATATGACTCCAATTTCTATCAACTTGATAGATTTCCAATGTCTATCAACACGAATACGAATATATCTCCAATTTCTATCAACTTGATATGTTTTGGATATCTATCAAGTTGATATATCTCCAATTTCTATCAACTTGATATGTTTTGGATATCTATCAAGTTGATATGACTCCAATTTCTATCAACTTGATATGATTCCAATGTCTATCAACACGAATATATCTCCAATTTCTATCAACTT
>FWPU01008509.1_pt1 | contig 16511 bp, 9 predicted proteins | sample 2228361 | NCBI WGS metagenome assembly FWPU01 (sample SAMEA103939777, study PRJEB20133) | metagenome
TCAAGTAATTGGGCTTTTAGAGTTCTTGGAGGATGTGCGAGGAAAAAAAGACATCCCCAAGTTAGCTCAAGAAATTCAGCATTGCTTGGACGACCTCTATCCTATAGTCGACGCGGCTGAGCTTCTTTACTTTGTTAAGGTGGAGAACGGCGATATTAAGTTGACTTCAGTGGGCCGCAGTTTCTTAAAAGGCGATGTTAACTTGCGCAAAAAGTTGTTTAAGCAGCAGTTGAAAAAAGTTAAGCCTTTTCAAGAAGCCTTAAAAATTTTAAAAAGTCAGAAAGACCAGCAAATAGACCGAGAGGAACTAGTGGGAGTTTTCTCAACCCACTTACCTGAAGATGACGCGGAAGAGCTAGTTCATACGCTGATTGACTGGGGGCGCTTTGCTGAACTGATTGGCTACAACGCCGACTTGGAAGAAGTTTACCTGGATGAAGAAGGTTAAAGCTTTTACCCTCTTTGGGAGGGGCTAGAGATAGACAATTTCACCTTCAATATTTGTATTAATTTTTAACAAGCCGAGCGAGTTAACTTGGGCGAAGCGCGTGTCAGTAGGTGTCCCTGGATTAAAGAAAAGTGTCCCTCCTATGATTTGGTAAAAAGGTTGGTGAGTGTGGCCAAAGACTATGCAGTCTAGCTTTTCGGCAAAAGCTTCTTGAACTCGTTGAGTGATGCCTTGTGGTGCGCCCCATCCGTGAATTAACCCAATTTTCATTTGTTCAATTTCTAAAACTAGTTGGGAGGGAAGCACTCTTCTTAGTTGAGGTTCATCCATGTTGCCCCAGACGGCTTTCGTTGGAGCAAACTGGGAAAGCCATTTGACGACTTGCCAGCTACCGACGTCACCAGCGTGCAAGTTGTAGTCAACATCTTTAAAGTATTTCTCTATGGCTCGTTGGAAATGCTGAGTAACTAGTTCATCTTGGTTAAAGTTATAAAGGTGAGTATCGGCTACTGTGCCAATTATCAATCTTGAGCGACCTTTTTATTCTTTGTTCTGCGTTTTTTCACTGCTTGAGAGTTGGAAAGAGCGATGTCTAAAACTTTGTCAATATGCTCGACAAAGTGGAAGTTAAGTTCTTTTCTAACATGTTCAGGTACTAAGACTAAGTCTTTTTGGTTGTCTTTTGGCATTACGAATTCTTTAATACCTGCTCGATGAGCAGCCAGCACTTTTTCTTTGATACCACCAACAGGTAACACATGACCTCTTAAAGTTATCTCGCCTGTCATTGCCACTTCTTTTCGGGCTGGCCGTTTAGTTAAGGTAGAAGCTAGCGCAGTGGCCATCGTGATACCAGCCGATGGTCCATCTTTAGGAATGGCTCCTGCTGGCACGTGAATATGGATATCGTTTTTTTCGGCGAAGTCTTCGTTAATACCGATTTGTGAAGCGCGAGAACGTAGGTAGGAAACGGCTGCTTGAGCTGATTCTCTCATAATATCACCGAGGTGACCAGTGAGAATGAGATTGCCTTTCCCTCTCATCAATGTGGCTTCAACAGAGATAATGTCACCTCCCACTTCTGTCCAGGCAACACCCGTGGCCACGCCAATTTCATCCTTGTCTTCCGCCAAACCGTAGCGGAATTTGGTAGGGCCTAGAAAGTCGTGGAGGTTTTTCTCGTTCACAGTGATGCTTTTAATTTCGCCCTCAACAATTTTTCGAGCTACTTGACGGCAGATGGCACCAATTTCCCTTTCCAAGTTTCTGACGCCAGCTTCTCTCGTGTATTCTCTTATTATTTTCCTTAAAGCGTTTTTTTCAATCTTTAAATTGCCTTTGCTTAAGCCGTGGTTCTTAAGCTGCTTGGGAATAAGGTAACGTAGGGCAATCTCCATTTTTTCTTCTTCTGTGTAGCCAGGAAAGTGAATTACTTCCATCCTGTCTCTCAGAGCTGGAGGGACAGTATCAAGAATGTTGCCAGTGCAGATGAAGAGGACTTGGGAAAGGTCAAAGGGCACTTCTAAGTAGTGGTCGGAGAAGGCAAAGTTTTGTTCAGGGTCGAGCACTTCAAGCAGAGCTGAGGAAGGGTCACCTCGGAAGTCTACGCCGATTTTGTCGATTTCATCTAACATAAAAACGGGATTCTTAGTTTTGACTTGTGCCAAAGCTTGAATGATGCGGCCAGGCAACGCTCCTACGTAAGTCCGTCTGTGACCTCTAATCTCAGCTTCATCTCGGATACCACCTAAAGAGACGCGATAAAATTTGCGGCCAAGTGCACGAGCTATGGACTGACCAATGGAAGTTTTACCTGTTCCTGGTGGACCAGCAAAGCATAAAATTGAACCCTTAACTTTTCCTTTAGTAAGTTTATGAACGGCTAAGTATTCAATGACACGTTCTTTTACTTTTTCCAGGCCATAGTGGTCTTCGTCTAGAATTTTGGCAGCGGCTTTAAGGTCTAGTTTTTCTTTAGTTTTTTTACTCCAAGGCAGATTAATAAGCCAATCAAGGTAGGTTCGAACCACGGACACTTCAGCGGAGGCTGGAGGCATTTTTGACAAGCGGTCTAGCTCTTTCAAGGCTTTAGCGTTAACCTCTTCAGGCATTTTTGCCTCTTTAATTTTAATTTTTAGTTCCTCGATTTCAGCTTGGTGCTCATCCAAGCCTCCCAATTCTTGCTGAATTGCTTTGAGTTGCTCTCTCAGGTAGTACTCGCGTTGTGCCTGTTCCATTTGCTTTTTGACTCGCGACTGAATCTTGCTGCCAATTTCTAATATCTCTAGCTCGCGGTTTAAATATTTGCCTACCTTTTCCAAGCGAACTTTTGGGTCGATTGCTTTGAGGATTTCTTGGCGCTCTGAAGTCTTTAAGTTTAGGTGAAAGGCGACAAAATCAGCAAGGCGACCTGGGCTTTCAATATTAAGGGCTGCTAGGAGAACTTCTCTTGGGATGGGTTTACCTAATTGAGTGGCTTTCTCGAATTGACTGACGACACTGCGCATTAAAGCTTCCGCTTCTAAATCGCTGATAGTTTGCTCCTCCAAAGCTTCAATTTTTGCTCGGAAATAAGGGTCAGTTTGGACTATTTCCGCTATGCGAATCCTCTTTTCACCTTCGACCAGAGCTTTGGCTGTTCCGTCTGGTAGTTTGAGTTCTTGAAGGACGGAAGCGAGACAGCCGACATCGTAGAGGTCTTGCGGTGTAGGGTCTTGGATTTCGCCCTTTTTTTGGGCGACCAAAGCGACTAAGTGGTTTTCTTGCATGGCTGTTTCCAGTGCTTTGAGAGAGGCTGGCCGACCGACAAAAAGCGGGACCACCAGATTGGGAAAGACTACCATATCCCGAAGTGGAATTAAGGGTATCTCTGTGGGTAAAGTTTTAATTTCACTATCTTTTGTATCTATAATTTTTTCAATAGTCTCTTTATAGTATTGAAGCTGTAGCCTATAAATACTTTTTTTCTTTTCCAATATCTGAGCATTTTTAACATTATCAGTTTTATAGTCGCATACATATATAATATTATCTTTCTTTAATACAATATCCACATAACCGGTCACAAATTCATCTTCATTCTTTTTATACACCAACGGCAATTCTCTATATAATACCTCATATTCTAACATTTTTTTAAATGTATTAGATTTAAGAAAATTCTCTATAATACTTTTAACTTTTTTTATTAATGGTTTTGTGATATTATATTTAATAGAAACTTTATTAAATATAGTATCAATATCAGGATTGTTAAAATCTAATTCTTTTAATATTTCATGAGTAATTTGTCCTATAAGTAAACTCCTGGTTGCGGCTCGTTGGATTTCCATATCATCATTAGATATCTCAAAATTATCTCTTTGCGATTTTATCAATGATGGATACAAAAATAATCTTGTGGATGACGCTTTCTCAAATTCTTTCTTTCTTTGTTGCCATTTATCTTTTATATTATCTTCCATATATTCTTTTATCTCATGCGTAGTTTTTGTTGTGTACATATTATTTACAGTTTTATCAAAATGATTCTCTGTCAGGATTGCTTCCTCTTTAACAACTTTTATGCTAATTTTTGTTTGGGTACCCTCTATTTCCAGTTCTTCCTTACCTTTCAAAAAGCCAAGCATACTTTTGTATCTCTGGATACCGCTACCCTTTTCATCTGCAAAGCTATATATAGAATCAAAATAATTCACCAATATATTGATAAAACTTTCTTTCATTATCCTTCCATTTACGAAAGATGTAATAACAAGTAATTCCTTTGGTCTGGTTATAGCTACATAAAATAATCTTTTTAATTCATCTTCCTCATTTTTAAATTCTTCAAAATATTTTCTTGATAATTCATTTAAATAATGTTTATTACCGACATCGATAACATAACTTCCTAACAATTCTATTTCGTCATATATTGTTTTTCCTAAAACATATTTAAATTGCAAATTTTTATTGCTTCCTGCACCACCTTTAGTTGCTCCCAAAAATGGAACAATAACAATTCTAAATTCTAATCCTTTTGCTTTGTGAATTGTCATTATTCTTACTGCGTCTAATGTTTCATCCATAGTAATAGCTTCCTGTTGCTCTTGTTGTAACATATTATCAAGAAACTCTACCAGGTCACTAAATGTAACATTTTCTTTTAAACCTAATATTATGTCCACTAACTTAGTAATATTAGCGTAAGCAATATGTCTTTGCTCACTTTTATAATTACCAATAAATCCTTTATTCTCTAATATCTTAAATATTATATCCACTAAGGTGTCCTTTAACATCCCACTTCTCAGTTCCAATATATCCATCTCCGTTATTTTTTTAATTACTTGTTCAATAGTTTCACCACTATTAAAGATTTTTTTGATTTCTTCGTCATTTAATATTTTATATATAGAACGACAAAAGGAAAGTAAATTTATCTTATTATAAGGCATATAAATAGTTTTTAGTAAATTTATAAATCCTATAACCTCACTTCTTTTAGAAAATTCTGAACCACCATAAACTACATATGGTATTTCTTCTTTATTTAACTCCTTTTCTAAGTTTGGCAGATTTGTTATTGTTCTCACTAAAATACCTATATCCTTATATTGGATTTTATTTTTATATGTATTCATCAATTCTTTTATTTTCATACATATAAACTTTGTTTCTAAATCTTTTATATCTTCTTTATCAAGCTTTTTTTCTTCATAATCTTTACTAGCTTCAGTAATATCTAAAAAATGTATTTCTATGCTTTTTTCTGTAAGTTGTTTTTCATTATCAACAGAGACATTTACATAATTATCAAAAAGAAAACTACCTACACTATTTGCAAAATTTACAATATTTTCTACGGAACGAAAGTTTACATTTAATTGTCCCCGATCTTTGAATACAGATGAAAATTTTTTGTAACTTTCAACATCTGCACCTCTGAACGAATATATTGACTGCTTAATATCGCCGAAAAGAAATACTTTATCATCCACTACTTTGTCGCTTTCACTACATAATTTCCATATTATCTTATATTGTATAGGGTCAACATCCTGAATTTCATCAACTAAAAGCACCTTAACTTGATTCTTTATATACCTTAATATATCGTATTTCTTTGATATTAAATCATAAAAGAGATAAAGTATATGGTCAAATGTTATATACCCCATTTTCCGCATTTTATCTTCAAACCCTAATGTCTTTAAATCTTCAACCAAAGGTTGAATAATACTTTTAAAAAAAGAATCCTTATTGCTTATTGCCTTTTCAATATTTTCCAGGTTATTACATATTAGTTCAAGAAGTATGTTAATTATTAAGGATGGTTCAATAGTTTTAAATATTTCATACCACAACCCTTGGTTCTTAGAATTTTCTAAAGAATCTACAACATATTTATTTATTATTTTTTTTGCTTTTTCTTTATATATATTTTCATCACATACATGAAAATCTGGTTTTAATCCTATTTCAAAGAAAAATTTCTTTAAAAATCTGCAACAGAAACTATGTATTGTGCTGATGTTAACTTCCTCAAAATTAAGATATAAATTTTTTGCAAGTTCTCTCAGTGAGTTTACATCGCGTGATTTGATAAGGTTTTTAAGTATTTCATTCATGCTAAGATTATTACTATTTTCAGGATGGTATTGTAGAAGCATTATAATAGTCTTCAGCAATCTTTCTTTAATTTCTGTGATTGCTTTTTCTGTAAATGATATTATGTAGAAATCATTTGGTTTTAGCTTGGGTTGTTTATCAAAGTATAACTCGAAAAACTTAGTGCAAAGGCGAGTTGTTTTACCTGTCCCAGCACTTGCCTCAAATATTATGCTCACTTTATATCGTCAATTAATCCTTCAATATATCTTCCACAACTATATTTGTAATCACAAAATTTACACTGATTATATTCATCCGGGTCTAAATAAAAATAATTATATTTTAACACTTTCCTTAGCACTTCTTTTATGTCATTTTCTACCTTTTTATCATCTATTATGGTATATATCCTTTTACCATATGTTGAATTTTTTGAAAAAAATTCTGGACAAGTAGATATTCTAAGTATACCTTTTTCCACAACATTTTTCTCTCCGTTCTTTAATAGTTTTGAATACAAATATAATTGTAGTTTGTCTGTTTCTTTAGGGGCAGTGCCTAAAGTAGAACTGGATTTATAATCTATAATGGTATACTCCTTATTTAACTTCATAACAAGGTCAATTTTGCCTTTTAATTTGATACTTAATTTATTATCACCGAGGATATTTTCATAAAATGTAATAAAGCCCTCTACTTCTTTTTCACTTTCTAACTTATGCGCATTCTTCAGGATATCAACAAGCTTCTTGCAAGGTTCTTCAAGTATAATTTTTAGATATTGTATATATAGTTCCCTCAGATTCTTGCGTCTAAAATCAAACAAGTATGAATTATTATTTATTGCATTTCTTATTATCTTATCAAAACCATCCGTCCATATATTTTTATTAGAATTTTGACCGATAAATTTTATATAATCCCCAATAACTTTATGTATAAGAGTTCCAAGTTCATCCTGGCTTAAAAATATAGATAATTTTTGTTTATTGTTACCTTTTTGTTCAAGCAATATTTTGTAAAAAAATTTTTTGGGACAGGAGATAATTTCTATAAAATCTGTAACTCTACAGGAAGTTTCAGTAAAGATATTTTTTGCGAATTTACCAGAATTACATTGTTCAAAATCTTTTATATTATTTTGATTGACATCGCTTATTATCTGTAATTCATGCCAGCTTAATAAATCATAGTTATCATTACATAACATATTCTTTATCTCTTCTTGATTGATAAAAGTGGGGAATTTTGAAATGTGTCGGGGTTCAACTTTATCCAGAATATATATTATCTTTGAAGGTGCAAGGTTTTTATCTGGAAACTCCAGGCGCTTATATAAAAGATATGACTTAGTCGCATTTTCAATCAGATTTAGCATAGTATAGATTTTACAGTTTAAAGAAAAGCTTTTTGTTTTTAAAAATGTTCCCAAAATCCTGTTTATTTCTGTTTTTACTCTATCAGTGAAAAAGGGATTTTCCATATATCCGCTGTCAAATTCATTAAAATCTAACCCTAAAAAGAATATATATTCAAACTTAGAATACGATAATAAATCGTATGTTATAAGGTTTATACCTTCTAAATGTTCTATTGATACAGGATAATATTGAGTTTGAAAATATTTTTCCATAGTCTCTATATAATCTTCTAAAGTAGAAATTTCTTTTGTAACATTTTTTACGACAAACCTAAAGAAGTTTAATGCTTCTTCCAATCGTATTAGAAGCAGTTTTTCATCTTTTGTTAACTTCTTTGTTATAAACTGTTTGATTATCTTTTTAGAGATTTTAACAAATTGTTGCCAGTTATTTTTATTTCTACTCTTTTTACCATATAATTCACTTCTAAGAGCGTTTATAAGCTTGAAAAATTTTGCAATTGTCGTATTATTTTTATTGTCAAGAGTGCTGATAAAATTAAACCAATCATCTAAGGTATAAATTAGATGAATTTTAGCTGTATCTAACATTTTTTGAATATCCGCTAATGTTTCTTTTAACTTATAGAATTTGCAGTATGGACTTGAAAGTAACGCAATTAAATCACTTGTTTCCATTAGCTCGTTCGAAAGAATTTTGTGAATTTTTAAGATAAATTGTGTTAAAGGATATTCATAAAGTGATGATTTTAAAAAGTTGTTTACAGGTATAAAATTATACTTAAAAAGCAGACCACATAAATCAATATATTTCTTTTTGGGTGGTATCACTACACAAACGTCTACCGGATTCACTTTATTATCTAATAATTTCCGTATAACTTTTGCACAGCACCATACTTCATCATAATTGTCCTGTGTGGAAATAATTTCAACCTTCTTAAAAATGTAATTATCCTCATTAGTAGAGTTTTCAGAGATGTTTTCAGCAAGTTGACCTATATAATAAACAAAATAACTCCTATATTCTTCCATGTTTTCTTTAAAAAATTTATTTATATTATCATCTATAACCTTTTGATTTAAAAAATACAAGAATATATTAAACTTATTATTATCCTTTACTACTAATTCTATCATTGCCCTGATAATGTCTAATTCCATAGTAGAAAAATAAGAAAATCCCCAAAAAGAAAATTCTCTATAGTATAAATCTAATTTTGGTTTCCCCTCTGTTAAAATTTTGTAAACACATTTATATATATCTTTCCTATCCATAAAATTACACTTTTGCAGGAAATCTTGGTATTGAATTGATGCATTTATAACCTCTTCTAAGTTTTTAATGTCATAGCCTAATAAAATGTTTTCATTAAGGCTTTCAGGTTCATCCGGCATAATTACATTTTTCAACTCATCAAGGGTATTATTATCTAATGGCTTCCCTAAATGTAAGTTTTCTTCTTTTTCCAAAATCGCATCCACAAGCGATTGAATCTTGTTTTCTTGATTCTTATCTTTCTTTAGATATTGATTAAAAAGAAATGATAAAAGATAAGAACTATCAACATATATTTTAGTTTCTGTAGAGTATTTGAAATATAACTCATTTATTAAATGTCCAAATGTAATAAATCTTGCTAATACTGCAGACTGTTGTGGTAAATACTGAAGAGTTCTATATTTTGTTATAGCGTTTATAAATCTATTTGGTGTTATAATGCAAAAAGGGTTTTCTAATATTTTTATATCTTTATTCTTCTTTATGTTTTCAATAAACTTTTCCCACAAAAAGTTAAAACTACCTATATAAGCCTTGATACTCATAGGAACATAGCCTTGTAACTCAACAATTTATCCTGTAATTTGCATTATTTAAATTGTGAAATTTATTTAACATGGCATAAAGGATTTAAAAATTAACGGACACATTCAAAATATCGACACAAATAATATCCTTATTAGATTTCTCAATAAAAAGCGAATCACCAATAATGCATATTAATTTCCCATCTACTACATCATCTTTAATCTTAAATTTTATTGGTTTATTAGTTAAGAACATACATGATATCTTAATACGCAATATTCACACTCTTCTGTATAAAAATTCTTTACAAAACTGCTCAGAGAACAGTGGCCCTTATCTATTAATTCTTTCATAGTAAATTTTTCAATATTATATTTTTTGCGCATATATTCATCTTGCTACAAAACAGAAAAAATACCGGATAAATGATTTAGAAAAAAACCAAACCGCTTTTCTAAAACTCTACACATTTATATTCTCCAGAGTTTATAACAATTTTAATACCAATATGCGCAATGTCAAGAGTCACGCTAAAATAGTTATCAGACATCCCCATCAGGTATTGTAAAAAAATCAACTTTTACACATATATATTTTCGTTTTTCTATACTCAAAAATCACATACTACATATTATAACTTAACAACCTGAAAATGAAAAAAAGCAAACTTATAAAACAAAAACTAAAAAAATCTTCTTGTTTAATAATTTGGTAACTTCCGATATTTCAATATTAAATGTTATTTATTTTGCAAGTCATTTTTTTGACAACAATCTTTCTTCATCTTACTCATTTTATAGCATTATTTGCTAATTAAGAATGGGTGAGAAAATTTGTGAAAAAAATGTTATTAATATGAACAGTAACTATTGAAAATGCGTATTATGGACTACCTACAAGTTTTTTAATTGATATAAGTAAGCCAATAGTTGTATTTGGGGTTTTCCCCCTTTATAATGCGAAAGAACTCATCCTTTAATTTCAAAGTCATATCACCTGGAACTTTTGTTCCGATTTTTCTGTTATCAAGTTCTCTTATTGGAGTTATCTCACTTGCAGTGCCGCAGAAAAATGCTTCATCTGCAATGTATATATGGTCCCTACTTAAGATTGTTTCTACAATTTTTATGTTAACATCTTCTGCAATACGCATTATACTATCTCTTGTAATTCCTTCCAGTGCGAATACTGAAAAAGGGGTATACATAATATTATTTTTTCCTACGAATATATTTTCACCTGAGCCCTCGGCAACATAACCCTCAGGAGTTAGCAATAATGCTTCATCATAACCATCTTTGATCGCCTCAATTTTTGCAAGTTGACCATTGGCATAATTACCACCCATTTTAGCTTTTACAAGCTGGGTATTCGGATGATACCTTGTATAAGACGATGTTTTTATCCTTGCACCCTTTATAAACGCTTCCTCCCCCAAATATTTACCCCATGGCCACACCGCTATTGCAAGATTTATGGGATTATTTTTCGGGAATACACCCAAATCACCATAACCGCGAAATGCTATTGGTCTTATATAACATTCCTCATATTCATTTTTCTTAACGGTTTCAATCGCTGCTTTTATCGTTTCTTCCAAAGTGAATTTCAAATCCATATACATAATTTTACATGAATTTACCAACCGTTCCATATGTTCTTTAAGTCGAAAAATCACAGACCCTTTAGGTGTTTTATAGCATCTTATCCCCTCAAAAACAGTAACACCATAATGCAAGGAATGTGACAAGACATGTATTTTTGCCTCATGCCATCTTACAAATTCACCATCCATCCATATAAATTTACCTTCTTGCATTATACCCCCTCCTTTATCTCTAATTTAAATTTTTAACTGCTCTATATAATTTTGAAATCTTTTTTCTATATCTTCTTTATTTATACTTAACAATCTACTTGGACCTATTCCTTCACATGTAAATGATGCAAGTACATTACCCCATATAGCTGCCTTTTTTATTGTCTCTATACTTAAATTCTCTTTACATTTATCCAAATAACCTAAAAATGCCCCTGCAAAAGAGTCACCTGCACCTGTCGTATCCATCAACTTATTTATCGGGCAACCACTATACATAAGTATCTTACCACGGTAGTTAATTAAAACACCATCTTCACCTTTTTTTATTATTACAATCTTTGGACCAATCTTCAGGATCTTATTGGATGCCTCTAAACTCGTATATTCCCCTGTCAAAAGTTTCGCTTCTCCTTCATTCACAAATACTCCATCAACTTTGTTCAATAAACCTTCTAATTCCTTCCTTTTAGTTGCAATCCAGTGATTCATAGTATCACAAAATATAAAAGGGATATTGGATAAGAAATTCAACATTCTACTTTGTATTGAAGGGTCAGTATTTGCTAAAAATATTATATCAAACCTATCTTCTATTTTCTGTTCAAGGACATTTTCAGATAAAATATTGTAGTCAGCATAAGCAGTTTCAACAGTTTCGAAATCATCCGAATATCTGCCATGCCATCTAAAACTATTAAATCTTTCAGACACATTGATATATTTAGTAATAATATTATTCCTCTTGAGCAGACCAAAAAATCTTTCGTCTAAATCCTTCCCAATAGATGCAAAAATGTATGTTTTCGTAAAAAATGCAGCAGACAAACTAAAATACGTAGCAGATCCTCCTAATATACTATCAACTCTCCCATACCTATTTTCAATAGTATCAATTCCTATAGAACCGCAAACAGCTATAGACATTCTAATCTACCATAGTTATGAAAAACAATAGTTGTGGGTCTGCATTTTTAAACTTTTTCAATTATCTTATTTTTCAATAATTCTTCTAAAATTTCTTTGAGATCTTTTTCTGCTGTTTTTTCATCTACTTCATATTCACTTACTAATTGCTGCTTTATTTTTTCAAATATTTTATTTTTACTAATATATTTCAATATAGAACAAACTGTTTCCGTCACTTCATAAGCATTATAATTTTTGCTATCAATTATTAAACCCATATCATCATTTAAAGTATCAAACACAATATTTTTTGCGATTTTATACTTTTCTTCTTCCACCATCAAATGTTTATTTTATAAAAAAATTGTAATAAAAAAATCTCAAAAATTCTCCCCCAGAAATTCCCGCTACTATTAAACAGTGAGATTTTTTAGCTTTTGTTTTTATACTTTTATATTCTTTTACAAACAATAAACAGTAACTTTAGGAGGTAATCCTGCCTAATCAATTTTTCTCCATGCATAAATGTCACGAAGTTATAACTATATATATTTAACTCTTTTTTCTGTTTACTATTATAATAGCTTAAAGCTTTCAAGTATTCTAAAAGAAGTTCAAAATATAAGAGCATTATCAAATAGTTTAATTGAAAGCGTTCTTGTTACTATCTTGTGCCATACTTTTTTCATCCACACATCATTAAGTTATAAGATAATAAGATGGAAGGTTTTGAGTATGAAAAAAGCATAGATATATATGTGTATAAAGCTCATTTTAAGTTATCCTGAAAGAAAAAGAAGAAAGACAACAAAAGTGATTTTTTGTTATAACTACTATTGACAAGATAAATTTAAAGGTAAAAGTGGCATTACAAAGATAAACGAAACAAAGTGATTTATTTAAGATGTTAAAATAAAGGCACCATCTTGGGAAAAGTTTTGTATGTTAAAAAAGATGAAAACTCACATAACAGATTTATGTATAAAACAATGTAAATTATGCAAAAATTGTAAATTCGAACACCTTTTTATCCTACGAAGAATTGCTGTTATTTTCTACAAATGGAGGCGATGGGAGTCGAACCCACGACCTCAAGAGTGCCACTCTTGCGCTCTACCAACTGAGCTACACCCCCATCTTTTAATCACTTTTAAAATTTCTTTCGTAAATAGTTAGGTTTTTATCGTGAGATAACAACTTTGTATATGCTAATAGTCTTTTGATATGAGTGAAGGATTTTTATATTTATAGTATTTTCACTCATACGAAAACCTATCATTCTAATGAAATTTAAATATTTACAAAATTTTGTTTGAAATTTGTAAGCTCATCATAAGCCGGTACTCATACTTTGCATAATTGTCAGTAATGGCATAAATAATGCAACAACAATAAATCCTATTACAACCGCTATGAATATAATAAGAATTGGTTCTATGACCCCTGTAAGGGCTGTTACTGCTGCATCAACTTCTTCGTCATAAGCATCTGCAACTTTCATTAACATTTTATCTAACTCACCTGTTTCTTCACCTACCTGAATCATATTGTAAACAAAATCGCCGAACAATCCCGTTGACTTTACTACAGGAGCAATTGCTTCACCTTCTTTTAAATTAACTTGAACATCCTGAACAGCTTTTGCAAATACTTCGTTACCTATAGCATTCTTTATGATATCTAATGCTTCTAAAATAGGCACTGCACTAGCCAAGAGTGTTCCTAATGTTCTTGTAAATCTTACAATAGAGGTCTTTCTTATTATTTCACCTACAATGGGTATCTTCATCTTAAATTTATCTAAAACAAATTTTGTAGACGGTTTTTTATTAAGTATTTTATACACTATGAATAAAACAACAGGGATAGCTAGAACAAAATACCAGTTAGCAGCCATTGTTTCAGAGGTATTTAATAGGAATTGGGTCATAGCAGGCATTTTTGCATTTTGACCTAAGCCACCCCCCATACTGCCACCAGTTAATACATCCTTAAATTTTGGAACAACTTTTACCATTAGACCGGCAACTATCAATATAGCTGCTGAAATAACAACTGCAGGATAAGTAGAAGCGCTTATGATCTTTCTTTTTAATCGCTGACTCTTCTCCATAAAATCAGCTAATCTTTTCATTATAACATCCAGAGTCCCACTTTTTTCCCCGGCTTTGACAGTGTATATATAAAGTTTATCAAAAACTTCCGGATGTGTAGCTAAGGCATCACATACGCTTGTTCCTGCTTCCACCTGTAAACGGATATCACTAATTACATCCTTAAATTTACCTTCTGGCTGTTGATCTTCCAAAATCTTTAATGTTCTGACAAGTGGTAATCCTGCATCTATAAGAACAGCAAATTGGGCTGTGAACTGTGTAAGTTGTTTACTACTAACTCCACCGAAAAACGGTAATGAAAATCTCTTTTTTTTCTTCGCTTTTGCAATTGTGGTTACCTCCTGTTTTTGAGCAGCGATTGCTGTTTTTGCTGGTGATATTTGGCCGGGTTGTCTAGTCGCTGCCGGCGCAGTGTTTACAGGAGATTGCACTTTTTGTCCTGGTGTTGGTACGCCAGGTTTAACACCGGCAGGACGCGCTATTGATGGTGGAGGTGGAATTTTTCTTCCAGTAGGAGGTACTCCCGGTGAACCTTGCGGTTTCCTAATTTCTGCCATTTTTTTACTCCTTAACTTTCCTATTACTTCTTATTATACTCAATTTTTATTTTCATATTTCAAATTTACCTCTTTTTTAAAAGTTTTTGATATTTATCATCAACATCATTCTTACACTGACATAGTCTCCCTGACAACTTCTTCAATTGTTGTTATTCCATCAAATATGGCTAATAATCCCGATTCACGTAGTGTTCTCATCCCTTCTTCTCTTGCAATACTTCTGATTTTTTCAGTAGGAGCTCTCTCCATTATAAGTTGTCTTATTCTATCGCTCATAACAAGGATTTCATAGATTGCTGTTCTACCTTTATAACCAGAACCGCCGCAAACGCTGCAACCAGCTCCATAACAAAGCTTTCTTCCGCCTAAGTCCTCCTTCTTCATATTCAGTTCATACAGTTGTTCATCAGTCGGTTCATATTCTGTTTTACAGTTCAAACATATTTTCCTGACCAACCTTTGAGAAATTATTGCTTCAATAGTTGCAGAAATTAAAAATGTTTCAATCCCTAAATCCACTAGTCTCAATATGGTGCTGGGTGCATCATTAGTATGTAGTGTAGAAAATACTTGATGTCCTGTAAGAGCAGCTTCAATTGCAATCTCTGCTGTTTCTAAATCACGCATTTCTCCTATTAATATTATATCCGGGTCTTGTCGTAAAATTATTCTTAATGCTGCTCCATATGTTAGCCCGATCTCTTCCTTTATTTCACATTGCACAAGACCATCTATTTCATATTCCACAGGCTCCTCTGTAGTAATTAACTTATATCTTGGCTGATTCAGTTTATTAAGGCACGCATATAAAGTAGTGGTTTTTCCAGAACCTGTTGGTCCAGTTACCAGAATAATGCCATGTGGCAAGTCCAAAAGTTTTAATATAATATTAAATTCATCATCTCTCAACCCTAATGTTTCTAAACTCAAAGATACTGCACTTTTATCTAAAATTCTTAGAACAGTACTTTCACCAAATCTCGTTGGAAGTGTTGAGACACGCAAGTCAACTTGTCTACCTTCAATGGTTGTTAATATTCTTCCATCCTGTGGCAATCTTACTTCAGTTACATCCAATTTCGCCATTACTTTTACTCTTGCAGCTAAGGCAGAAGCCAAAGCAGGAGAAGGAGCTGATAGTTCTTTTAATACTCCATCTACTTTATATCTTACTCTGAAATAATTACCGAACGGTTCAAAGTGAATGTCTGAAGCTTTATCTTTTATAGCCTGAGCAAGATATAAATTAACTAATTTAATGATAGGGCCTGCATCTGCTACAGCTCTTGGGTCACTTAAATTAAATGCATCTGCACCACCAGAAAATTCCTGCTCTATGTCTTGTAAGCTTGCACTGAACTCTTTAAGAAGTGATGCAACGACGCTTCCCTGAGTTCCATAATATTTGTTCCACGCTTTTTTTATTTCTTCCTCTAAGGCAAGAACGATTTCTATCTCGCAGTTTGTTAACATTCTAAGGTCATCTAATATAGCTATATTATGCGGGTCACTAACCGCTATTTTTAAGATATTATCCTCAAAGAGGACCGGCATAATATTATACATTTTCGCTACACTGCTTTGAACTTTCTCAAGAGCAGATTTAGTAGGCGGATTCTCTTCCAAGTTTATTATTTCAATACCAGTTTGTATCGATAACGCAAGTAACAATTCTTCTTCTGTGATATACCCTTTTTCAATTAAAAGTCTTCCCAATGCACCACCTTGTTTTTTTTGTAATTCTAATGCTTCTTTTATCTCTTTATCGGTAATAAGTTCCATATCTTTCAGAATTTCACCAATAGGTTTTTCCATATTTGCTTAGTTATTATCCTCTATTATATTGAAAATATAAATAAGAATATATAATAA
>FWPU01008872.1_pt1 | contig 16509 bp, 13 predicted proteins | sample 2228361 | NCBI WGS metagenome assembly FWPU01 (sample SAMEA103939777, study PRJEB20133) | metagenome
AAACGTATGGCCTCTCTGCTCACGGAATAAGCAGCCTAACGTTTTGCGACGGGCTGACCGCGTCGGCATTCCTGGCATGACTCCCATGCCAACCGCCTTACTAGTGTTGAATGAAGAGGGAATGGTGTCAAGTGCCGAATTAAAGCTTGATGGAGGGCCCGGGCAAGTAGCGAGGCACAGGGTTTTATTCTCCTACGACACTCCCTTTGCGCGACAGAGCGGTCTGCCATCCTCCAGCCATGATGTTACTAACGGATTTCAGGTTCGCGTTCTCGAATTGCAGCTCCTGACGCCCGGTGAGCGGCTGGTGGAGCCCCCTTCTTTTGTTCCGCCCGACCTGTTTACAAGCACTCATATCGGCCGGGTCATTTACACCAACAAATCCGACCATATTCAGTTGGACGACGGTCAACTGATGTCAATGGACCGTCAAGTAGTTCTCCGCGTGCTCGCAGACCTGCGAAAAGCGCGCGCCTTTTTCTACATCGGGTTGGGTATTTTGATCATGTTGTCACTTTTACTCTTGCGCTTGCGCAGTGCAGGCGGCAGACTACTACACAAGACAGGCCTTCACTAGAAAGAATCGCCATGAAGACATCAACCGTGCAGCGTTTGCAACACATGGTAATCGGGGTTTCTCTGCTGGGAGCCACGATTGTTTACGGGTCGGTTAACTGCAAACGGCCGACCAACACGAGTTGTACCACCTATATCCGGGTGACACTATTTCAGGCTATTTTACCTGTGTGCCCATCATCGGTTCTTCGCACAGCCATTTAGCGAGTGGGCAGGTTGCCAATCCTTTGCCACAGAAGCCTTGGTATAATCATGCAACAAATGGTTATCTAAACAAGATATACATCACTGTAACCTGTCTGTTTTCTACCGATGAGGGACAGCGTTTCTGCTCACTGCATAATATATACACGTGGGCAAGAATTTACAAATCGGCACAAGAGACCGGCATAGACCTGACAGGCGTCTGCCTATAGTCATGTCCACAGCTAATAGTATGAAAAGAAACGGTATGAGACCTAATACGATTCTGCGGTGATCAGGGAAACTCCGATTATTACTTGAGAATGGCCGTTCTTCGCTCCTGCGCCTTGGTGAGCAGTGTGCTCATCATCATTGCAGGTGTCGCAGGCAAACTGCCCGGGCTTTTTCAGAACCCTCATGCGGCCGGGGGCGTTGATCCGATTCTGTTTCTGTCGGAGGCCCGACGGGATGAATTGGCGGTGGCTCTGGAATTGACAATACTCGTCTGCTTGTGGCTCTTGCGGTCGAAGCCGGTGCAACAGGCCTGGTGGGTGGCAACGTTGGGCGGCATGTTTGCTTTATACCATGCGGCACTGGCGATTGCGAACATCCACGGCCCTTGTCCATGTTTGGGAACGGCTGGGCAAGTCTTCGGCTTGTCATAAGATTCTGTCCGGGTAGTGTCCACAGTCTTGGCTTGGATCTTGATTTGCAACGGGCTGATTCTTCTGGCAGTTTCAGGCGCAAAACGACAAGACGAGATGCGCCTACGTTGAAATCACAGGCTGAGAGCGGGCAACCGGCAAATATGGTAGCCAGTGCAAGACATCACCTTCCCGCGTCACGGCCGGTCGTGCAGTTGAATTTTTTCCTGGTGGTCTTGATGGCCACCACCTATGTGCATCAGGCGGGCTTCCAAACACTTACTCCAAGTTCCCGCCTGGCACTGCTGCGAGCTGTGGTTGCCAAACAGGAGCTTGCCATTGACCAGTGGCACACCAGCACCACTGACAAGGCCTATCATGACGGCCATTACTACAGCGACAAAGCGCCGGGGACGGCGGCGCTGACGCTGCCGGCGTTCGCCGCGGCGGCCGGCGTGCTCCGGCTGGCCGGGGTGGACCTGGACTCGAAGACCGGTTGGCTGGCGACCAGTTGGGCGGCGTGAGCTTTTTCGCAGGCGTTGCCGGTGTCGCTGGGCGCGGCGGCTTTGTTTGTCTGGCTGAGCGGGTTTGTGTCCCGGCGCGCGGCGCTGGCGACCGCGCTGGGGCTGACGCTGGGGAGTTTGCCCCTGCCGTACTCGACCCTGTTGTTCAGCCATGCGCAGGTGATCGGGCTGCTGGCAATAGCCATCTGGGCGGTGGGATTGTTTCAAGAGGGAAGGATTTCACAGCCGGAAGCCCGGTGGCAGGTGGGGGTGCGGATGGCGGGGGCGGGATTTTGTCTGGGGCTGGCGCTGGCCAGCGAGTACACGGCGGGGATCGTGGTGGTGGCCCTGGTCGCGTCTGTCGTCCATCGGGAATGGCGGGCAGGGCGGGAGGAGGAAACAGCAGCCCGAGGCGAGGACTCAGGCGTGGGGAGTCAGGCGTCGGGAGCCCTCCCCGTTTCAGACGGCGCCCGAACCGGCCGGCGGCGCGGGGGCATCCGGGGCTTGTGGGCTGGTCCCCTGCGGTGGATGTTCGTGGCGGCGTTGCCGCCCCTGCTGCTGATTCCGGCGTACAGTTGGGCGACGATCGGGACGCCGTGGGATTTGCCCTATTCGTATCAGGCTCGTTTTCCAGAAATGCGGGAGGGGCTGTACGGGATCAAATGGCCGGACCTGGAGATTCTGGGGCGGCTGCTGGTCGGACCGACGCGCGGGCTGGTGTTCTGGACGCCGTTTTTGGCGGGGTTGGGGTGGTGGTGGATTGCGCGGGAGCGGCCGCGCTAGTTGTGGTTGACCTACGCGGCGCCGGTGGCGCAGGCGCTGGTGATCTCGGGGCGCACGTGGGACTGGCAGGCGGGGTACACGCTGAGCGCGCGCTATCTGGCGCCGGCATTGCCGTTGCTGGCGCTGCCCTGCGCGATCGGGGTGCAACGCTGGCCTGGGCTGGGCGGCGGGCTTGCCGTCCTGTCCATCGGGTTGATGACGCTGGCAACGGTGACCGACGCCTGTCCGGACTACACGATTTACAATCCGCTGACCGAGTTGCACCTGCCCAAGCTGAGGCGGGGGGAGTTTTCGCACACGCTGGGGACGGCGGTGTTCGGATTGGACCCGCGGGTGAGTGTGGGGCTGTACTACGCGCTGCTGATTGGGGGCCTGGCCTGGCTGTGGCGCCGGGCCGGGCAAGAGGAAAGCCTCGCCGGGCCGTCCACGCGCGGGGGCGTGGCCTCATGAAGATCAACGTCACCCTGCCGGTGCACAACGCGGCGGCCCAACTGGCGGACAGTGTGCGGCGGCTGGTGGAGTTTCTGGCCGGTTTGTCTCCGGACACCTGGGAGGTGGTGATCGCCGAGAATGGCTCGACCGACGAGACGCGCGCGCTGGCCCAACGCCTGGCGGCAGAGTATGGAAGTTCGGCATCCGAAATCCGCAGTTCCGGGGTCGTGGATCGGGAGCGGAGGCCGGCGGGCCGCGAGGCGCAAGGGGCGCCGGCGGTGACTGTGCGCGTCATGAGCCGCGACGCGGCGGGGCGGGGCGGGGCGCTGCGAGCGGCGTGGCTGGACAGCGGGGCGGAGGTGGTGAGCTACATGGATGTGGACCTGAGCACGGACCTGGCCTGTCTGCCGGCGCTGTTGGCGCCTCTGAAGCGAGGAGAAGCGGACCTGGCCGTTGGCTCGCGGCTGTTGCCCGGTTCGCGCACCACGCGCGGATGGAGGCGCGAGGTGTTGAGCCGGGGCTACAACCACTTGCTGCGCGCGGCGCTGGGGTTGCGGGCGGCGGACGCGCAATGCGGCTTCAAGGCGCTCACGCGGGCAGCTGCGCGGGCGTTGTTGCCGGGCGTGAAGGACGAGGGCTGGTTCTTCGACACCGAGCTGCTTTGGCGGGCGCAGCGGGAGGGGTGGCGGGTGGTCGAGGTGCCGGTCCGCTGGGTGGACTCGCCGACCAGCACGGTGCGTCTGTTGCCAACCATAGCGCGGGACCTCCAGGGGTGTGGCGGTTGTGGCACGAGGGCCGCACCTGGAATCCCCAGTTGAAGCCGCCGCGAAGACGCACAACAAGCGCAAGATAGGAGGCTAAGGCAGCGGCCGGCCGCTTGATTTCCGTTTACCCCGCGGTGAAACCTCGGACGGGGATATAACGGTGGACCCTTTGGTGGTTTTGTGCCCGATGCGTTTTCGGTCAGGCGACTGCAAAATCCAGGGAGGACTCGCCCAAGAACGCCAGCGTTTCCCCCTACGCCGTGAACCAGAAAAGGCGCGCAGGGCCTCGAGGGTTCCGCACTTGCTTGGCCGCTCGCCATTTCGCGCCAGCATTTTAACCACGCCGGCCCGCCAGCGTTTTGGGAGCGGCAGCCAGCGGCCGGTGTCCAAACGTTTCGCGTTTGTCTTGCCGCGTGGCGTCGGGCGAAATCCCGCGCCGCGTTTACTCGAAGGTCCGGGGCACTGGCGGCAGGTTGGTGGTCAGATACGGGGTGGTGCGGCGTCCAGCCCTGGAGATGTCGAACGGCTGGAAGCCCAGGGCCAGGGCCGGCGATCCGGGACGGAGACGGAAATCATCCCGAGCCGGGTCCGCAAACAGAGGATCGGCGACGAGCGAGTGGAGGTCGTGACCGGTGTCCCGGCGCCATTGTTCGAGCGTGCGTCCCTTGGGGAAGCGCACCTCGCCGGCGGCATGCCAGTAGAGGTTGTGGTCCATCCAGACCTTGGGATCGTCCCAGCTCTTGCCCAGTAGCTCGCCGCGGTCGTACAAGACGATGTTGCGCTCGAAAGTGAACGAGACATGGTCTTCGACCCGGCTGCGCTGCAACTGGTCGGTGCGGGAGAAGGCGAGGATATTGTTTACGATGCGGTTGTCGCGTCCGTAGTGCTGATGGAAGCCGCCGGTCTTGGTGCGATAGACGAGGTTGTTTTCCATGGTTACGCCGGTGGAGCCTTCGTCGGTGTACAGGCCCCAGCTGCCGTAGTCGAAGGCGTGCACGTCATGGATGTGGTTGTAACTGACGAGGGTGCCCGGCGAGATGCCCAGAGTGTACACGGCGCCCATGTCCGAGAGGACGCCCTGGCCGATGGTGTGCAGGTGATTGTAGGCTACTCGATTGTGGTGAGCGTGGCTGCGCGCGTAGCCCCAGATCCACCCGATGCTGATGGCCGAGTAGTACAGGTCATAAATGTCGTTGTGCTCGATGACGTTGTACGGGGAATGGCCGATCCACACCCCGATGGCCGCGGGATGGAGGCGACCGGCATGAGCGATGGTGCAGTCCCGCACGGTGTGGTGGGAGACCAGCGGTTCGGGACTGCGGGCCATGGCGTCCAGGTCTTCCCAGCCATCGAGACGGGTGGCGCCGATCTTCACGCCGCCGCCGCCCAGGTCCACCATCTCGCAACTTTCGATGCGGTTGTCCCGGCACCCCGCGCCGAAGGCCATGGCATACGCTCCCACGTGGCGCACCGCGCAGCGCTCGATGACGAGGTCGCGGGCGGCGGTGGCGCTGAGGGCGGCGCCCAGATTGATCTCCGCCTGCGGGATGGCCTGGCCTGTACGGGGCAGGTTCCAGGCCGCATGAGCGAAGGTGAGGCCCTGCAAGAGGATGTGTTCTACGTAGCGCCCCGCCGCGGTGTCGCCGGCAAAGACCACCAAGTCTTCGAGTCGGGGCGCGATCACGCGCGCCTCGGAGGGAGTTTCTCCTGCCAGCGGGCGATAGAGCAGCTCGCCCGCTGCGCGGTCCAGGTACCACTGGCCCGATTGTTGGAAGGTTTCCCGGACGTTTTCGACCAGGTAGCGGTTGCCCTTCACGAAGCGCCCCCACCACTCCCGACTGGGGCTGGTACCGTGGAAGCTGACCACCTTCCGCGCCGGGTCCACTGCCTTGATGGGCAAGCGGGACATGGACCAACTGTGAAAAGCCAGCACCTCCACGTCGCCGAGATTGGCCCAGTCGGGCCGGATGTCGTCTCCCCGGTATTGGAAGCGGTCAAAGCCCCGTCCGCCGGCCTCCGGTGTGGGGTCCAGTTCCCCGGCGATCTGGTAATAGCCGGAGGCGGGCAGGCGCGGGCGCTCCCGGCGCTGGTCATTCACGAAGAGCTGGGTGAAATACCACTCACCGGAGCGCACCTCCGGCAGGGCGGCGCGCCAGACACCGTCCGCGCCCACCTGCCAGTTGGTAACAGCCACGCCGCCGCTGAGGAGGGGCCGTTCGTCCCGGTAGGCGCGGACGATCAGTCCCGAGTCCTCCGGCTCGAAGCGGATGGTCTCACGCAGGTAATAGGTCCCGTCCCGGACCTCGATGATCGGCCGGCCGGGAAGCGTCCCACCGGCTTTGCGACGGGCAGCTCGGACGGCCTGAATGGCGCGCGTGACCGTGGCGAAAGGACCGTCGGTCCGGTCCGGTTGGGGATCGGGCCGCGTGCCGCTCCAGGCATCCTGACCGGCGGGGCTGACGAAAAAGCGCACCGGTCCTGGCGGGGTGGCGGACCGGGGTGACCAACAAATCACCATCAGACAGGTGGCGACGAGCAATGGGCGATTCATGCGCCCTTTATGACCGGAGCCGGCCCGGGGGTCAAAGCCCTTCGCGCTCCGCAGGCCGGACGGGTGGACTGCGTTGCGGGTGAAACCGGGGATTATTCCCGGGCCAGGGCCCGCGCGGCAAGCACGCGGCGGGTGGGCACGTAGTTGGCTACGAACTTCCGCCGGTATTCGGCGAATGTGCCCGCGGCCAGGGCGGCCCGCACCTCGCGCATCACCTGGAGGTAGAAATGCGTGTTGTGGATGCTGACCAGCCGCAGGCCGAGGATTTCGTTCACGTTGAGCAGGTGCCGGATGTAGGCGCGGGTGAAGCGTTGACAGGCGAAACAGGCGCATCCCTCCTCGATGGGGCGGAAGTCGGCCTTCACCGCGCCGCCCTTGATGGCGAAGGTGCCGCGTCGGGTGAACGCCGTGCCGTTGCGGGCCACGCGGGTGGGCAGCACGCAATCGAAGAGGTCCACTCCGCGGGCGACCAGCTCGACCATCTGCGCGGGGGTGCCCAGGCCCATGGCGTAGCGGGCCTTGTGTGCGGGCAGGTGCGGCACGGTGAATTCCACCGCCTTCATCATCTCCGGCTCGGGTTCGCCCACGCTGACGCCACCGATGGCGTAGCCGTCGAAGTCCAGCGCGGTGATGGCCCGGGCGCAGTGCTCGCGCAGCGCGGGGTTGCAGCCGCCCTGCACGATGCCGAAGACCTGCTGGCCCGGCGCGCGGGGTTGGTCGCGGCATTCGCGCGCCCAGCGGATGGTGCGCTCGACCGCCAGGTGTTGTTCCCGGAGGGGCGCGTCGTGGGGCGGGCATTCATCGAAGACCATGGCGATGTCCGAGCCGAGGACGCGCTGGATTTCCATGGCTTCTTTCGGGCCGAGGAACAGCGGCGCGCCGTCCACGTGCGAGCGGAACGCGACGCCGTGGGCGCGCACCTTGCGGATTTTGGCCAGGCTGAAGACCTGGAAGCCGCCGCTGTCGGTCAGGATGGGATGCGGCCAGGCCATGAAGGCGTGCAGCCCGCCGGCCGCGCGAATGATTTCCAGCCCGGGACGGATGTAGAGGTGATAGGTGTTGCCGAGAATGATCTGGGCGCCCATCTCCACCAGCTCGCGCGGATCCAGCGCCTTGACCGTGGCCTGAGTGCCCACGGGCATGTAGGCCGGGGTGTCAATGACGCCGCGGGAGGTGTGCACCCGTCCCAGCCGTGCGGAGGAAGAGGGATCGGTCTTGAGCAGCTCGAACATCGCCGCTGTTAAAGCAGGAACTGCGACGGCGCGCAGCCGTGTTCTGTGGCAACCGGCCCGGGGCCAACCCCCGCCTGGCCGGTCCTGCGGGTCACGGCAGCGGACGGACATTGCCCTCTTCGTTCATTTCGAAGGCCAGGGGGCTGAGCGGATAGGGCAGACGGCGGAAATCCTCGGCCAGCCGGGCGCGAAAGGCGTTCTGCACCTCGAGCGGGTTGCGCGCCGACCAGCAGATCAGGCAGTCCCGACTGGGGATGCCGAAGCGGAACGGCATGCCCAGGTGTTGGGCGGCCAGCTTGCGCCAGCGGGGCAGCAGGACGCGGACGGCGTCGTAGCCGTCGCCCGAAGCCAGGGCCAGGGTGGCGTTGGGTTCGGGAGTGCCCTGCACCTGGAGGCCCTGCGAATGGGCAGCCAGATTTGCCAGGGCCACCGTCCAGGCCTGTTTGGCCTCGACGCGCCATTGTTCCAGCTCCTCGTTGCGCACGTAGCGGTAGCCCGAAGGGGCGTCCACCACCAGGCCGCAGCGCACGCCGGGGCCGAAGGGACGTTGTGCCAGCGCCAACTGGCGCAGGAGGGATTCGGGCATGAGCTGGGGCCGCAGGATGGGTTTGACCTCGCCCCAGGTGATGTCGCCCAGCAGGGCGTCCGAGTCCCGCAACAACTGGGCAAAATGCTCCTTCACCAGTCGGCGCAGGGTGTCCGGGGCCCTGCCGGTCTGGCGGAACTTGGCCGCCAGATTGTCCAGCCCGAACTGCGCGGAGCCCAGGCGCACGGTCTCGCCGTCCGCGCCCAAAGTGGGGCGTTGGCCGGGGTAGAGGTCGCGCAGGATGGCCAGGACCTGACGCGCGAAGGCGCGCAGCTCGTCCGGCGACTCGGGATTGGGCCAGGGATTCATGCCGGGCGGAGGAAACTGTGGTCCGGTCGCCGGGACCTGTCCATGCTTTTGCCGGGGCGGCCCGGCCGGAGGCTGGGAAATCCAGTTGTCCTGCGGGCGGAAATTCCTAGCATGCCGGCCTTCGGCCCGTCCGGACGGCCGTTCCAAGACACAACATGAAACACTACGACATTGCAGTTATCGGAGGTGACGGGACAGGACCCGAGGTGGTGCGCGAGGCGCAAAAGGTCCTGACTGCCGCGGCGTCGCGGTTTGACGTGAAGTTGAATTTTGTGTCCTACGACCTGGGGGGGGAGCGCTATCTGCGCACCGGTGAGGTGCTGCCCGACAGCGTGTTGGAGGAGCTGCGGCGCTTCCCGGCCATTCTGCTCGGGGCCATCGGTCATCCGGAGGTCAAACCGGGCATCCTGGAGAAGGGCATCCTGCTGCGCACGCGCTTCGAGCTGGAGCAGTACATCAACCTCCGCCCGGTCAAGCTCTACGACGAGCGATTCTGTCCGCTCAAGGACAAGCAACCCGAGGACATTGATTTCGTGGTGGTGCGCGAGAACAACGAGGGCCTGTACACCGGTGCGGGCGGCTTTGTCTTCAAGGGCACGCCCCACGAAATCGCCGTGCAGGAAAGCGTCAACACCCGCCGCGGGGTGGAGCGTTGTCTGCGGTTTGCCTTTGAGTACGCGCGCAAACGCCGGGGTGGCCGGTCCTGGCGGGGGCTCAAGCCGGAGGAGGTTGCCGCCGGCCAGCGGGCGCAGCTCACCCTCTGTGGCAAGACCAACGTGCTGACCTATGCCTTTGACCTGTGGGAACGCGCCTTCCACGAGATCGGTCAGCGCGACTACCCGGACATCAAGCGCGACTACGCCCACGTGGACGCCACGACCATGTGGTTTGTTAAAAACCCGGAGTGGTTCGACGTGATCGTCACCGACAACATGTTCGGCGATATCATCACCGACCTGGGCGCCATGATTCAGGGCGGCATGGGCATCGCCGCCGGCGGCAACATTAATCCCACGGGCACCTCGATGTTCGAGCCCATCGGGGGCAGTGCGCCTAAGTACACCGGACGGGGGGTGATCAACCCGCTGGCGGCCATCTGCGCCGGCGCCATGATGATGGAGTTTCTGGGTGAGACCGCGATGGCCGCCGCCATCGAGCAATCCGTCATCCGGGTGGTGCGAGAAAAACTGCAGAGCCTGGCCGCCGGGCGCATGGGGTACACCACCAGCCAGGTGGGCGACCTGGTGGCGGCCGGGATTTGACGGACGCTCGGGCGGACCGGCCCGGTTCCCGCGTTGCCATGCGCCTCGGGATTCCCCTGCTGACCTTTCTGCTCTGGTGCCGGGTCGCGGCGTGGGCGGCCGAACCGGAAGCCGCGGCAGACGCCGTCCCGCCCTGGGACCCGACCTCTACCTACGTGACGCAATCCCTCGAGGGCTGGCAGGTGCGGGTGAGTAAGCGGTTGCTCGCCGAGCCCGAGCTGGCGCGGCGCACCCTGCGGCAACTGGAGTTCCAACTTTACCAGATCACCCGGGTGGTGCCCGCCCGGGCGCTCGAACAGTTGCGCCAGATTCCCATCTGGGTGGAGCGGGCCTACCCGCGTCACCCGTGCATGTGCTATCACGAGTCGGCGGAATGGCTCCGGGCGCACGCCATGAACCCGGAAAAGGCCGGCGCGGTGGAGATTGCCAACGCGGAGAATTTCCTGCGCTGGACCCTGGACCAGCCCTGGATGGTGTTGCATGAGCTGGCGCACGGCTACCATCACCGGTTTCTGGGGGAGAATCACCCGGACCTGCTCCGGTGCTTTGAGCAGGCCGCGGCCTCGGGCCGTTACGCCTCGGTGCTGCGGGGCGACGGCACCCGCGGTCGTGCCTACGCGCTCACCAACGTGAAGGAATACTTCGCGGAGCTGAGCGAGGCCTTTTTCGGCGTCAACGACTTCCATCCCTTCGTGCGGGCCGAGCTGCTCCACCACGACCCGGCCATGTACGCGGTGCTGCGGCAAGTTTGGGGCGTGGATCCGGAGTGACCGGTGGGACAGAGGATTTCCTTGGCGGCGGGGCGAATCAAAGGTCCAATGCGCCCATCACTCTGTGGCTGACGTTTGCCGATCATGAACCGCCTTGTCACCTCCCTGCTTCCGGGAATCGCGCTGGGCCTGAGCGCCGCCCTGCACGCGCGCGTGATCACCGTGACCACCTCCGACAACCTCAACCCGCCCGCCGGCCAGAAGTCGCTGTTGCAGGCCCTGAGCGAGCTGCAGGACGGCGACGAGATTCGGTTCAACATCCCCGGGGCCGGGCCGCATCTGATTGCCACACCGCCCGGCGGTTACCCGCTGATCATCCGCTCGAACGTGGTGATTGACGGCTACAGCCAACCCGGTTCGGCGCCCAACAGCAACCCCATCCTGGCGCCGAATAACGCCCGCCTTCGCATCGTGCTGGACTCGCGCAACGGGCATCACCGCCTGATGGATTTCCCCGGTGAGGGCCCGCTGGATGACACCGGCTACGGGACTCGCGAGGCCGCGGTGCTGGGGGTGCTGGGCGCTAAGGGGTTTGTCCTGCGCGGGGTCTCCATTTTGGGAGTGCCCCGGGTGGGGCCGGATGAGGCGGTCACGCTAAGCGGGGTGGCCTTTGCGCGGGGTGCTTCCGGACGCGTGAGCGGATGCTGGTTCGGCCTGCATCCGGACGGGCAGACGCTGGCCGGCCCGGCCCGGGGCGTGACCGGGTTTCGTTACCTGAGGCGGGATGACTCGGGCGTCGAGGTGGAAAGCGTCCTGATCAATGACGTGGTCATCGGGGTGCCCCGGTCGGCAGCCAATGCCCCGGCGGAGTTCAACATTTTTGTGGGCCTGCCGGTCATTCCGGTGATCCTCGAAGGGGACGGCGCGCGCCTTGCCGGGAATTTCTTCGGCGTGCTGCCGGATGGATTACGCGATGTGAACCCGAGCCTGGACCCGGCCCTGGCCGGCAGTTTCCAAGGATTCATCGCCATCGGGCGCAGCGGCAACAACACCGTCATCGGCACCGACGGCGACGGGGTTAATGACGCGAACGAGCGGAACCTCTTCGGCGGCGTGCTGCCCCCGGTCTTCGGCGGGTATGATCACAGCCTCGAATTTTACGACCCGTCGCCGGGTACCAACATCGTGGTGGCGGGCAATTTTTTCGGTGTGGGCATTGACGGGCAGACCCGGTTTACCAACGCGGTGCCGGCGCTTAACGCGGCCGGCGGTTCGGCCGTGTACCGGTTCGGCTCGAACCTCGACGGCGTCAGCGACGAGCTCGAGGGCAACCGGGTGTTCAACTTCTGGCCGCCCGACATTTTCGGGGTGGATTACCTGGCGCAGTTCGGCCCCGGCGGTCTGGGATTTTTTGATGACCTGGCCATTGGCGGGGTGGTCTCGGCGCGCGGGAACCACCTGGTGAACAACCTGGCCTTTCCGGTCTCGCCCGCCCGCGACGGTGGAGGCTTCTGGACGGCGTATTATCAAAAGGCCCTGCTCGATCCGGCAGCGGGGGTGATGCCGGTGATCGCCCCCGACTCGACCGCGCAGCGCCTGCGGGGCACGGTCCCCTTGGCCGAGCCGCAGCGCTGGCCCGAGACGCAGGTGGACCTGTACCTGGCCGATCCCGAGGGACTCGCCACCGGTCAGGATCTGGGCATCCCCGGGCTGCCTTCGGGATTTGTCCAGGGCCGGCAGTTTTTGGCCGCATTTCAGGACAACGGTCCGGCGGACCGCGACCCGACGCCCGGCGCTATTGACTTGGACCTTTCCGGGCTGGGGTTGACCGAGGCGCTGGTGACCATCACGGCGAATTACGCCCGGGGGCCCGCCACCGCGCCGGCAGCGGTGGTGCTGACCAGTCCGTTTTCCGAGCCGCGTCGTCTGTCCGGCGGCGGGACCGGAGGCGGGGAACTGAAATTCACGGCCATCACACTCACCGTCCAGGGCGTGCGGTTGGAATGGAGCGGCGGCGGGACCCTGCAGTCCGCGCCGCAACCGGTCGGGCCCTGGCAAGATGTGAGCGGCGCGACCAGCGGCTGGGTCACCCCGGCCACGGGAACGGCGCGGTTTTTCCGGCTGCGCCGCTGAATCCTGGACCGCCCGCAGGCCGGTATGGGGTTCGCAAAATGGTGGGTCGGGTGGGACTCGAACCCACGACCAACGGCTTAAAAGGCCGCTGCTCTACCACTGAGCTACCAACCCATTGCGAACGGCTGTAGTGGGAAGCCCGCACAGGGATGGGGCGGGCCGCCGGTGGCACACTATGCCGCGCCGCCCGGGCCGGGCAAGGGGGTTTTGCGTCGCGGCAAGAATGTCGCCGGTGCGGAGTTGTGCCGGTTCTTCGGGGCAACTACCTTTTGCGCGCTGTGGATTCCACCCGGTTGAACGAACTGCGGCAGGCGGCCATTGTCAGCACCCTGCGCGGGAGTCGTCTGTTTGCCGGGCTGCCACCAGCGGACCTGGCAGCGGTGGCGGCCCTCACCATCCCCAAGCTGCTGGACAAGGGAGAGTATCTGTTTCGGGAGGGCGAACCCGCCCACGGGTTTTACGTGGTGCAACGGGGCGCCGTGAGCGTGCATCGCCTTGGGCCCGGGGGGCGGGAACAGGTGATTCACATTTTTCGCGCCGGGGAATCGTTTGCGGAGGCGGCGCTGACCAGCGAGACCGGCTACCCTGCCAGCGCGCGGGCCATCGAGCCCAGCCAGGTGTTGTTGGTGCAGAAACAGGATTTCCTGGCCCTGCTGCGCCGACAACCGGAGCTGGCGCTGCGCATGGTTAGTTCCATGAGCCTGCATCTGCGCATCCTGGTCGCCCGGCTGGATGACCTCACCCTCAAGGACGTGGAAACCCGCCTGGCCCACTGGCTGCTGCGGCGCTGTCCCAATCCGGAAGACACCCACCCGGTGGCCATCGAGTTGCCCGGCCCCAAGCGCATCCTGGCCGCCGAGCTGGGCACGGTGAGTGAAACGCTGTCCCGCACACTCGCCCGGTTTCGCGAGCAGGGGTTGCTGAACGTGCGCGGGAGGGTTTTCACTGTGCCGGAACCGGCGCGCCTGTCGGCCTTCCTGCGGGAACGCACCGGACCGTGATTTCCGGTCCGGAGCCGCCGGCGGCTTGATGCTCGTCAAGGTTTGACGGACGGAAACGCGATTCAATCCATTTGCGAACCGTACTCGACCATCATGAAAACGAACAGTTCCAACCGAACGCAACTGCGCGCTCCGGAACACCCTGTCCGCTGGTTGATGGGGTCGGCTTGGGCCGTGCTGGCCGCCGCGGCGGGTGCGCAAACCCCGGCGGCTCCGGCCCCGGCCTCGCCGCCGCCATCGGCCGGCCTGGTCAACGACTGGTTGCGGACGCAGTCGGAGAGGTTCAAGGCCGTGGACCTGGGCGGCCAGTTCCGGTTGCGTTTTGAGCACCGGGAACACGGCGCCCTGGCCGGCACGCCGGGGGCGGTGGATTTTCGTGAGCAGGGCGTGCCCACGGGGAACACCTACTGGCTGTTTCGAACGAAGTTCCACCTGGGTTACACGCCGGCGGACTGGGTGAGTGTGTTTGCCGAGGGCCGGGACAGTGTCTCCCTGAATGACCGCCGCCGCCCGGAGCCGGAAAACGACCGGATGGACCTTCACCAGGCCCACGTGACACTGGGCGACGCGAAAGCGTTTCCACTCATCGTCCGGGTGGGCCGCCAAGAGTTGAGTTACGGGGACGAGCGCCTGGTGGGTGCGTTTGATTGGAACAACATCGGACGCGTGTTCGACGCGGCGAAGGTGCGTGTTCAAAACGACACGTTCTGGGCGGACGCTTTTGCGGGCCGGCTGGTGGCGCCGGTGGACGAGGTCTTCAACGTGGCCAACGACTACGACTGGTTCTCCGGGGTGTACGCCTCGACGCGGGCGTTGTGCCCCAAGCAGGAAACGCAAGTGTACTTCCTGGCCCGGAACGTCGGGGCCGGCTCGCCCGCCGCCGTGGATCGGCCGCTCATCGGGCTGGCGACGCCGCGCGACATTTACACCGTGGGCGTGCGGTTCAAGTCGCTACCGGGCGAACTCAAGGGCTGGGATTATGCGGTGGAGGCGGCCGGGCAGTTCGGGCGGTTCAAGGAAAGCGCGACCGGACCGGCGCTGGACCACCAAGCGTTCGCCGTTTCAGCCGGCGGCGGCTACACCTTCCGGGATTGCCCGCATAAGCCCCGGGTGGCAATCGAGTACAACTTCGGCAGCGGCGACAGCAATCCCAACGACGGCCGGCACGAGACCTTCGAGAACCTGTTCCCGACGAACCACAAGTTCTACGGGTACATGGATTTCTTCTCCTGGCAGAACCTCCACAACCCGCGGCTGAGCCTGTCGCTCAAGCCCGCGCCGGGCTGGACCCTGTCGGTGGATTACCACCTGTTCTGGCTGGCGGACACCGCGGATTATTTCTACGCCGCCAGCGGCGCGCCGCGCCGGGGCGCGGCGCCGGGCTCGGGCGCCGGCTACGATCGCAACCCCGGCTACGACAGCTTCGTCGGCTCCGAGGTGAACGTGGTGCTGACGTGCGCGCCCAAGCCGTGGCTCAACGCCCAGGTTGGCTACGGACACTTCTTCGTGGGCGACTACGTGCGGCAATCCCTGGCGGCGCCCACGCACGGCGCGGCGGATGCGGATTGGGTCTATGCCCAGGTGAACTTCCGGTTCTGACACGCCCTGTCTTCGACCCGGGCGGCAGAGCGCGCAATCCATGCAGCGCCCTGACCCGGGAGGATAACTCCGGCAGGGAACTCGCTTGACCCGGCGCCGGGGGGGCGAAAGCCTCCACCGGCCCATGAGCAAGACCATTTTTGAACGCATCTGCGCCCGGGAAATCCCTGCCCAGATTGTGTACGAAGACGATCAGGTTGTGGCCTTTCGCGACATCAACCCGCAGGCGCCTACGCATGTCTTGGTGGTCCCGCGCAAGCCCATCCCCCGTCTGGCGGAAGCCGCCCCGGGGGATCAAGGCCTCTTGGGACATCTGCTACTCAAGGCTGCCGAGGTGGCCAGGCAACTGAGGCTCACCGGCGGCTACCGGCTGGTGATCAACAACGGTCCGGACGGCGGGGAATCCGTGCCGCACCTGCACGTGCATTTGCTGGGCGGGCGCTCGATGGGCTGGCCGCCGGGCTGAGTCCGCGAGCGCTTAGGCACATGCCAGCGCGCGGCGCAGGCCGTCGCGAAAGGATTCGACCGGCAGGCCAAACAGCTCGTTGGCCGGCCGGGGATCGCCCACATTGTCCTCCTGGAGCATGAGCAGTTGATCGCGATTCAGAGGCGCGGCCCGACCCAGCGCCCGCGGAAAAAACCACTCAAGCAACCGTGCCTGAAACTGCGCCAGCGGCAGCGGCAGATGAATCAACAGCCGCCGATGCCCCGTGACGGCCAGCAGGGTTTCCAGGACCGCGACAAACGTCAGCCGCTCGGGGCCGCACAGGTCGAACGCACGTCCGACGGCCGCCGCTTCGGTCAGCGCACGCACGAAAGCCTGCGCCACGGCTTCCACCGCCACGGGTTGCAGCAACCCCCGTCCGCTGCCCATCACCGGCAGGACAGGGGACCACCGCGCCATTTGGGCGAACAGGTGGGTGAAATGATCCTCCCGACCGTAAATCAGGGACGGACGGAAGATCGTCCAGTCCAGCCCGCTGGCGCGCACCGCTTCTTCCGCCGCCCACTTGGTTTGATGATAGCGCGAGGCAGCGCCGGGCCGGGCGCCCCGCGCGCTCATGTGCACGTAGCGGCGAATGCCCGCGGCCTGCGTAGCGGCCAGCACGTGGCGCGTGGCCGCCACGTGGACGTTCTCAAAAGTATTGCGTCCCACCTCGCTGATGATGCCCACCAAGTGGATGACCGCGTCGCAGCCGGGAACCGCGGCGCGCAGCGACTCCGGCTCCAGCACGTCGCCG
>FWPU01008873.1_pt1 | contig 16506 bp, 15 predicted proteins | sample 2228361 | NCBI WGS metagenome assembly FWPU01 (sample SAMEA103939777, study PRJEB20133) | metagenome
AAGGCGCCGGCGCCCCCCGCGCCCGCGCCGGCCCCGTCGAGGGAGGAATCCGCCGCCGCCGAGATCAGGGACGCGGAACGAACGGGCCGGACGGAACTTTACCGCCAAAAGGCGGAAATTTTCCTGAAGGAATTCCCCTCAAGCAGGTTCGCCGAGGAGGTACGCGCGACCCTCGCGCGCCTCGCCCCCGCCGCGACACCTGAAACGGACTTCCTCCCCGTCTACCGCTCCCAAGAAGACAGGAAATACTGGCTCCACACGCCCGGGCTGGAACGAAAGGTCTTCTACATGAAGGACTCGATCCTCCTCTCGTTCCACCCCGACGCCGACTCCGATGAGATCGAATTCCTGACGATCGGCAGGGCGGATCTCATGGAATTCACGCTCCGGTTCGAGATCCGCGCCGAGAAGAAGCTTCCCTCACTTTGCGCGGGAAGGCTGTGTCGAAAGGATCCCACCCTCCCCGGGCGCAACCGATGGACGACGCTCCAACCGCCGGATCTCCGGCCCGGAGAATGGCACACCCTGGATCTCGAGGTCCGGGGAGACCAGGCCCTGGTGGGGGCCGACGGCCGGATCCTCGCGTCGGGCCGGATCGAACCCGACGCCTCCCCGTTCGGCCACGCCGGCTTCGAATGCCGCCCCGGAGACAACTTCGAGATGCGCAACGCCCGACTGCGGATCCGGCGCACGGCCGACCTTGTGCGGATCGCCAAGGAACACAGCGTCGATCCAACGACCAGCCATCCGGGAGGGCCGCCGGCCGCCGAACCGTCCGCGGTGGAGGAAGAGATCGCCCGGATGTTCCAGGGGGCCGACGTGGCCGAACTGCCGGGACTGGCCCTCAGGCTGCGTGATTCCCTCTTCTCCAAGCCCGCGCTAGACCTCTTTGGCGGCCCCGATCCCGAACCCTGGCGGATAGTCGGCCCTTCCACCCCCGGATTCTTCCGCCCCATCGGCGGCGGGATATGCGTCGATGTCCCCCTCGAAACCGCCTTCCTGGAACACGATAAAATCACCGGCGGCCGCGGCCTCTCCTTCGAGATCCGCGTGCGGAAGTTTCACGGCCCCCACGGGGGAGGGCTGGCCCTCAGCCGACGGGATCTGACGCGTTACAAGGCGCTGGTGATAGCCCCGGGCGAGGCGGTACTGCGCGAGCGGGACGGCGCTGCGAGGAACGACCTGGCCCGGCGCGATTTCTCCACTACCCTCGACAGGTGGTTCAGGATCGACCTCCTGTCGGCCGGGGGCCGAGCCTACCTCTTCGTCGACGACGCGCTCTTCTGGCACGGTCCGTGGACGGCCACCGGTTCGCTGGGCCCGGTTTCGCTCGTGGCCTGCCAGGTGGAATGCGAATTCCGCGCCGTCAGGGTGTACCCCAGCAGGTGACCGCGCCGGCCGGCGACCCGGCAGGCCGTGAACCGCCCTACGTCCCCTCCCTTTTCTTCTGGCGGATGTCCACGCTGCACTTGCCGCCGCCGGTGCAGAAGACGGCCAAGCCCATGACGAGGCAGGCGAATATCAACTGGTGATCGGGATCGATGAAGGCCTGAAGCTGCGGACCGTGAACGATCCTGACGATCATTAGCGCGACCAGCGCCGCCGCCGCCCAGCGCGTAAGCCAGCCGATCAAGATCAGTATGCCCCCAAGCACCTGGATGCCCGCCCCGACGGCGGTCCACAGCGGCGGCGAGGCGCCCAGCCGGGAGAGGGCATGAACCCCGGAAATGATGAAGATCGTCCCGAGCCCAAGCCTCAGCAGTAACGGGGCGTAGTCCTTGAACTTCGACCCGATCGCGTCGACCATGGGGACCTCCTTTGGGGCGCCCGCCGCCCCATCCAAGTATACCGCCCTCCCCCGCCGGGCGGGACATAAAGGTATCCTCTTACCTGCAACCGGGAGGCCGCCGTCATGGTAAAGTGAGCAGATGCTAGCGCTGCTCCACCTGATGACGCTCATGGCACCCCAGGACGCGGCCCGGCTTAAGGTCGCCCACAAGCACAACGCGGATCGCATCCCACGAAACGAGATCTTCGAGATCACCTTCACCCACGAGGCGAAGTACGAGAATCCCTTCTTCGACGTCTCCGTCGAGGTGGCCTTCGAGTCACCCTCGGGTCGCAAGTGGACCGTCGGGGGTTTCCACTACGGCTCCACGGACAAGCCGCGAATCGAGGTGAAGAAGGCCGAAAAGGGACCGCCTCAGGTCCTCTACCAATTCTGGAGGCGGAACCTCTGGAAGGCCCGTTTGGCGCCGGCCGAGCTCGGCCGGTGGAAGTACGCTTACACGTTCCGGGACAAGGACGACCGTACGGCCTCGGGCGGCGGGACTTTCGATTGCATCGAGGGCCGCGTCAGGCTACCGGGCTTCGTCCGCCGCAATCCCTCCAACACGTTCCGATGGATCTTCGAGGACGGTACCCCCTTCTTTCCCGTGGGCCTGCAGGACGGCTTCTTCGACCACGACGGGACAGGCACGCTCCTGGATTCCGCGTCTCTGGAAGGACCGTTCCGCCAGGACAGGGGGGGGCGGCCGGATCCGCCGCCGGGGGCGCTCTTCAAACCGGGTCCCTCCAGCAACCCCCAGAACATGGACGTGTACTTCCGCCGCTACGGCCGCTGCGGCTTCAACCTGCTGCGCTTCTCCCAGCAGAACTTCTCGCTGAGCCTCTACCGCGACCTCGACAACTGGCTCGTCCACGAGGCGGTAATGGTAGACGAACTCCTGCGGCACGCCCGGAAGTACGGTTTCCGGATCATGTACGGCATATTCGGCTACCACCCCGTCTTCAACAGGAAGCCGGAAGACGAGGAGGGGATGGCCAAGGTCAAGAGGTTCGTCAAGTACAGCGCCGACCGATGGGGGGCGTACGTGGACTTCTGGGAATTTTTAAACGAGCAGCACGCAGACACGAAATGGTACGATATCATGATCCCTTACCTCCGATCGGTGGATCCCTACGCCCATCCGATCACCACCAGCTGGGAACGTCCGGAGCTGCCGGGCATCGAGATCAACGCCCCCCACTGGTATCAGAACGAGGACGAGCCGCGCTCCGACCTCGAGACCGCCCAGCGCGCGGCGTCCTGGAAGAAGCACGGCAAGCCCGTGATCGTGGGCGAACAGGGCAACCGCGTCGAGCGCGGCAAGGCGCGGCCGGGGGTGGGCGGCGTGTGGGACGAACGGTCCGCCCTGCGAATGCGCATAAGACTCTGGACCGCGTTCTTCAACGAGATCGCGCTGGTCTTCTGGAACACCAGCTACGCCAAGGACGGGCATTACATGAACATCTGGCTCGGGCCCCGAGAGAGGGAATACGTGCGCGCGCTCCAGGGATTCGCGCGATGCATGGACGCGGACGTCAGGCCGGTGGCGGTACAGGCCCCCGATGGGGTCCGCGCCTACGGGCTCTCCGCCGGGGCGCGCGCCGGGATCTATCTACACCACTACAAGGACCACACGAATCCCGCCCGGGGGCTGAAGCTGGCCGTCGACGTCCCTCGTGCGGGCAGGGCCTACTGGTATTCGCCCGAAACCGCCGCGATCCTCGGCACCGCGGAGGCGCCAGCCGGCAGGCGCACGTTCGCCGCCCCGGACTTCACGGTGGATCTGGCGCTGCTGGTCACGCCCGACGGGCCGCCGGACATCGACCGGGACGGGATCCCCAACGACGCCGACCCCGACGACGACAACGACGGGGTCCCGGACGAACGCGACGCCTTCCCACTCGAGCCAGAGGAGTGGGAGGACAAGGACGGCGACCTCATCGGGGACAACCTCGACGCGGACGCCGACGGCGACGGCCTCCGCGACCGTCCCGGGAGCGACGACCCGGACGGAGACGGCGTGAGAACCGCGCATTCGGTCCCCTGGGACGCATTTCCCCTCGACCCCAAGGAGTGGAGGGACACCGACGGGGACGGGATCGGCGACAACGCTGATCCCGACGACGACGGCGACGGCAGGAGGGACCAGGAGGAGAAGGCGGCGGGGACCGACCCGCTGGACGGGCTCAGCTTCCCCGCGCAGGCTGCGCCCAGCCGCCAGGGTCGCTGATCTCCAGCATCCTCACGATCGCGGCGCGGGCCCGGCGGGCGATCTCCTCGGGCACCTCCACGCGGTATTCCAGATCCTCGATGGACCAGAGGACCTTCTCGAGCGTGTTGAGTTTCATGAATTCGCAGGAGGCCTCGTCGGCCGCGGGGTAGAAGGCCTTCTGTGGATTCTCCTTCCTGAGCCGATGGAGGATGCCGACCTCGGTGCCCACGATGAATTCGCGATCCTCGGACCTGCGGCAGTGGCTGACGATACCCTCGGTGGAAAGCACCTCGTCGGCCAGCGGCAGGCAGGTGGACATGCAGCCGCACTCCGGGTGCATGAGGAAGCGCGCCGCGGGGTGCTCCTCCTTCAGGCGCAGGATATTGTCAGTGTCGATCATGTTGTGGACGTGGCAGTAGCCCGGCCAGAGCCGGATCCTGCGCCCCGTGCGGGCACGGACCCAGGCCCCCAGGTACTGGTCGGGCGCGAAGAGTATCTCCCTGTCGGGGGGTATCGCCTCGATTATCCGGAGGGCGTTGGTCGAGGTGCATATGTAGTCGCTCTCGGCCTTCACCTCGGCGGTGCAGTTGATGTACGAGACGACCACCGCCCCGGGGTGTGCCGCCTTCCAGCGCCTGAGCGATTCCGCGGAGATCATGGAGGCCAGCGAGCACCCGGCGTCCCGCTCCGGCACGACCACGATCTTCCCGGGATTCATGATGGCGGCCGTCTCCGCCATGAAATGCACGCCGCAGAAGACGACCACCTCCGCGTCCGTCCGCGCCGCCTGCCGCGTGAGCCCCAGAGAATCGCCGGTGAAGTCCGCCACGTCCTGTATCTCGCCGCGCTGGTAGTTGTGGGCGAGGATCACGGCCCTGCGCTCCTTCTTGAGGCGCAGGATCTCGCCCACCAACTCGGTCCCTACCCGTCCCGCATTGCCCATGGCTTCCCACTTAGTGTAATTATTACACTAACTACATGCTACGGCGCGCACCCGGCGGTGTCAAGCATTATTGGGTGAAAGGCGTCCCCGGCGGAATTATCATGCCTCCTGTCATGCTCCCCTTCCGCATAGATCTGGGCCCGGTGGAGCTCGGCCCGATGGAGGCCGGGACGCTGCTGGGCGTCGTCCTGACCACGGTCATGGCGCGGCGCCGCATGGGGCTCATTGGGATCCCCCGCGCGGCGCTGCTGGATCTGGCGCTGGGCGCGCTGCTGGGCGGCGCCGCGGGGGCGCGGCTCTTCTGCGCCGTGCCGGGGTGGATCCGCGGCCTGGGCGCGCAGGGCGGCTCGGGCATCTACGGCGGGCTCCTGGGGGGCGCACTGGGGCTGGCCCTGGCGGCGCGGTTCAAGCGCCTGGACGCGCTCGGGATCCTGGACGCCGCCGCCTCCGTCGCGCCCGCCGGATTCGTGCTCGGGAAGATCGGCTGCTTCCTGGCGGGCTGCTGCTACGGCCGGCCCTGCGGCGTGCCGCCGGGGGTGCGCTTCCCGCCGGGATCCCTGGCCTTCGAAACCCATAGATCCGCCGGGCTGATCCCCCAGGGCGGGTCCGCCTCCCTGCCGGTCCACCCCACCCAGCTCTACGAGGCGGCGTTCGGCCTGGCGCTATTGGCGGGCCTATGGCTCCTGCGCGGGATCCTACGGCGCCGGGGGTCCACGCTCCTGGCCTTCATAATCCTCTACTCGGCCTGGAGGTTCGGCATTGAATTCCTGCGGGACGACCCGGGCCGCCACACGTTCGGATCCACGATCCTCACGGACGCCCAGATAGCGGCCCTCGCGGCGGGCGCGGCGGCGGCCGCCGCCTGGACCGCGGCGCGCCTTGCTACCCCTCGCACTCCGCCCACTTCCCATCCCCCTCCCATATGCGGACCGTGACGCGCTCCCGCGGGAACCGCTCCTTCAGCCGCTTGAGAAGATCCGCGGCTATGTTCTCGCACGAAGGGAAGGCCATGAAGCGGTTGAGGTCCGCGTGGTCATAATCCCTCAGGGCCTCGCGGAGTGACTCCTTCAGCCGGCCGAAATCCACGACCATGCCGTCCCTGACGGGACCCTCCACGACCGCCTCCACCTTGTAGGTGTGCCCGTGCGGGACGCCGCACTTCGGATGCCCCGGCAAGAGGTGCATGCTGTCGAAATGGTCTATGACGCCCACCTTCATGCGGCCTCCCACCTTGCTGGAACGACCGGGCATTCTATCCGCCACCGCCCCCCTCCGCAATGCCGCGCCGCCGCCGGCCGCAAAAGGCGCCGGTCCCGCTCACGCCGGCCCGGTGGAGATCGTAAAGTCCTTGAAGGATTCTCCCGAACGATCCGGAGGACGAGATGAAGATCGCCGCGACGCTGGCAGCCCTGCTCGGAACCGGCATCCTGCCGGGCGCCTTCCAGGAACCCCAGGAGCAGAAACCGGCCAAGCCCAAGGAAAAACAGGAGGAGGCTCCGCCGGCCGAAGAGCTGCACACCGTCACGAAGGGCAACCTCACCCCCAGGCTGGAACTCGACTCCACCTTCGAGCCGGGCGAGCCGGCCGAGATCCGCCTCCGCCTGGAGGCCTATCAGGGGGACCTGACGATCAAGAGCATCGCGGCCCACGGCAAGGCCGTCAGGAAGGGCGAAACGATCCTCTCCATCGACACGAAGCCGCTGGAAAGGATAATCGCGGCGGCGGAGAACGACCTCCGCGTGGCCCGGGCGGCCCTGGCCAAGGCCCGGGCCGAGGCCGACCTCGGCGCGCGCGCCGACGCGCTGGCCCTCTCCGACGCCGAGACGGCGCTGAAGAACGCGGAGGACGGCCTGAAGATCTTCGACGAGGTCGACGGGAAGCACTACCTCAAGCGAATAGATCTAACCGTGAAAAACTACGAGGACTACGTCAGCGACCAGCAGGAAGAGCTCGACCAGCTCGAAAAGATGTACAAGTCGGAGGAGCTCACCAACGCCACCGCCGAGATAGTGGTAAGGCGCGCGCGCAGGCAGCTCGAGCGCCTCAGGATAATGCTGCGGATGGTCCGGGAAAGCGCATCCGTCGCGCGCGAGATCTATTTCTCCCAGCAGCGGCAGACGCTGGTCTCCTCCCTGGAGAAGGCCAGGCAGGCGCTCGAGGCCCAGAAGGTCGCCAACGCCCAGTCCGCGGTCCAGCGCGAGGCCGAGGCGGTCAAGGCGCGCGCCGCGGTGGAACAGCAGGAGGAACAGCTCGCCAAGCTGCGCAGGGATCTCGAGAAGCTCACGGCGCGCGCGCCTCTCGACGGCCGCGTCTTCTACGGGCAGTTCCAACAAGGCCAGTGGGCCACGACCGAACAGATGGTCCAGCAGCTCCGCCCCGGCGAGAAGATCCAGCCCCACCAGATCCTCATGACCGTCTGCGGGCCGACGGCGTCCCTGGTGGCCGACCTGCCGGAGTCCGACTACCTCGACGTCCATCCCGACCAGGCCGTGACGGTGGCTCCCGCGGCATTCCCCGACGACAGGCTCCAGGGACGGGTGCGCCTCAAGGGCTTCGTCCCGCGCCCCAAGGGCCCCGCGCCCTCCTTCGAGGTCAATATAGCGCTGAAAGACCGGAAGCCGGACATCCTCCCCGGCATGAAGGCCAAGGTGACCGTGACCGGAGACGAGCTCCGCGACGTGGTGCTGGTGCCGTCGCAGGCCGTCTCCGCCTCCGGGCAGAAGCACACGGTCACGGTTTCCAAGGACGGGAAGAAGTCCCAGCGCGAGGTGACCGTGGGCAAGAGCGACGGGAAGATGACACACATCAAGGAGGGCCTGGAGGCGGGCGAGACGATCGTCCTGCCGAAGCCGTGAAAAGGACCGCGCTTTTGCTGGCGGCGCTGGCCGCGGGCGGCTGCCTGGGACCGGTGCCGTACCCGCCTCCGCGGCCCCGGCCGGCGGCGGTTGAGCCTCGTCCGGAGCCTCACCCCGGCGACGAAGTGCGCGCCAGGCCGATCGACCGCGCGATCGCCGACGGCATCGCGCTGCTGACCCGCCTCCAGAAAAAGGACGGCTCATGGGGCTCCGGGCGCGAGACGACCGACTTCGACGTGATGGCCTCGGTCCCCGGCTCCCACGACGCCTTTCGGGTGGCGACCACCGCCCTCTGCGTGATGGCCCTCCGCGAGGCCGGGGAAAGAGACGCGTCGCGGCGGGGGCTGGACTACCTGGCCGCCTACGACGGCGTCCGCCGCGCCAACTCTCTGGAGATATACAACGTCTGGGCGCACACCTACGCGCTCCAGGCCCTCGCGCGCGCTTGGCGCGAGGATCGCCGCGAGGACTGCCGCAGGATGGCGCTGCGGCACTTGGAGCTCCTCGGCCGCTACGAGACATTCGTGGGTGGCTGGAACTACTACGACTTCGTCTACGGGACACAGATCCCCTCGATGGAGCCCACCAGCTTCGGCACGGCGGCGGGCCTGGCGGCGCTCTACGAGGCCCGCCGGGCGGGGCTGCCGGTCCCCCAACCACTCGTGCGGCGCGCCGTAAGCCGCCTGCGGGAGATGCGCAAGCCCGACGGCAGCTTTCTTTACGGCAGCGACTGGCGGTACGAGCCCCAGTTCCCGGTCAACCAGGACAAGGGAAGCGCAGGGCGCACACAGCCGTGCCACTACGCCCTATGGCTGTGGGAGGCGGGGATCGGGGAGAAGGAGGTCAGGGACGGCCTCCGGATGCTCTTCAAGCATCACAAGTTCCTCGACATCGCCCGCAAGCGCCAGTACCCCCATGAGGCGTGGTACTACAACTCGCCCTACTATTACTACTTCGATCACTACTACGCGGCGCTCTTGGTGGAGCGCCTGCCGGAGAAGGGCGATCTTCCCGGGCGCCTGGCCGACTTCATCCTCCCCTACCAGGAGTCCGACGGCTCGTGGTGGGACTACAAGATGTACGACTATCACAAGCCGTACGGCACCGCCTTCGCGACCATGACGCTCAGGCGGTGCAGGTGAAACGCTTATCCCGGCGCGTCTCCGAGCTCGACAGGACCGCCCGCCTTATTTCTTCCTGAGCCGTCCCGCGGGCCCGCGTTCCCCGACTCCCTGCGGGCGAGCCCGGTCATCAGGTTCACGGCGGCATCGGCCGCCTCCCGTGTGGCGTGGAAGAGCATCTCGACGGTACTCACCCTGGGGACGTCGCGGACCTCCCGGACCAGCGGCAGGAAGATGAAAATCACGGAGGCCCGCAGCGCGGTGGAAAGGACCAGGAGCGTATGGAAGGCGAAGGGAAACTCCACCGGCCCGATCCTGGCGGGCACCAGCCCGATGGCCAGGGATCCGGCGAGGCCCCCGAGCAGGATGCCGGCGTTGGCGACGAGGTTGAGGTACGCCGTGCATCGCGCCCGCTTGGGGGGCGATACCGCGTCCAGCAGGAAGTTGCTGACGCTCTGGCTGAACCCGGACCACCAGAATCCCGACCAGAACTGCATGAAGACCGCGAAGGCGATGTGCCGCCAGAACAGCCACATGGCCGGGAGCGCCGCGATCCCCAGCGACGTGACCGCCAGCACCTTCTTGTTGCCGTACCGGTCCGAGGCCCTCCCCCACAAGACGAGGGCGGGGACCTGGATCACCAGCGCCGCCGTAACCAGCCCCATCACCTCCCAGTAGCCGAAGCGCAGATCCCTCCGCCAGTAGGGCACGAAGAGGGCGAACTTCGTGAAATTGGATTCCGGCAACCTCCGCAGGAACTGCCACAGGGTAAAGCGGTCCTCGTCGCGCTGCCTGTAGGGCGGCTCGGCCATCTCCCAGAGATAGCGGATCGAGAGGCCCCGGGCCAGGAACGATCCCGCGAAGAGGACGAGAAAGCCGGCCGCCTCGTGCCCGGCCTTCTCATAGATCCTCAGCCCGGCCCCCCGACGATCACCGCCAACACCTGCAGCAGCAGGGCCATCGAGTTGCGGAAGCCGAAATACCGCCCGCGCGCCCCGGCCGGCACCAGATCCCCCATCATGCTCATCCACGCGGGGACCGTGAAGTGGACCGACATGAAGTAGACCGCGAAGCCGGCCAGGAGGAGCCAGTATCCGGCCGGCCTGGGGGCGAAGATCGCGGCGATCATCGGCAGCCAGGAGAGCATCTGGACCGCCGCCCCCGACAGTATCAGGCGCTTCCGTCGGCGCGTGCGGTCGATGACCGCCGGGGTCGCCATCTGCGCGCAGGCGCCGAGGAAGAGCGGGATAGTCGTGAGGATTCCCACCGCGGATTATACAAGATTCCGCGCCGTCAAGCATGGCCCCGCGGGCCGTTTCTTCTGGCCGCGCGGCCCGCCCGCAAGTACCATGGCTCCTCCATGATGGACACGGTCGCCTCCCCGTTCGTCGTCATAGACGTCGAGACCACGGGGCTCGATCCGTCCGAGGACCGCATCTGCGAGGTGGGCGCCATCAGGTTCGAGGGACGCCGGGAGACCGGGCGCTACCACTCGCTGGTGCAGCCCCAGCGGAAGATCCCGGGCGATGCCGTCGCCCTGCACGGCATATCAGACGAGATGCTCCGCGGCGCCCCGACGTTCGCCCGGATCGCGCCGGATCTCCGCCGCTTCCTCGCCGGGACCTTTCTGGTGGCCCAGAACGCGGAGTTCGACCTCTCGTTCCTGAACGCCGAATTCGAGCGCGCGGGGATGGGGAAGCTCCCCAACCCGGCCGTCGACACGATCGCGCTGGCGCGCCGGGCGGCCCCCAACCTGGGATCCTACAGCCTCGACAGCCTCGCGCGGCACTTCCAGGTGGATCTGAAGGATCGACACCGCTCGATGGGCGACTGCGAGGCGACCGCGCGGGTATTCCTCAAATGCGTCGACGCCCTCCGCCCCGCCGACGCCCGGCGGCTCATCGCCATGGGGACGATGAAACGGCCCGCCCGCCGCGCCCCCCCGGCTACTTCCTGAGCTCCCCCAGCCGCTTCAAGGCGATCCTCTGCGTCTCCTTGGAGGAGTCCTTCCGGTCCAGTATCTGGGCGTAGATGGATTTGGCCTTCTCGTGGAGGCCGATCTGCGAGAGGGCGTGAGCCTTGTTGGAAAGGTAGAAGCTGGCGTTGGACGGGTCGATCTCTATGGCCTGGTCGAAGTGGCGCAGGGCGTCCTGGGGCCGGCCGACCTTCATCAGGGCCACGGCGTAGTTGCAGTGAGCGACCCCCAGGTTCCTGCGGCCCTTCTCGACGGCCACCTCCAGCTCCTTGACCGCCTCGTCGAGCTTGCCGGCCGCCTCCAGCGACGAAGCCAGCATGAACCTCTGGTTGACGTTCAGGGGATCGCGGTCCACGATCGCCCTCAATTCCCTGATGCGCGTCTCTCCGCCGACCTTTTGAAACCTGCCCGTCGTCATGGAACCTCTCCTTTCGCCCTCTATCTTACCCGAGCCGTGGGATTTTCACAACCCTTCGGCGCCCGCGGCGTCACCCGCGCGTGAATGGATTGCCCCTCTTCTCGTCGCCGATCCGCGTCGGCGGCCCGTGGCCGGGGTAGACCTCAGTGCGCGGATCAAGCACGTAGAGCCTCTTCCGGATGGACTCCAACTCCAGATCGAGATCGCCGTCCCCAAGGTCGGTCCGTCCGATCCCGCCGCAGAACAGCGTGTCGCCCGAATAGAGCGCACCGCCGCAGAGGAAACACACGCTCCCCCGCGTGTGGCCGGGGGTGTGTAACACGCGCAGCGCTTGCCCCCCGAAGTAAAGCTCCGCGCCGTCCTCGAGGAACCCGTCGGGGGGCGGCGGATCCTCGCCGGGTCCCATGTATATCCCGAACGTCCTCTCCGCGGCGGCGAACTGCCCCCGCAGATTCTCGTACAGCGCCAGGTCCGCGCGGTGGATCATTATCCGGGCGCCGGTGGCCTCCTTCACACTCCGCACGCCGGCGACGTGATCCAGGTGGCCGTGAGTGAGCAGGATGAGCCCCACCCGCAGCCCGCCGGCCGACCGGAGGATGTCCTCCGCGTCGTCCCCGGGATCTATTATCGCCGCCTCGCGGCCGGAGTCGTCGCAGAGCACGTAGCAGTTGCTCTGGAACGGCCCCACCGCCAGCGCCTTCCGGATCATTTCCCCACGCCGCCGCCCCGCCGGATCCGGCCCGATCACCGCGGGCCGGGAGGCGGGAAGCGCTCGAGATCCCGCATCACCTTCATGGCGCAGAACCGCGGGCCGCACATGGAGCAGTAGTCGGACCCGTTCGACGGACACGCGGCCGGCAGATCCGCCTCCCTGTATTCCCTCGCCCGGTCGGGATCGAGCGCCAGGGATATCTGCCGCTCCCAGTCGAACGCGGCCCTGGCGCGGGACATCTCGTCGTCCCGGTCCCTTGCCCCCTTCCGCCGGCGGGCCACGTCAGCCGCGTGGGCGGCGATCCTGTAGGCGACCATCCCCTGCCGGACGTCCTCCTCCCGCGGCAGTCCCAGGTGCTCCCTCGGCGTGACGTAGCACAACAGAGACGCCCCGTGCTGCGCGGCGACTGCGGCCCCGATGGCGCTTGCTATGTGGTCGTAGCCGGCGGCGACGTCGGTCACGATCGGTCCCAGCGTGTAGAAGGGCGCGCCGTGGCACTCGCGCATCTCGCGGGCGACCTGGTCGGGCACCTGGTCGAGGGGAACGTGACCGGGCCCCTCGATCATGACCTGCACGTCGTGCCGCCACGCGAGCAGGGTCAGCTCGCCGAGCGTCCTGAGCTCGGCGAACTGCGCCTCGTCTGAGGCATCGTGCAGGCAGCCGGGCCTGAGGCCGTCGCCGAGCGAGAACGAGACGTCGTACCGCCGGAATATCTCGCATATCTCGTCGAAGCGCTCGTAGAGCGGATTCTGCCGCCGCCGCCTGGTCATCCACTCCGCCAGGAGCGCGCCGCCGCGTGAAACTATCCCCGTGATGCGGCCCTCCACCAGGGGAAGATGCTCGCGGAGGAGACCAGCGTGAATCGTCATGAAGTCCACGCCCTGCCGGGCCTGCCGGTCTATGACGTCGAGCATCTCCTCTTCCGAGAGGTCGGCTATGTCGCCGGCCTCCACCGCCATCTGGTACACCGGGACCGTGCCGAGGGGTATCGTGGACTCGGCGATCATGGTCTGCCGGATGACATCCAGATCGCCCCCGGTGGAGAGATCCATCACCGTGTCGGCCCCGTAGCGCACGGCCGTCCGGAGCTTCCTCAGCTCCTCCTGGATGCCGGAGCACACGGTAGAACTGCCGATGTTCGCGTTGACCTTGCACCGCATGGCGATGCCGATACCGACTGGATCCAGGCGGCGGGACAGATGGCCGACGTTGGCGGGTATTATCGCCCGCCCCTCGGCCACCTCCCGGCGGACGATCTCCGGGTCGAGCCCCTCGCGCTCGGCCACGCGCCTCATCTCAGGGGTAACCTCCCCCCCGCGGGCGCGGTGCATCTGGGTGACATTCGCCATGCCGATATCCCGCCCGAAGGCCGTCAGACGGCCACGACCCGCTTGACATCGGGGATCGAGGACTTCAATTCGTGCTCGATGCCCATGTGCAGCGTCATGGCGCTCGAGGGACACCCGCTGCACGCCCCGCGGAACCTGATGAAGACGGTTCCATTCTGCTCGTCCACGCTGACGAGTTCGACGGAGCCGCCGTCCATCTCGAGAAGCGGCCGGACGCGGTCGAGTGCCTCGTCGCAACGCCGGTAGAAGTCCTTGGCCGGCTCTTCGGACGCCCTCTTCTGCTCTTCCATCGACACCTCGCTTTTACCCTCTTCGGGCCCGAAACTCCAGAGTTCTTTTAGCCGATCCTCTCATGGGGCCCCTCCGCGGGCCTCGCGGTAGAGCGGCGACGACTCCCGCAGGCGCGGCACCGCCCGCCGCAGGAGCTCCCACACCTCGTCCACCTCCGCCTCGGTGTTGAAACGCCCGATGCCGAACCTGATGGAGGCGCGCGCCAGGGGCTCGTCCACCCCCAGCGCCGTCAGGACGTGCGACGGTTCCAGGAACGCGGTCGTGCAGGCGCTGGCGGAGGAGACCGCCACGCCGGCCAGCGCCCGCATCAGCTTCTCGCCCTCCAGGAAGGCGAAGCTCACGTTGAGATTGCCCGGCAACCGGCGCTCGAGGCTGCCGTTGAGGAAGACGTGGTCGAGCCCCTCGAAGATGTATCTCCTCAACCGCTCCCTGAGGGCCATGATCCGGCGCGACTCCTCGGGCATCTCGGCCCGCGCGATCTCGCAGGCCTTCCCGAACCCCACTATGAGGGGGACCGGGAGCGTGCCGGGCCGGAGCCCCTGCTCCTGGCCGCCGCCGTGCAGAAGCGGCGCGGGCCTCGTACGCCGCCCCGCGGCGCGGACGTAAAGGGCCCCCACCCCCTTGGGACCGTAGATCTTGTGGGCCGTGAAAGAGACCAGGTCGGCGTTCGCCTCGCCCACGTCGAAGGGGATCTTCCCCACCGCCTGCGCGGCGTCCGTGTGGAAGATCACGCCGCGCTCCCTGCATGCCCGCCCGATCTCGCCTATCGGCTGGATAACGCCGATCTCGCTGTTGGCCGCCATCACGGAGACAAGCACCGTGCGGTCGGTTATCGCCCGCCTCACGTCGTCCGGGTCGATCAGCCCGTCCTTGCCCACCGGCAGGACGGTGACCCGCGCCCGACCGGAGGCCTCCAGCGCCCGGCAGGGCCCGAGGACCGCCTTGTGCTCGGTACGGATCGTGATGACGTGGTCGCCGCGTTTCCCGCGGAACTCCACAACCCCTTGTATGGCGAGGTTGTCACTCTCCGTCGCGCCGCTGGTGAAGACGATCTCCGAGGGGTCGGCCCCGATCACCCCGGCAACGAGCGCCCTGGCCCTCTCCACAGCGTCGGCCGCCTCCCTGCCGAATTCGTGGCCCGCGCTCGCGGGATTCCCGTACTTCTCCGTGAAATACGGGAGCATCGCCTCCATCACGCGCGGATCCACCGGCGTGGTGGCATGGCAGTCCATGTAGATGCGCGGCATCGGGGCCTCCCAGGCACATTATAGGCCCGACGGCGCCCGGCCACAAGCCGGGCCCCCGATCGCCCGCCTCACCGCAGCGGCCCGGCCCGCCCCGGCGGCCAGCATATCTTGACGACCCGGCCGGAAACGTAACTGCACGGTATGAACCGGGAGGGCTCGGCCGCCGCTTCCCCTCCGGCGTCCGACCGTGACCTGCCGTCCCGCCGCGTCCAACCGCGGGAATCGACGCTTGCGCGAACGTTGTCCCCCACAACGAAACACGCCCCGTCGGGGATCGCCACCGCCTCCCCCTCCGGCAGCGACCCTCCCCCGCGGTAATGCAGGTCGCGCCCGACGGCCAGCTCACCGACCGTGACGCCCTCCCCGGAGGCCCCGAAGAAGACCGCCGTGGGCATGCCCGCCGCGCCGGAGTACTCCTCGAGAAACTCCATGAACCTTATATCGGCGAGCGCGACGCCGTCCAGGCGCACCCGCGCCATCCCGTCGCACACCTCCAGCTCGAACGCATGGCGGCGCCCTCGGACCAGTCTCGCGGCCAGCACCCTGGCGATTTCGGCCTTCGAGCCCTCTCGGGGCGTATGGATCAGCGCCCCGTCTGCGTCGCCGCGAAGACGCGCCGCGAAACGCCCCGCGTCGTTTGATATCTCCGCCCATATCTCCCCGCGGGAGCCCGTCATCCTCAGACCGACGACTATCCGGGCGTCGCCCACGGCGCCCTCCCCGTCGCCGACTTCGGGCAGGAAACGGAACCTCGCCTCGGCCGGGATCGAAAGGCTCCCGCCCCCGACCGTGTACGGCCCCCACGCCCCCCATGATTCCCGGAACGCGGCCGCGTCCCTCAGGTGATCCTTGCCCGCGGCCGGATCGATCCAGAGCAGATCCTGAAGGCGCGGTGGCTTGCGGGCGACGCGGAACCGGGCCTCGCCCACCGGCCGGAAAAACACATCTCCTCCCCGCATGACGATCTCCTCGCCGGGCAGCCCCACCACGCGCCTGACGATTGATTTCGAACCATCCAGGGGCCAGCGGAAGGCGACCACGTCGAAACGCCTCACCCCGCGGAACCAGATCCCGCACTTGCTCACGACCAGCAGGTCCCCATCCCGAACGGTGGGCGACATGTCCTCCCCCGCCGCGCGGCGTACGTCGAAGACTAAGGCCCTGGCCAGCGCCGCCAGAGGGTAGAGCCCGGATACCGGCAGGACCAGCGCCAGGCACAGCGCTGTGCGGCCACGTGGAACGACGTTCCCGGACCTCGACACCCAGAAGGCGTCCAGCAGCAACAGGCTCCAGACCGCCACGTCGGCCGCGACCGACAAGTCCCCGAGCCGAGCCGACTTATCCCAGGCGACCCACGCCGCGAACAAGACCAACGCGGCGGCCGCGCGGATCCAACGGCGCGCCCATGCCTGGCCGAGGCCCGGGAAGAATTGGCCCAGGAAGACCGCCTTCCACGGGTTCCCGGTCCCGGTGTGGCGCCCGCCCGCGCAGCGGTAGGCGTGCGCCGCCCCGGCTGCCTTGGACAGAAGGAAGGCGGCGACGGCGCCGGCCGGGA
>FWPU01008874.1_pt1 | contig 16503 bp, 12 predicted proteins | sample 2228361 | NCBI WGS metagenome assembly FWPU01 (sample SAMEA103939777, study PRJEB20133) | metagenome
ACGGCAACCGGCCCGTCCTGGCTGCACACCAGGACGTGGGCTACTCCCCCTGTTGGTATCAATGATACGCGGCGTGCCGATCCTGTCAAGGACGCTGCCACGGTGCTGCGCCCAGCACAACCATCACTCCGCGCGGGCGCGCTCCAGGTGATATGGCACGCTGGTCACGACCGTTCCCGGCCGGAACAGCAGCGCCGCCTTGATGCGCAGGGCTGTCTGGTTGTGCAGCAGGTGTTCCCACCAGTGCCGGGCGATGAACTCTGGCAGCACCACCGTGATCGTATCCCCCGGTCGCTGTTTGTCGATTTCGTCGATGTACCGGAGCAACGGTCCAACCACTGCCCGGTAGGGCGATTCAATGATGACCAGCGGCACATCGGTGCCGAGTTCGTTCCATGCACGGCGGATGCGCTCGATCTCCTGCTCATCATCGGTGACGTGCACGGCCGTGACGTTGTCCGAGATGGAGCGCGCATACGCAATCGTCTGCCGGGCAACGCGGTTGACGTCGGCAATAGGCACGATCACCGTGTGCTCGATCTCGTTTGGATCGAGCGGGGTCTCGGCGGCAAGTTCTCGCGCTGCTCGCTCATAGTGCGCGTGCACCCCGCGCATGCCAAGAATCAGTAGCGGAATCACGATCATCACGATCCAGGCGCCGTGCGGAGCCTTCGTCACCATCACGACGAGGGCCACGATGGCTGTTGCCACTGCTCCAACCAGGTTGATCACCCGGCCCGATCGCCAGCCAGGCTCCTTCCGCCGCTGCCACCGGACGAACATGCCGAACTGGGAAAGCGTGAACGACGTGAAGACGCCAAGCGCGTACAAGGGGATGAGGTGTGCGACGTCACCGCTGGCATAGGAGAGCACCGCACCCGCCAGAATGCCAAGTGTGATGATGCCGGTGCTGAACGCGAGGCGATCTCCCCGGTACATGAATTGCCGGGGCATGTACCGGTCACGCGCGAGAAAGTAGGACAAACGCGGGAAGTCTGAGTAGGCCGTGTTCGCCGCCAGGACCAGAATCGCCATCGTCGCGAACTGGATGTAGAAGTACGCCATGTTGCGACCATCAAAGACCGCCCGCGCAATCTGGGAGACCACCGTCTCGTACCCGGCCTCCTCCGCATTCATCGGGTAGGCCCCATATTGATGGGCAAGGAAGGTGATCCCGGCAAAGGTGGTCGCCAGGATGGCGATCATGATCGTTAGCGTCGTCCGCGCGTTCTTCCACTCCGGTGGCTTGAACGCTGGCACCCCGTCAGAAATGGCCTCAACACCGGTCAGCGCAGCACACCCGGAACTGAAGGCGCGCAAGATGACGAAAAAGGTCAGCGCACCTGTTCCGGCCAGGTGGGCCGCTTGCGCTGGCGGCGGCTGGACTGCGAAGCCGCTGAGCGCGTTGCGCACGAACCCGATGGCCAGGAGCGTGAAGATGCCAATCAGGAATAGATATGTGGGGATGGCAAAGATCGTTCCTGACTCGCGAACGCCGCGCAAATTGAGAATGGTCACCAGAAAGATGAACCCTAATCCCAGCGCGACCCGGTGGGTGTGAAGCTCAGGAACGGCCGAGACGATTGCGGCAACCGCGGCGGCAATGCTCACCGCAACGGTCAGCACGTAGTCGGTCAACAAGGCCGCCCCTGCTGTGAGTGCGGGCAATTCGCCAAGGTTGTCCTTGGCGACAATGTAACTGCCGCCGCCCTGGGGATACGCTTTAATCGTTTGCCGGTAGGAAAAACCGACGATCAGCATTAATGCCACGATGGCCGCGCCGATCGGCAGGCTGACATCTAAATAGGCCAGGCCAGCCGAGACCAGAAGAACGCGCAGGATTTCCTCGGTAGCGTAGGCAACGGATGACAAGGCATCCGAGGAAAGGACGGCCAGCGCTTTGACTTTGGTCAACCGCTCATGGATCGCCGCTTCTGTCGCCAGTGGTGGACCGATCAGCGCTCGCTTCAGCTTCCCCCAGGTCCGGCCGACGCGTCCCCGCGCCTCAATAGCTTCTCGCGTCGCGACGAGGATGCCCGGACCGGCCCGCTCGAACCCCTCCCGCTGCGGACGAACCACGCGGACATACCGGTCGCCCAAATGGCGGCCACGCACCTCTTGCTTCCCCACGAGCTCGGGCTGGATGCGCGGTGTCGGCTTGCGTGGCGGGCGCACCAGGCGAGGAGGTCGGCCTGGAGGGGCTCCTTCCGTGGGCTCAGCCGCGTCTTCAGGGCTGGGTGAGAGCCAGTCGAGTCCAAGGGTCGGGTCAATCTGAGGTGACGTGTCTGCTTCCGGTGTTCTGGCACGCTCCTCTTTCGAAACGAATGTCGAGGGCGAAGGTTGTGCTCCGTTGACTCCCGGCGAACGCCGGGCCTTGAGGGTTGGAGGCGCCATTGGTGGCTTAATGCGAGCCCGGTTGGGCGCTGGGGGCTCTGTTGCCTGCTCGCCTTTCGTAGTTGTCTCACCAGCGTCAGCACGCCCTGGGGCGGGCCGGGACGCCGAATCCGAGCCACTTCCTTCATCAGGACGAGGCATTGCCATACTCCTTTGCGTGCCACGGGAGCGCCGCCATGGTCTCATCTAGGCGCAGCCAGGCGCTCGGGCGCGCAACTCATCAATAATACGCCGCGTGTCAAGATGGTACTGATCTCCTAATCCCCCTCCATTCCGGTCACAACGTCCAATTCAGTCACGCGCACCATTCGCGCTGCGTGGTACCCTATGCATATCCCCGGCCGAACGCCCCGACACCATGAGGAAGGCACCAGGTGGCTTCCACCGGCGAGATCGTGCGACGCCCAGCGAAACCGCGTGCTCCCTGTTCGCGTTCAAGCGAAGAGAATGGGGGCTGGGCTGCGGTGCTTGCCGGCAGCGCACCAAAGTTGCCACGCGCAGCTCCGTAGCGAGCGCGTGGCGGCAGCGGCACAACGGGAGACCGCATGCGGTTGCAGACGCAGGCTGGTCAGGGGAGGCGGATGATGAACGCACACCACACATCACGGCTTCGTGGGCGATGGCTCCGCGCTGGCATCGCCGTTGTCGTCTTGCTCTCGCTCGCATCCCTGAGCGGCGCACCGGCCGCCGCGCAGGAGACGGCAATGATTACCGTTTCGACCTACGGAGAGGACGGCAGCACGCCCCTGCCGTTCGTGCGCGTGCAGGTTGTGGACTCCAACGGACGTGTTTACGGCCCGCTTGAGACGCCACCCTCGGATGCGTCCGTCACGTTCACCGTGGAGACGGGGGAGGATCTCAGCTTCGAAGTGGCAGTCGAGACGCCGCCGGCCTGTGGCACGGCTCCAGATCCTGTCACCATCGAGGACCTGGCCCCAGGGGATGAAGCGACTGTGGACTTCGCCATCCCCATCGAGACCGGCTGCGAGCTTGGCGCACTTGCCGTCTACACCTACGTCTGTCCTGACGACGTTGACGCCTCAGCCACCGATTACCCGGCGTGGCGCGATACCTGCTGGGAAACCGTTGATGGGCATGCGATCCGCTTCCGCACGGCGGACGGCAGCGGCGAGTGGATCAAGACTACTGGCCAGCATGGCATCCCTGGCCGGGCGCCGCTTGTCGGCCTGAACGAAGGGACCTACACGGTCGAGGATCTTGATGCCCCGGTGACCCCCGTCGTCTACTGCCTCTTTTACGACTCCGCCAACGCGATTGATGCGCCAGCCCCCTCAGCGATCGAGCGCGTCGACGTGAATGACGGTGTCGTGCGCCTCGCGCTTGGTGGTGACACGCGCATCTCGTGCGACTTCTTCTACGCCGCCAGTGCGCCGGCTCCCGCTGAGGACGAAGAGCCCATAACCGGCGCCCAAACCGGGACGGGCTCCATCGAGATCCACAAGGCTGTTTGCCCGGCAGGTTACGAGCCGAACCCCGAGATCTTCAATGACTGCCATGGCAACGGTCTTGAGGGCGTCACCTTCACCGTGGTCGGGCCAGACGGATTTGAGGACTCGGCCGTGACCGCCATCGAGAATGCCCCCGGGCCTGGCATCGTTCGCTTTACCGATCTACCAGCCGGCACGTATACCATCAGCGAGGATGTGCCTGATCACGACACCACAATCTACGTCTATTGCTCGCTCGCGGAAGCCGAGGATGTGGTCGACTTTTCCTACAACGAGGACGGCAGCATTGACCTTCCGCTCGATGAAGGCGTGGATGTCATCTGCGACTGGTACAACATCCCCATTGATCTCTCAGGCGATTCCGCTTCGTTGTTCATCCGCAAGCTGATCTGCCCGCCTGGCACCACCGAAAACTTCTTCGAGACGTGCTTTGACAACCGGCTGGAGGACATTACGTTCGAGATCGATGGCCCAGACGGGTTTGCCGATACTGGCGTCACCAATGCTGACGGCGAGGTGTCCTTTGATAGCCTGCCAGCAGGGGTGTACCAGATCAGCGAGGATATTCCAGGGGATGTCAACGACATCTTCGTCTATTGCGCCATCGTCAATGGCGATCGCATTCCCGTTGACGAGACGAGCGAGGGTGGGATCGAGATCACCATCCCTGCTGGCCAGAGTGTCGCCTGCGATTGGTACAACATCCCCGTCCAGCAATTCGAGCCGGCCTCCCTCACGATCCAGAAGTACCTATGCCCGGATGGCACGAGCAGCAATTACGCGGCGCGCTGCACCGAGCCGCTGGACGATGTCACGTTCGAGGTGGATGGTGCGGGCGGCTCCAGCAGCGCCGTGACGAACGGCGCCGGCGAGGTCACCTTCACTGACCTTGCGCCCGGCGATTACGTCGTCACCGAGTTGCCACCCGGAAGCGTGCACGTCGCTGTCTATGTGGTTGCCTGCTCATCCGGCGGCGCGAGCTTCCCCTTCACCTACGATGATTCCACTGGACTGCGGATCAATCTGAGCCTTGATTCCGGCGATGCCGTCACGTGCGCCTGGTACAACGTTCCGCCTGGCAAGCCGGCGCCAACGGAAGGCGGCTCGATTACGATCTTCAAGTATCTTTGCCAGGGCAAATCCGCCAACGACTACGACTGGTTCAACGACTGCCAGTTATGGGGTGATGGCGCCGACTTCGCGCTCCTGGACGCGCGCGGCAACACGCTGGCCACGGGGACGACGGATAACGCTGGCAAGCTCGTCTTTGCTGGACTCAAGGACGGATCGTACGGTTTGGACGAGACCAGCGGCGATTGGTGCCACGCCGAAGCGGACCGCGTTGATTCCAGAGGCGCGGTGATTGTTGCTGACAAGGGCAATACCGACGTGTTCATCTTCAACTGCTCCGCCAAGCGCGTCAGCACCCTTCCAGCCACCGGCACCGGTGCGCTGAGCGGAGCCTCGCTTCCCGCGGGGGACGTGCTGGCAGCGAGCATGGCGCTTCCGGCACTCTTCCTTCTCCGGCGGCGGTCGCTTCTCCGATTCCTCGCTCACTAGATCTCAGGACACAGCGGGCCGGCACTGCAACCGGCCCGCTCATCGTTCGCGCTCTGCCTCGTTCGTTTCTTCGTCGCCTTCTTCACCATGTGGTGGCGTGAGGAGCTCGACGCGCACGCGCGCGACGCGGTAGCCATCCATCGCCCGCACCTCGAAGCGGAGGGGACCTGCTTCGACAACATCCCCTTCTTGCGGAATCCGGCCGAGGCGGTCAGCGATCAGACCGCCGACCGACTCGGCTTCAAGCGGCTCAAGTTTTTCGCGTTCCAGATCCAGCCGGTCGAGGAGATCGAGCAGCGGCACCCGCCCGTCTACCTCCAACACGCCGGGAGCGATCTCGTTGAACGGCTCGTAGCCGGCATCGAACTCATCGGCAATATCGCCAACGAGCTCTTCAATGAGATCTTCCAGGGTGACAATCCCGGCAAGACCACCGTACTCATCAACCACAATCGCCATGTGCGTGCGCCGTGCCCGGAGTTCGGCGAGCAATTCGTCGATCGGTTTGGTCTCGGGCACGAAATACGCTGGCCGGACCGCTTCCGCGACCGGTTTGTCAGCCGCGGCCGGGTCGGCCCAGACGAGCCGGAAGGCATCTTTCACGTGCAGGATCCCGATAATCGTGTCTTGCGAGCCACGGTAGACGGGGAGCCGGGAAAAGCCAGTGGCAAAGAAGAGGTCGATCGCCTCGCGCAGCGGCTTATCAGCGCTGATCAGCACCACATCGACGCGTGGCACCATCACCGAGCGGACAAGGATGTGCCCGAAGCCGAGCGCCTCTTCGACGAGCTCAGCCTCCTCTTCCGCAACAACGCCTTCGTCTTCTGCCGTTTCCACCATGGCCAGAATCTCCGACGGCGTCACCGAGGGGAACCGGCTGCGCTCGCTCACACCCACAATGCTGAGAATGACATTGGTTGTCGTTGTCAGGAGCCAAACGACCGGCCTCGCGAGCGTCGCCAGCATCTCAATCGGCCGGACAACCCGCAGCGCGATCGCCTCGGCCCGGCTTACCGCCAGGTTCTTGGGTACTAGCTCACCGAGGACAATGCTGATGAACGAGATGAGCGTCGTAACAAGAACCAATGCAATCGCTTCCGCGTTGTGGGCAATGAACCCGATGGGCACCTTGTGCAGCCAGTCACGCACCACATTGACGAAGCTGACAGCGCCAACAGCCGCCGCGAAGAATCCAGCCAGCGTGATGCCCACCTGTATGGTGGCGAGAAACGAAGCTGGCGATTCTGCGAGGGCCAGAACCCGGCGAGCGGCTCGGTTTCCCTCGTCCGCCAGCGCGCGCAGGCGGCTCTTCCGCGCCGACACGAGCGCGATTTCGGAGGCGGCAAGGAATGCGTTGGCGCTCAGCAACGCAATGATGAACAGGATTTCAACGGTCAATCGGCTCATGGTGCTCTCTTCCCCTGTGCCAGGCTGCGCTCCTGCCGGTATTGTCCCAGGCCGCATGCGTTGCTGGCAGGTCGCCGGCCCTGCGCCCGATCGCCCTTCAGCAGCGCCACACCACCACCAAGCGGAATGCGCTAGCATCTCCCAGGCAGGTGTCATCCTGTCTCGTCCGTCCATGCCTTGACGGAGCGCATGATGACGAGGCCCCTTCCACGCGATGCCGCGACGATCGAAGCCGCCACCGAGATTTTGCAAGGTCGGAGCACACGCCGGTGGCATGAGCGGCTGCTTCCCTTCCTGGGGCCAGCATTCATTGCCAGCGTCGCCTACGTTGACCCCGGCAATTTCGCAACCAATATCGAGGCGGGCGCGGAATTTGGCTACCTCCTGGTCTGGGTTATCGTGGCGGCCAACCTGATGGCCATGCTCATTCAATCACTTTCTGCCAAGCTCGGGATTGCGACAGGATTCAACCTCGCCGAAGTCTGCCGCCAGGAGTTTCCACAGCCCGTAACATGGGGAATGTGGATCGTGGCCGAGATCGTGGCAATGGCTACCGACCTGGCCGAGTTTCTCGGCGCCGCGCTCAGCTTCAACCTGCTGTTCCATATCCCTCTCTTCCCCGCTGCTGGCCTGACGGCCGTGACCACCTTTGTCATCCTGGGCCTGCAACGCTACGGCTTTCGCCCATTGGAAGCGGTCATCACCGCCATGGTCGGCGTCATTGCCGGATGCTACGTTATCGAGACGATCCTCGACCGGCCAGATTGGGGAGCAATTGCCCGGAGCGCGGTCACGCCGCGGTTCAGTGGCACGGAAAGCGTCTTGCTCGCCACGGGGATTCTTGGCGCGACGGTGATGCCCCATGTGATCTTCCTGCATTCGGCGCTCACCCAGCATCGCATCGTCGCGAAAGAACCGGGGCAGCTCCGCCGGTTGTTCCACTTTGAAGTGATCGATGTCGTCCTGGCGATGGGACTGGCGGGCATGGTCAATGGCGCAATGCTCGTGATGGCCGCCTCAACCTTCCATGTCAAAGGGCTTCATGACATCGCCTCGATCGAAGAGGCGCATCGCACCTTGCAACCCCTCCTCGGTTCCGCTGCCAGCACGATCTTCGCGGTCTCCCTGCTGGCTTCAGGCCTTTCGTCTTCCACCGTTGGCACACTCGCCGGGCAGACGATCATGCAGGGATTCATCCATCGCAGCATCCCCATCTGGCTACGCCGGGCGCTAACCATGTTGCCCGCGCTCATCGTCATCGCCGCCGGGTTCGATCCTACGCGAACGCTCGTGATGAGCCAGGTTGTGCTCTCGTTCGGAATCCCGTTTGCCTTGATTCCGCTCGTGCTCTTCACGCGCCAGGAGCGGCTGATGGGGATCCTGGTCAACCATCGCGTGACCACTGTTGTCGCAATGGCCGTCACGGCGCTGATTGTGCTGCTCAATGCCTTTTTGCTCGTCCAGACCATTCGCGGCTGAGGGGTCGTGCATGGCAGCACGTGATGGCGCTGACGGCGCGCCTCAGATCGCCGGGGAAACCTTCCAGCGTTTACTGGTGCCGCTCGATGGCTCGCGCCTGGCCGAGGCGGCCATTCCACCAGCCATCTCCGTCGCGCTTGTCGCTAGAGCAGCGGTTGCGCTGCTGCACGTCATCGAGGCCGCCCCGCCCGGAACGGTCCATGGAGAATCCCATCTTGCCACCCCTGCCACTGCGACTGCCTATCTTGACCGGGTCCGCACCCGCTTTGTGGAGGCCGGCGTTCCCGTCACCATCCACGTCCACGACCAGCCCGAGCGGGATGTGACGAATGCCATCATCGCCCACGCCGAGGAGTTCCGGGTTGATCTCATCGTGCTAGCCTCCCATGGCTCAGGTGGCATCCGTGGCTTTCTCTTTGGCCGCGTCGCGCGGCAGGTGGTCCGCCGGGGGCGCATTCCGGCGCTAATGGTGCAGGTTCACGAAGGTGATGACCCGGACCAGCCATTCACTTGCCGGTGCATCGCTCTAGCGCTCAGCGGCGCCCCCGAAGCCGAAGCCGCGCTGCAGCCCGCTGTGCGCCTAGCGCATTCCACCGGGGCAGCGATGCACCTGATCGCTGCGGTCCCGACGGCAACCATGCTGCCAGCCGAGCGAGCGGCCGTCGCGACTTTGCTTCCCACCGCCGCGCGCGAATTGCTCGACCTCGAAGCCGACGCAACCCGCGACTATCTGAACCGGCTTGCCGCGACCATTGAGCGCCAGGAGGTTCGCGTGACCTATGCCGTCGTCCGGGGCGATCCGGCGCGAGCAACCGTTGCCGAGGCTTATCGCGTGGCTGCTGATGTTCTCGCGCTGGCCACGCATGGTCAGGAGGGGTTGCGGGGCATGTGGTCCGGCAGCGTCGGAGCAAAGATCCTCGCCCAATTCCGCCGGCCACTTCTTCTCGTTCCTGCGCCGGACAGCGCGGCCACCCCAAGCCCAGGATCACCGCTCGACAGGGTTTAGTCGCGTCTAATCTTGAAATTAGCATGACCTTCGCCTACGATCCCACCAGGGCGTGAGGGGCGCGCTCGGGAGCGACGTGAATGACGCGAACACACCGGCTGACCATCGTGCTCGGCATCCTCTGGTTCGGGCTGGCACCCATCTGCCAGCCGCTGTCCGTCGCCGCGGAGGCGAAGCCTCTCCGGGTCGTCACCACCATTGGCATGATCACCGATATTGTGAACATCGTCGGTGGCGATCGCGTCAAGGTGACCGGCCTGATGGGACCGGGGGTTGATCCGCATCTTTACAAGGCCAGCGAGCGCGACGTGATCCGGCTGATTGAGGCGGATGTCATTTTCTACAACGGCTTGCACCTCGAAGCGAAGCTCGGGGACGTGCTTGAAAAGCTGAGCAAGCGGCGGCGAGTGGTGGCGGTTACCGACGCGATCCCACGAGAGCTGCTGCTGACGCCGGAGCAATTCGAGGGCAACTACGACCCACATGTCTGGTTTGATGTCTCGCTCTGGCAATACGCGGTCAAGCAGGTTCGGGACACGCTCATCGAGATCGATCCTGCCAACGCCACCGGCTATGCCACGCGCGCGACTGCCTACCTGGCTGAGCTTGACCGGCTCCATGCCTATGTCAAGGAGCAGGCCGCCCGCGTGCCGCCCGAGCGCCGGGTCTTGATCACCGCGCACGATGCGTTCAATTATTTCGGCCGTGCCTATGGCTTTGAGGTCCGTGGCTTGCAGGGCATCAGCACGGTAGCTGAGGCGGGCGCGGGCGACCTGCGTGCGCTGGCCGACTTCATCGTCGAGCGCCAGATCCCGGCAATTTTCGTTGAGTCATCCGTGTCTCCCCGCACAATCGAAGCGCTGCAGGCTGCCGTCCGCGACCGGGGATTCTCGGTGACGATCGGCGGCCAGCTCTATTCGGATGCCATGGGGGACCCGGGCACTCCTGAGGGAACTTACATCGGCATGGTGCGCCATAACATCAATACGATTGTCTCCGCGCTCTTAGGTGAGCCAGTGCCAGCAGAGGGACGGTGATGCAATGGCCTCGGATGCGACGGGACCCGCGAGCACGCTCGATCGCCATGTCGCGCCAGATCACGCTCGCTCAGGGGCGCTGGCGGCTATGTCTCCAGCGATTGAGGTGACGGATCTCACCGTTGCCTATCAGGACAAGCCGGTCATATGGGACGTCGACCTGACCGTGCCGCCCGGTGTGCTGATGGCGATCGTCGGCCCGAACGGGGCTGGCAAGACAACCCTGATCAAAGCGATCCTCGGCTTGATCCGGCCGGTTGCTGGGCACGTGCTGATTTACGGGAAGCCCTATCGGGAGCAGCGAGCCCTTGTCGGGTACGTTCCTCAGCGGGGCAGCGTTGATTGGGATTTCCCGACGAATGTTCTGGATGTGACGATGATGGGCCGCTATGGCGCGCTCGGCTGGATCAAGCGGCCAGGCCGGGCTGAGCGCGAAGCTGCGCTCGAGGCGCTGGAGAAGGTCGGAATGCGCGACTACGCCCACCGACAGATTAGCCAGCTCTCCGGCGGTCAGCAGCAACGGGTGTTTCTGGCCAGGGCACTGGTTCAGGATGCTCCCATCTACCTGATGGACGAGCCCTTTCAGGGCGTAGACGCGACAACCGAGCGCGCCATCGTCGCCCTGCTTCGCGAGCTGCGGTCCGCCGGAAAGACGGTGGTTGCCGTCCACCACGACCTGCAAACCGTGCCGGAATATTTCGATTGGGTCACGCTGCTCAACGTGCGGCGAATTGCCAGCGGCCCAGTCGCTGAGGTCTTTACCGATGCCAACTTGCGCCTGACGTACGGCGGGCGTGTCGCCTTCCTGAACCATCAGGGAGCCGCCAGCGAGGACGTGGTCCCTGGTCACATCGCTGAACAGGGCGAATCGCCCCGCTCAGTGCAGTCGGATGGTGCTGAGTGAGATGATCGGACTTGGCGTTCCGGAGATTCTGCACGATCTTGCCACCGATTACACCTTGCGGACTGTTGCCTTAGGGGCAGCGGTGCTCGGCGTGGTCAGTGGCTCGTTGGGCGCATTTGCGGTGCTGAGGCGGCAGAGTCTGGTTGGCGATGCCATGTCGCATGCCGCCTTGCCGGGCATTGCGCTTGCGTACCTCGTGACTGGCAGCAAGACTCAGCCTGTGCTTCTCCTGGGCGCAGCGGTTGCGGGCTGGATTGCGACCCTGCTTGTGATAGCCATCGTCCGGGCCACTCGCGTCAAGTTTGATAGCGCACTTGGCCTGGTGCTCTCCGTCTTCTTCGGCTTCGGGCTGATGCTGCTGACCTTTATCCAGCGGCGGCCCGATGCCTCCCAAGCCGGTCTCGACAAATTCTTGTTTGGCCAGGCCGCGACCGTGCTTGAGCGCGACGTCGTCCAGATGGCTGCCATCGGCTCCGTCGCACTCCTGGGCGTGTTCCTCCTCTGGAAAGAGTTCAAGTTGCTGAGCTTCGATCCCGACTTTGGCGCGAGTCTCGGGTTCCCGGTGAGACTGCTAGACATCGTTCTCACCACGCTGATCGTTATCGCTATCGTCGTCGGCTTGCAGATGGTTGGTGTGGTGTTGATGAGCGCGATGATCGTTGCTCCTGCCGCGGCCGCTCGCCAGTGGACCGATCGCCTCGGGTTGATGGTCGTTCTTTCGGCGGTGTTTGGAGCGCTGGCCGGCATCACCGGCGCGACCGCGAGCGGCACCGTAGCCCGCCTGCCAACTGGCCCGACGATCGTGGTCTGTATCTCTGCGGTTGTGATCGGATCGCTGCTCTTCGCACCGAATCGGGGAATCCTGTGGAATCGCATCGCGCAACGGAAGACACAGCGCCGGCTCCGCGCCGAGGCGGTGCTGCTGGATCTGGCAATGCTGGCAGCGCAGCACGCTGATCCGTATCACGGCCATCCGGTCGCGGTGCTCCGGGCGATGAACCCTGGCCGTGCCGGTTTGGACCAGGCGCTTGAGGACCTCGCCAGCCGGGGATGGATCCACAGGACGGGACCGGATACGTGGGCGCTGACCAGCGAGGGGGCGGCCGCTGCGCGCCGCCTTGCCGCTCATGTGCCCGGTGGGGAGCTGAGCTTGCAACTGCTTGCTCCGCCACAGGGTAAGACCGGCGATCTGTCTGAGCAGCGGCCTAGGGCATCGTGATGAGCGACGTTCAGATCGAGATCCAACTGATTGCCGCGATCACCGCTGCTGCGTGCGCGTTGCCCGGTGTCTTTCTCATCTTGCGCCGCATGGCCATGATGAGTGACGCCATTAGCCATTCGATCTTACTCGGCATTGTCCTGGCATTCTTCGTCGTGGAAACCCTGGCCTCCCCGCTGCTGATCGTTGGAGCGGCGCTGATGGGTGTCGCCACCGTGACGCTGGTTGAGATGTTGCATCGAACGGGAAAGGTCAAAGAGGACGCGGCGATTGGCTTGGTCTTTCCACTGCTGTTCAGCCTCGGCGTCATCTTGGTGTCCCGTTACGCAGGCAGTGTGCATCTTGACGTTGACGCCGTGCTCCTCGGTGAGCTGGCGTTTGCGCCACTTGATCGCTTCGAGATCTGGGGGCGCGACCTCGCTCCGCAAAGTCTCGTCCTCATGGGAGCGATTTTGCTGCTCAACGGGGTGTTGCTTCTGCTGTTTTACAAAGAGTTGAAGCTAGCCACGTTCGACGCCGGGCTCGCCGCGACGCTGGGCTTTTCTCCCGCTCTGATCCATTACGGCTTGATGAGCTCGGTTTCGGTAACCGCTGTCGGAGCCTTCAATGCCGTCGGCTCCATTCTCGTGGTGGCGTTGATGATCGGCCCACCAGCGACCGCGTACCTCCTGACAAACCGACTCTCGGTCATGATCGTGCTCAGCATGGCCATCGGAGCGGGGGCCGCAATCGCCGGCTACTGGCTTGCCCACGTGCTTGACGCCTCGATCGCAGGTTCGATGGCCACGATGACGGGCGCCATCTTCCTGCTTGCGTTGCTGGGAGCGCCGGAACAGGGAGTGCTGGCCAGCGTCCAGCGGCGGTCACGGCAGCGCTGGACGTTCGCGGAGACGATGCTCACGATCCACCTCCTGCACCATGAGCGCTCTCCCGAGGCCCTTGAAGAGAATCGTGTTGACCATCTTGACCGCCATCTCCGGTGGGATCCGCGCTTTGCGGCCCGCGTCGTCCGGCTCGCTGAGCGCCACGGCTTGGTCGTTAATCAGAATGGTCTGCTGGTCTTGACCGAGACCGGCCGGACGCGAGCGCGCGAGGCGATGGTCATGGCATAAGCGTGGACAGGCGTGGCCGGCATGACGGGTAGGTATCGCATGCACCCGTGCGTTCACGCGCGTGTTACGTTGCCGAAGCACGCTATCAGGGAACCACATTGCAGGGCTCACCGTCGACATTGGGGGCACGCAAAGGAGGCAGGTTGATGACCCTCATGCATGACGAAGTCGAATTGGTTCTCTGGGCCACTTGCGGGGCGCCGATTTGGCAGCCGCTACCAGTCGAGGATCATCCTACCCATGGCGCATGCGCGTCGTGCATACGTGTCGAGGATCCGGATTGGCACATCATCGCGCGCGAAGTCGAAGCGGAACGCGCTTGGGCTGACATCGTCGCCGAATTCGGGGCGCAGGCTGCCACCGGGCGCCTCCGGCCGGCGTGGTGATCTGGAATGTGCTCTTCGGCCCCGCCGGCGGCAGCCGGGATCAGGAGGCGGAGGTCAGCGCATCCGCCACCGGTGGCAGGCGCAGATCGGCCAGCGTCACCAGACGACCCGGCTCGGGCGCATAAAACAGGTGCACTGGCCTGGCCGGAGTCGCCACCTGAAAGATCACGCGCCCGGCCAAGCGCTCACCCGGCAGCACCTGCGCTGCCCCAGGACCGGTGGTTGGCCCGGACCCAGCGAACGGCAGGGGAAGCTGGGCGCCGAGGAACCCGTGGTCATCTTGCAGCAAGATGTCGAATGGTGCGATGGTCAGCGGCTCGGCGCCCGTGTTGTCCACCACGATCTCCACGGCCACCAAGCGGAAACCGGGACCCGGCGTTGCCGGAAGCCCAGCTTCCTCAAATGGATCAATCACGCGCACCACGGTGAGACGGACGCGCTCCGATCCGTCCGGTCCCAAATAGGCGACAGGCTCGCCGGCGGCCGGATCTCTGCCGTCCCTCGTGGCAGGGACCGGCGTGCCAGGCATCAGCGGGGGCTCTGCCAGAATCTGACCAGGCGCACCGACAATGAGCAGCACGAGCACGACAGCGATGACGATGACGATCCGATTCACGTGGCGATCTTCTCCTGAGCAATGATAGAAACACGGCGTCGCGCTTTTGCGCCGGACCCGTCACAGCGCATCATGAGCTGCCGACAGCGAGCAGGATGCCGTCTTTGCGCATGGCCGGGCTCGTTGTCACAAAGAGCACGACGCCGTCGTGTGGCGCAGTCACGTCAGCAAGCTGGTCACCGAAGAGGGAGCGGATGCATCCAAGGCTCTGGCCCTCCTTCACCGTCTGCCCGACGCTCACTGAGGGATACCACATCCCTTCGGCGGGAGCATACAGCCAGGTGTTGCGCTCAAGCTCGATAAGGCGCTCCGGCGGACGTGGAGCGCCTTCCAGCATGCCAAGGTGCCGCAAGGCATTCTCGATGCCTTGATAGAGCATCTGTGTCTCTGGCTCAGTCAAAAGCCCGCATCCACCCGCTTCAGCGATGATCCCTGGCACACCTGCCGCGGCCGCCGCTTGAATCGAGGTTCCCCCGAGACCACCCGGACGGGGACGGTTCGCGACAAGATACGGCAGGCCGAATGCGCGTCCGATGGCGGCTGATTTTGCGTCAACGTCCGCATTGCCACTGACGGAGTAGATCGAGAATGGCACCAGTGCCTCGACCATGTCGCCACCGTGCAGATCAATCAGCGCATCAGCAGGGGCAATGACCGCTTGGAAGATAGCGTGGACCATGACCTCGCTGAAGGTGCCGGTGGGCGACCCAGGGAAGCAGCGGTTCGGGTTCTTCCCGTCTATTGGGCAGACGAACGGTGTGCGCGGCAGGAAGGCCGGCATATCAACAACAGGAAGGGAGACGATTGTCCCGGAGAGCGTGGTGGGGTCAAGCTGGCGCATGAACCGGATATTCGCCTCGATGGCGGGGTATTCGGCGGGATGTACGCCGGAGATCAGCGCAAGCCGGGGACCATCGGTTGCGCCCCGCGCGACGACGAACGGCCACGACCACCCTGCAAGCATCCAATGCGAAAAGCGCAAAAAGCCCCGCTGCTTCGTCCCCGGAGGGGGAAGCTCGATCTGGTCAATCGCCTCAATCTCGCGGGACACGTCCGCTCCTACGCTCTCCATCTCTCTCCTCCTCTCGTTGCGACTGGAGCGCCAGCATCCTGCTGGCATCCTGCTGAACCGAAGCCGCCGAGACGGCGGCGCTCCCAGGAGCGCCAGCATCCTGCTGGCAATCGTGGGAACCGAAGCCGCCACGGCGGCGCTCCCAGGAGCGCTAGCATCCTGCTGGCAATTGGGGGAACCGAAGCCGCCACGGCGGCGCTCCCCATTGCGGTATCAGTGGACATCCCATCGATGGTGCCCAGCGGCGCTTACCGCAACCGCGGATCGAGAGCATCCCGCATTCCATCGCCAAGGAGATTGAACGCCAACACCGTGACCAGAATAGCGAGACCGGGGAATAATCCCAACCATGGTCCGTCGCGCAAGTACTCGCGGCCGGAGGCGAGCATTACGCCCCAATCGGACTTCGGAGGCTGCGTGCCCAGACCGATGAAGCTCAGACCGGCCGCGTAAATGATGGCTTGGCCGATGGAGAGCGTCGCTTGCACAATGATCGGCGCCCAAATGTTCGTCAGCACGTGGCGCGTCATGATCCGCCAGTCAGGCAAGCCGATGGCTCGCGCCGCTTCAACGAATTCTTTCTCCTTGATAGACAGGACCGAGCCGCGCACGATCCGGGCGAAGGCCGGGATATAGACGATGGCCACGGCGATGATCACATTGTTGATCCCTGGGCCGAGGATAGCCATGATCCCGATTGCGAGGAGTAGCCACGGGAAGGCCAGCAGGATATCAATGAGCCGCATCACGACTTGGTCTATGGTTTTGCCGTAATATCCAGCGATCAGGCCGATTGCCACCCCGATCACCATGGCAATTACTACGGGAGCGAGTCCGACGCG
>FWPU01008875.1_pt1 | contig 16503 bp, 15 predicted proteins | sample 2228361 | NCBI WGS metagenome assembly FWPU01 (sample SAMEA103939777, study PRJEB20133) | metagenome
GGAAGGGCAAGTCACCCTCTCTTGATCTTTTTTCTTTTTTCATTTTTGTTATTTCTCGCTTTTTCTGCACCTCTTGCGTATGTCTGTAGGCGTAATCGTTGAGTAAATGACTCTATCAACTTTGACATTTGCGAGAGGCATTGGAAAGAGAAACTCCACGCCGGTTGCAGTACAGACTGCATACAAGGACGCACACAAGTGGCTCAGGTTACAGCATACCATACCCGTGGTGCTGAATTGAAGAACGTGACGGAGTGGTTCATCCAGTACATCAAGGACAACAGGAGAGTGCTTTGATGACCATTTTCCAAGCGGGAGGAAGATGGATGACTGTCGCAAGGAGCACGAGTGGAACTGGTTCAAGTCGTTCTTGCCATACTTGCGAGTGGAGGTACAGACGAGGTACGATTTGTGCCAGCGGATGATGAGGGTCAGGTTAACAGAGCCATACAACAGATGAATCATCTGTGAGCAGAATTTGCGGCGGCGGCTGTTTGGATTGGTACAAACCAGTTTTTCTTTACCACACGACTATGCATGAAGAAACTCACATGATCTTGTCTCCTTCAATGTCTAGCGATTTGCGTTTTCCCCGAAGAGAATCAGAATCAAGAATCAAGACTACGTTAAAATCACAGAATTGAAGTCTTGACAAAAAAATGGAATCCTCAAGAAAACCAGAATCAAGAATGGATAGAAAGTTTTTGATGGGGATGTTACTAGGGTTAGCAATCGCAGCAGCGGCCATATATGCTTGGGAGGCCAGATCGCATATTGCCGACATAGAAGGAGTATTCTTCCTGACAGTTGCTGTCCTATACGTGCCAGTTACATTTTGGGCAATAAGAAAAAATTCTAGCCTGGCCTTTGCGATATTGCTAGTCGGCACCATCGCAATAATTACCATCTATGGAATAAGCAGATCCGAATTTGCTAACCTGGTGGGAAGAGACGAACCTGGCGGATTTGGAAGTTTGGGGATAATTATCAAGCCGTACCAAGCTGGCATCATTGTAATATCGGCTTGGGCAATACTGCAGAATATGAAAACAAGGAAAGAGGTTCGAACTCCAAGCACGCGTCAGACATAACATGACCACAAATGAGAAGCTGGAGGAATTCTTCTCCCTCCACCTTCCTACTTTTTTGAGCAGTTGCGAGTGTCCAAAGCCAGCGGAGTGTTACGCAAACGGTATAGCAATACACACACATTTGTGTTAAACCAGATCACTTCCTCCCCCATCTATCGGGTAAACAATCCCAATTTGACATCCCTCCTCGTGGTATTGTACATGGACAGAAAGCAATCATATCCAGTTATTAGACGTCATACAGCTCATGATCCATACCCCTCTCCAGCTGGACGGTTTTTGAGCCAATTTCAAGATACAGTTTGAAGGGTACAGGGATGATCGGTTACTTGTGCAACAGAGCAGTACAAAGTCAAAGAATTTTGGTTTCAAGAACTAGCATCTAAAACTAGTCATTTGCTCCTTCTTCAGGGCCCTAGATGAATCCCTCTTTCTGTACAAGATGACAAGTATGAATAATCGACACCTTGTGTGAGAAAAATTAAGCCAAAGGCAGACGTACGTACCTGCAGAAATAATCCTTATCGTGTTCCCCATCGCTCGCACAAAACCTATTTTCCTTCAGATGCAGGATCTCGTGGTCGGTGATGTACTTGAATTTCCGTTCATCAAGTCAGTTTGTCAGAACACCAATTTGACTAGATTGCAGAAGGATTGCTAGGAGATTACGCCAGGGAATTTCCTGAATAGAAGATGTGCTTTCCAGTTTTGTTCCCAGTTGATAGAGAGTATCGTGTGTTTGCGTGGTCGTGTTAAGCTGGTAGGATGGCCTAACTTACGACAGGTTATATAGGGTCAATGTCTTCATAAGACTGTTTTTTATGCAAAACAATTTTCCGATGAAAGAATGGCACGTTGAACACATGCAGAAGACAATCCTCAAGTTTGTCAAGGGTCTCCCTCCAGATGCGAGCAGTTGGGAGAGGCGGAATCACAAGAAATATGGCAGTCTTCGAAGCGTGTGCAGACAGATAGAGTATGACTTGAAGCATGGAGTGCAATTGGTTGATGTTTTCTCTGCAATTGCAAATATACAATCCGACAAATCCTATAGATCTCTGAGGGGCGATCGCGCTTCAATGGAAAGACTGGCAAGTATCGAAGAACATTTCAGCGCACCAAAACCGATTATACGGCCCTGGTAAAGATCATTCCATCATCCATTTTTGAACAATCTGACTGTTTGATTAGTGCGATTGTGACAAGTGCGTACATCCATTTCAGCCCAAGTCTGCCGTTTGAATCAGGCGGAATATTGGTTTCATTGCCGATGGCGCACAACGAATCTGACTCTAAGCGTACAGATAACGCGCATTCAAGCTGTTATCTTTCACTATCCGTAAACGAGTACCTTGGAGGTACGTCATCAGTTTGCGACATAACTCCTTTTACTCGAAGACCATTGAGAGCATGCGGAACATCATTTCTGTTTAGGAAGCCGATATACATCTTCATTTCAGAAATTGTAGAGTTTGGGTGCGTCTTCAGTATATCTATTAACGCTTGTTCTTTAGAGGTAAAAAATTTGACCATATCAGACCTTCTACCACCTCAGAAGTTAAGTTGGACAGTAAGAAAATCACACCACTTTTAGAAAGAGGATCCACAGCCTGAGAAAGATTACACAGAACGCCACGATACCTAACATCCAGCAGGTACATGGTTGTACAACACTTTATCGGTCTTACACATATAGTCATACCGTCTATAATAGATCGAGTACAATGAAATACAGAAGTAGAACAGAACTTGTTTCAAGCATTTTAGAGACAGCAAACGGCGGCACGACCAAGACCAAGATAATGTACAAAGCATTCCTTTCATATTCACAACTAAAAGAATACTTGGCAATGTTGTTGCATAACGAGCTACTGGCACATGATATGGAGAATAATATGTATCATACTACCAGCAAAGGAATTAGATTCCTTGAAAATTCGCGGCAGCTAGACGACCTACTAAATGAACATAGCGTGGGGCAAACAGGACTTGACAAGAAACGTGTTTGATGACGAGGAGAATAATGCTCAGCCGCCGTCCACGTGTCAAAGATGCGGCACGACAACAAAGTTTGGCGGAAGATGTGAATGTGAACAGATATTGTGGTAGCCCTTGAAATCCAACAAGCGTATAGAGAACCGGCATTCAGACGCGGTAGTAGAATGCCAGCTGTGCTTCAGCCAGATGCAAATGTCCTACATCGTAGAACATCTGAAAAACCTGCATCATATCGCGGATTCAGCCCTGTACAATAACAAGCCGCTAAAATCGTGGTTCGAACATGTGCCGGGCAGCGCTGGCCCGATAGCCAGAACCCAAAATGTGAAGATAGTTGCTTGAGGAGATATTGCCAGCTGTGCAAGAACCTGTAGTACATGACAAAAAGTAAGTGCGGGCATCCGCGTACAAAAGTCAGATCAAGACCTGATCACCCTGCTAGCCTTGTTACTACGATACCAGAAAAGATAGCCCATGCCATGCGACTACAGGTCGGCGACTCTGTCGAGTGGATCTGGACAACCAAAAGGTTCGAATCATTTGTAAAGATTAGAAAAGTCTAGCTAAGGTCGTCGAAATGTATCAATGCCCCGCAGCTCAATATGACCTAAGCATGGATCTATTAATGACTGAAAAACATCTGGCGGGCTTATTGTTCTCATAGCAGCAAAGACCCGTATACGAGCGTGTGGGAAGGCTTCTGCCAATCTATTTACAGAGCCGAGCGTTGTTGCACCACGAGTTACAATATCATCTATCAAAAGGATCTCAGCGGGTTCAGGAAAGACCTTCTGTACTTCCATTGAATTGTAATGTTCGATTGCTTTTGGTCTATCTGCTCCTTGGCTCGTTGCAGATTTTCTCACAGCTTTAAATCGATTCAGGCATGCCTCTACCCTACTTCCAAGTCCGCGTCTTGCAAGTGCATTTGCGAGCCGCTGTGGAACCCGGAGAGTGTCAGGTCTAACCAGAGAGCTCCGCGGGGTTGGAACTAAGACGGGATTTGACGCAAATAGATTGGCGAAGGCAGTTTACCGAGGTTATCACCAATTGAATTGGCAAGGAATTCGGATGTTGGAATTTGGAGATTAGGAAGAACCTCATCGTCTTTCAACGCCTTCATAGCAGTTCTTGATGCTTTAGCCAGATCAGAGTTACACTTTGGCGAATAGGTGAGATATGAGCCAAATTCAATCCAGGTTATTTTCATTCTAGCTACTGAAACAATGGAATCATGTCTGACGGCAAGACCTCAAGAACATCTTCAGGATTCGAAAGCTCCATTGCACCATATTGCATCATCTTTCTTGGCCATGTTAGTTCCGAGTTCTCCACTATAGACTTCCAAATGAACAGCGAGCGGCCTAGGCGAAGTGCTTCCCAACCTTGGTGTAATGAGCCACTTGATTCGCCAGCTTCAACAATAATTGTTGCGTCAGAGATTAACGCCATTGTACGATTTCTGAGAACAAAGTCTTTTGGCTTGGTCGGATGCCCTATTGGGAATTGTGAAATAACCAGATGTCTCTTCATAATTTCCTGTTGAAGCTGAAAATTCTTTGCAGGAAAAACCCTATTCAAGGGTGTGCCAATGACTGCAATCGTCTGTCCACCCGACTCGATTGCGGCTTGATGGGCAGACGTGTCGATCCCCTCAGCGAGTCCGCTGACAATAACAACTCCCTGTTCCACAAGTGAGCTAGATATCCTGTGGGCAGCATACAACCCTTTGTCACTTGCCTTTCTTGATCCAACTATGGATACTCTAGGTCGAGGCAAAGGAATCCTCAGTGGTCCCTTAACATAAAGAACTTTGGGAGCGTATTTTCTTTCAACGTCGTTTAATTGACGGCCAAGAAGATCCTCGACATTTAGCGCGCCACCCTGCGTGCCGTCGACCATCTCTACCATTCGACCCTTTGGAGGTATCACCTTTAATACTTTCTCCCCTTAAAAATTGATTTGAACGCATCTCATATATCCTGTGACCCACCTTGCAGAGAGGGAGGGGTAGCCCAATAGGACTACACATTAGATAATGGCGAGGGCGGGATTAAGCTTTCGAAATAAGCTTTTTGCAGGACCGTCGCCCTAGATCGAAGGGTTCTTGGCTGAAAATTCCTGCACGTCCATAGCCAATAACGTCGAATCATACTAAAGAAGCACAATGAGCTTCTGTTAAATCATCTAGCCAAAAATCTGCCTGTTAGCGCGCGCCAACTACGAGACATAAGACAGAAAACAAATACTAAATTGTCTGAACATGACACAATGGTGTAAACATTCTTCGGAATAGCTTTCAAAAACCATACCGCACTCGGCAAAAACATATGATGTTATTTAAAGCGCGCTAAGAAAAGCAACAACAATGACAGCAACAACTAGGCCTAACTGCCAAAAAAAGGGAGCCAGCTTGGGGTTCTGCCGCCCAAAAAAAGCTCAAAGCAGGCGCACACAGACGCTTGGTGTGCGTTCCCTGAACAGTTGAGACACGCGCACAGCAACGCGAACAAGCGCGCACAAACAAGCAGAATGTGTGTATCAGCTTCTCGTGCACATGCTGCGCTTTGCAAGTCATCAACTGAGAACTGCAGGTGCAGGAGAGGCAGCGTTTGTAGAACGAATATAGCATTGATGTTGCTGCTGTTTACACATCCAATCGTTGACTTGTCACCATACTAGCCACAAGCAGAGTTTAGCCAATTCCTTTACCCATCTTCTCTGCCAAAGCTTCTCGCTCGCTTCGCGCTGCTGCATGATGTGAAATGTCAGCTGCCATTGCTGCGTATGTTCTCTGCAACTCTTTGATGTGCATCTGTACGCCCGACGCTATGATTGGCAGTATGATTGATTTTACGTTGAGTCAGCTGCGAGCGGTGACAATTTTTTTGATACGAGCAAGGAGTGGATAATAACCTTCATCGTAATCATCATCAATTCTTCGCAGCCGATGAACGTTATTCCAATTGCAAGACGTGTCGGCTGCATATATTTCTGATCTGTGAACAATATGGTAGCTGTTATCAATGCCACACAAGACGTAATTCGAAGAATCGTCTCTATCTCTAGCGGTTCAATCTAATGCAAGAATTCTGCGGCAAGAACCTCTATCAGTTTGGGTGAAATTTCACACACACCGCTACGTGATCCTTCTTACGAAGATGAAAGGGCTGGCAACAGGTACTCCATAGTTGTATTTTCCCTTGGAATGGGGCTGATGCTGGCTCTGCTATATTTCGGTCAATCTTTGTCGTCTTCTTCTCCTTCAGAAAGTGAATTTCCAGATAGCAATAATCCATCTACTAGTGCTTCACCTCCAATAGAAGCAGCAGGAGATTCATGGAGGATGAGGACGGTGAGCATGAACGGAACCAATCCTCAGTCGGTGTGGAACGGCGGCTACACGCTCACTCTCAACTCGACTGAAATAAGAGGATCAATATGCAACGGGTTTGCCGGAACCATAGAATACGTGGATGGCTTGACCATCAAGGTAGAGATGGTAGCCTTCACCCAGATGCTGTGCACCTCAACCCCGGGAATCATGGAAGTGGAGGAGTTGTTCATAGAGGGCCTGAGGCACGGTATGGAGATAACAGAGACTGATGACGAGCTGGAGCTCAGAGACATCGTGACGAACACCACGTTTGTGTACGGCAGGGACAGCTGACTCGACTTTGGCGGATCTGTCACAATCCTAATCTTACAATAGCAAGGCTAGTAGGTCAGTGGTTTTCTTGATAAAGTCGCAGAAATAGTCGGTTTCGTCTGCAATATTCGAGCGTTTTGTCGTTCTTGATGCCGCCCTTGAAGAGCTGGTACGACCTGCCAACTAGGTACCTGTCAAAGTCCAGCTTTTCCTTCTTCTTAGAAGGGAATTCGATGATGCACTTGCCTTTCTGCCTCACGCGTGAGGAAATCGTGTGAATTTTCTGAATAGAGGATGTATCTTCCAGATTTGTGCTCACTGGATAAAAAATATCGGGTGTTTTCGTGGGCATTAACCATATATGCGCGTCTTGAAAATCAGTTCTGCTTGCTCACCAGTTCTCGAAGATTTACTTTGGCAAAAGATGCCTTTCCACCCAGTGGCGACCAACCGGAGGCCATAGAGCAGCTTGTCAGAGGGGTCAGAAAAGGCGGACGCCAGACACTTCTTGGAGTGACTGGCAGTGGCAAGACATTTACAATTGCCAACGTGATTGCCAGGACAAACAAGAACACGCTTGTCATTTCACACAACAAGACTCTTGCAGCTCAGCTGTATGCGGAGTTCAAAGAATTCTTTCCAGAGAATAACGTAGGCTATTTTGTGAGCTTTTATGACTATTACCAACCGGAGAGCTATATCCCCCAAACAGATACGTACATCGAAAAGGACACTGAAGTCAACGAAAGGATTGAGAAGATGAGGCTTGAAGCGACTGCGATGCTCATGTCCGGTGAGCCGACAATCATTGTTTCGACTGTATCTTGCATCTACTCGCTAGGCTCTCCAAAGGAATGGGAGGAAAGCGCCATAACACTGTCAAGAGGCATGACAATAGACCGCAAGATACTCATTCACAACCTTATTGAGGCGCGCTATGAGAGAAATGATTTGTCGCTTGTACCAGGCAACTTTAGGGTGAAGGGCGACACTATCGACATTATCCCGGGATACTCGGATGACATTGTCCGCATTTCCATGTTCGGCGACGAAATAGAACAGATAAGCATCCACGACCACGTCAGCATGAAAAAGCTGCGCAACGTAAACACGGTCAAGATATTTCCGGCAAAGCACTACATCACCGACGACGACTCACGCAACAGAGCAATCGAATCAATAAAGCAGGAACTCGCTAACTGGCTTCCAAACCTTCCATCAGAGCTGGAGCGGCAAAGGCTGGCCCAGCGTACCAAATATGACCTTGAAATGATACAGGAGCTTGGTTACTGCTCAGGTATAGAGAACTATTCTAGGCACCTGGATGGAAGGATGCCCGGTCAACCTCCATTCTGCCTCCTTGACTTTTTCGGCGACGACTTTTTGCTCGTTATAGACGAGTCGCACGTTACCCTTCCGCAGCTACATGGAATGTACAATGGGGACCACACGCGCAAAAAGATGTTAATTGACTACGGCTTTCGGCTACCAAGTGCGTACGACAACCGACCATTGAAATTCGAAGAGTTTGAGAAATACCTCAAGAACGTCATCTTTGTCTCTGCCACACCAGGTGCATACGAACTGAAATCCAGCTGGCAGGTGGCAGAGCAGCTGGTCAGGCCCACAGGTCTTGTAGATCCAAAGGTCGAGATAAGGCCGACAAAGAACCAGATCGAGGACCTGATAAAGGAGATCAAGTCTAGAGCCAAGAAGAACCAACGCACACTTGTAACCACTCTTACAAAAAGGATGGCCGAAGACCTTGCAGAGTATCTGGCCAAAAATGGAGTACGGGTCAGATATTTGCATTCTGAAATTGAGGGTTTGGAGCGAACCGAACTTATCAGGCAGTTGCGCCTTGGCGAGTTTGATGTGATGGTAGGCATCAACCTGCTAAGGGAAGGACTTGACATTCCAGAAGTTTCTCTTGTTGCAATCTTGGACGCAGACAAGGAGGGATTTTTGCGCAATGCCACAAGCCTTATCCAGACCTTTGGAAGAGCCGCACGAAACATCGACGGCTCGGTGATAATGTATTCTGACCATATCACAGAATCCATGAAGCAGGCAATCGATGAAACTGAGAGGAGACGTAAGAAGCAGCTTGAATACAACAGGCAGCACAAGATAACTCCCAAGACGATCTCCAAGCCCATACCAGAGAAAGTTGCAGAGATCGAAGCAGCAGGCGTCGAGACAAAGTCGATGACAAGGCAGGACTTGATCAAGCTGGCAATCGAGACTGAAGCCACCATGAAAAAGTTTGCAGAAGAATTAGAGTTTGAGAAGGCCATAATGTTCCGCGAAAAGCTAAGCAAGATAAAAAAAGCGCTTGGTGAGCCATCAGTGTCAGAGGTTTCTTGATGATGCACGACAAGATAGTCGTCAGAGGCGCAAGGCAGCACAACCTGAAAAATATCAACGTCGAGATACCAAAGAACAAGCTCGTAGTCATTACGGGCCTGTCCGGCTCTGGCAAGTCGACGCTTGCGTTTGACACGATTTATGCGGAGGGCCAGAGGCGCTACGTCGAGTCGCTGTCGGCCTATGCAAGGCAATTTTTGGAACTGATGGACAAGCCCGACGTTGACTCGATAGATGGTCTGTCGCCGGCGATATCAATTCAGCAAAAGACCACCAGCAAGAACCCTCGCTCTACTGTCGGCACTGTGACAGAGATTTACGATTATTTGCGATTGCTTTTTGCAAGGATAGGAATACCTCACTGTCCCAGATGTGGAAGGAAGATCGCCAGCCAGTCAGCCGATTCGATTACCGAATCGGTGATCAAAAGTGCACAAGGCAAGAATGTCATGGTTCTAGGCCCGGTGATTCAGGCAAAAAAGGGGACGTACGAAAAGCTTTTTGATCAGCTAAAGCAGGACGGCTTTTCGCGCATCAGGCTCGATGGAGAGATAACCAGGCTTGACGAAGACGAGGAAGAAAAGCCGCAGTATCCTAGGCTGGACAAGCAGAAAAAGCACACAATCGAAGTTATTGTTGATAGACTCAAGCCCTCTGTGGAGGAGAAGAGCAGGCTCTTTGATTCCATCCAGTCGGCTCTGAAGGTTGGTAACGGGGTAGTGGTCATTTCGGTTGACGGCAAGGACACGATGTATTCGCAGAGGAACGCCTGCCCGCACTGTAGCATTTCGCTTGGCGACCTGGAGCCCCGCACCTTCTCATTCAACTCGCCATTTGGTGCATGCAGGGAATGCAACGGCCTTGGAATCAAGATCGAGTTTGACCCGGACTTGATAATACCGGACAAGAGCAAGAGCATACTCGACGGTGCCATAAAGCCGTGGAGTGGCCACTTTGCGACCTTTAGGTCTGCGATGCTGCGTGACGTCGGCAAGAAATTCGGCTTTGACCTTGCAACCCCGCTATCCAAAATGAAGCCAGAGCAGATCAAGGTCATTCTATATGGCACCGACGAGAGCATCCACTACAAGTACGAGTCTCGCTACTCTGAAAGCAAATGGGAATACAGGGGGACTTTTGAGGGCGTGATACCTAACCTCGAGCGCATATACCGCGAGACAGAGTCAGAATCAAAGCGAGAAGACCTGATGCAATTCATGCGCGAGCGGCCCTGTGAGAGGTGCAACGGCAGGCGGCTTCGGGAGGAAGCGCTTGCAGTAAAGATTCAGGGAAAGTCGATAATGGAAGTATGCGACCTCTCTATTGACGAGTGCTACAAGTTCTTCCAGACTCTGGCTTTGTCGGAGACAGAGCGCTACATTGCAAGGACAATACTAAAGGAGATTATTTCGAGGCTTGAATTTCTGCGAAACGTCGGGCTCAACTACCTGACCCTTAACCGCATGACAGCCACGCTCTCGGGAGGCGAATCGCAGAGGATCAGGCTTGCCACCCAGATAGGATCAAACCTCACAGGTGTCCTCTACGTGCTCGACGAGCCCACTATTGGCCTGCACCAGCGGGACAACGCACGGCTCATTGACACCCTCAAGGGACTGCGCGACCTTGGCAACACGCTTGTCGTAGTAGAGCACGACGAAGAGGTGATACGCAGCTCTGACTGGATTATCGATATCGGCCCAGGTGCGGGCACTCACGGGGGTGCGATCGTGGCAAGCGGTCAGCTGGAGAACATCATGGAAAATAAGAGTTCAATCACCGGTGCCTTCCTGAGGGGAGACCAGCTTGTCTCTCATGAGCACCAGCGGCGCAAGCCAGGCAAGTGGCTGACAGTACACGGCGCGCGGGAGAATAACCTCAAATCCATCAATGTCCGCTTTCCGCTAGGATGCATGACGGTTGTTACGGGCGTCTCCGGTTCGGGCAAGTCGACGCTTGTAAATGACATACTGTTCAGGGCGCTTGCAGAGCATTTCTATGATGCAAAGGACAGGCCCGGCAAGTACGACAAAATATCCGGCCTTGACCAGATTGACAAGGTGATAGGCATCGACCAGTCGCCCATAGGCAGGACTCCAAGGTCAAACGCTGCTACTTATGTAAACGCCTTTACCCCAATACGCGAATTGTTTGCCAAGACGACACAGGCAAGGGAGATGGGATACAAGGCCGGAAGGTTCTCATTCAATGTATCTGAGGGCAGATGCGAGGCGTGCGAGGGCGGAGGCGTCAAAAAGATAGAGATGCAGTTTCTGCCAGACGTCTATGTCACCTGCGACGAGTGCAAAGGCAGGCGGTACAACTCGGAAACCCTTTTGATAAAGTACAAGGGAAAGACGATTTCCGATGTTCTCGACATGACGGTGGAAGAAGCGCTATCATTCTTTTCAAACATACCGGCAATCACCAAGAAATTGCAGACCCTAAATGATGTAGGGCTAGGTTACCTCCGGCTCGGTCAGCCGGCGACCACACTATCAGGAGGCGAGGCTCAGAGGATCAAGCTCGCTTCCGAGCTGTCAAGGCGCGATACCGGGAAGACAGTCTATATCCTTGATGAACCCACCACGGGCCTCCATTTTGCAGATGTCAGCAAGCTGCTGAGCGTTCTGAAGAGGCTTGTTGACCTTGGCAACACCGTTATAGTGATTGAGCACAATCTGGATGTCATTGCGTCGGCCGACTGGATTGTAGACCTCGGGCCCGAAGGCGGAGAAGCGGGCGGTCGCATAGTGGCAGAAGGAACGCCGGAACAGGTGGCCGAAAACGAGAACAGCTATACAGGAAAGTATCTGAAACCAAAGCTGACAGTAGACCAAAAGATACTGCAGAGGACAAGAGAGTGACGAATGCCACAATCCTGAAAGAAAAGCGGGTGCCCGAAGAACCGGGCGTCTACCTGATGAAGGACAGAGACGGCAAGATTATTTACATTGGCAAGGCAAAGAACCTGAAAAAGCGCGTTACCTCATATTTCACTGCAAGGCACGATCCCGACTTTGGATGGAAGACGGCCAAGCTTGTCGCCAACATTGCAGACATTGACTTTATCGTTACTGACAACGAAATAGAGGCGTTCCTGCTAGAGTCGAACCTCATCAAACGCTACAGGCCGGTTTTCAACATAGAGCTGAAAGATCAGCAGAGGTATACTTACCTGAAGATTACTGACGAACCGTTCCCCAGGTTGCTTGTTGCTCGGCGCAACAGAAGCGGCGAGTTTCAGGGCCCAAAAGGGAGAGTATACGGACCTTTTGTCCGCGGCAGCAGCAAGTTCTTGACGGTAGGGCTCTTGCGCAAACTGTTCAAGATAAGGGTGTGCAACAGGATGCCCAAGACGCCTTGCCTTCAGTACTTTATCAAGAACTGCGATGCGCCGTGCATTGCAAACGTCACCCGCGCTCAGTACATGGCTGGCGTTTCCTCGCTGCAGGAAATACTTGAGGGCAAGAGCAGCATTGAAAGGTTTGTCGGCGAGATGCAGGATGAAATGAAGCGTGCCTCGGAAGCCGGCGACTATGAGCGGGCAAAAGAGATCCGCGACACCCTTTACAGATTGAACAACCTGCGCGTAAGGCAAAAGATGGAGAAGGCAGTCAACAGGAACCCGGACGAAGAATATGTCGGCATAATGAAGGACGAAAAGAAGGGGATAGCGCATGTCATGGCACTTCGAAGGACGCGCGGGGTCATTAGCGACAGGAAAAAGTTTGAATTTGACCTGATTGGAGATAACTCGCTTTCTTCCTTTCTGCTGCAATACTATTCGTCGATGCCAGTAGTGCCACGGTTCATCTATGTCAACGAGGACCTAGAGGACAGGCAGCTGCTAGAAGCGTCGCTTGAAAAAATCTCAGAGCACAGGGTAAGCATCTTTAACGTTGAGCGCGTGCTGTCAAAGGACAAGCGCCAGCTGATGGAACTGATCACAAGGAACCTTTCGATATACATTGAAAGGGGTTACGACCCGGCTGTGGTCGAGTTGAAAAGGTCCCTGAAGCTTGACTTTCTCCCGGAAGTAATAGACTGCTTTGATGTTTCAAACCTCGGGACTTCTATTGCGGTTGGCTCTTGCGTCAGGTTTGTCAACAACAAGCCTGACAAGTCGTCGTACAGGAAGTTCAGGATCGAGACTGTCGTCGGGCAAAATGACTTTGCAATGATCGGCGAGCTTGTAAGACGGAGATATTCTTCAACTGATGAGCAGATGCCGGACTTGATAGTAATAGATGGCGGGAGAGGCCAGCTCAGCGCAGCCATAGCTTCGCTCCGAACTCTTGGAATCCATGACGTGGCCTGTATCGGGCTTGCAAAGGAAAACGAGGAAATCTACCTTCAAGGCAAGCGGGAACCTGTTGTACTGCCAAAGAACAACGCAGGCCTCAAGATGCTACAGCACGCACGTGACGAGGCTCACAGATTCGGGCTTGCATATAATGTCAAACTGCGCAAGCTGTGCTAGCTATGATTATTTGATCATTCCACTTTTACGCTTTCGCGGCGCCTTCCCTTCTCTATCTCCTGTTCGGTCAGCTCTATGTACTTTGCAAGAGCGGTGTCAGCAGACTGTACGGTTATCTGTGCCAGACGGGCAAGCGAAACAGTGGTCAAAAGCGTCATTTCAAGCGCCGCCGTACCAAGGACGAATGGAGCCGTCAGTAGCTGTGTAGGTACAAAGGAATTCCTTTCGCTCATTGAAGACAATATGGTCAGGCAGGAACTTAAACTTGACTGGGGCAAACCAAACCCTCTTGCAGGCAGGGAGGCTGTTATCAGCCAGTTCCGTGTTTGGCCTTTCCTCCCCACCACAATGGCGACCTTCGGTGAACGGAACAGAAACCCGGGCCGCCGTTTCGCGAGGGAGTGTGAACCACATGGGCTTGCTGTGTAAAAGCGATTTTAGAACAAAGTTCTAGCGCGAAAAATTGAAAAGCACCCGGCACGTTATATCTGCATGGCGGAGACTCGGAAAGATGACGCCTATTCCGCTCACTTTGCGCATTATGCAGGCAAACTGGAAACACATCTAAGGACAAATGGCATTCCATGTCACGATGCTGACGTTATAATCGAGGAAAGCTCGGCATACTATTTTGGAAAACTGCGTTCGCATGAAAGCAAGCTTGTGAAACTGGTAGGAAGGCACGACCCCTCAGAACTGTTCGCCAAGTCCGCGGCTCGGGCTATAAAGATGCACTTTCCGGAGGCAAGCAACACCTTTGGGTCATACGAAGAGATCGCAAAGTGCATCCGCAAAGACTAATTTCATGCCAGCCCTGCTCATCAGTAGTAAGAAAATGCAGTAACCCAACCCGTACAATACTCGCATGCATCTGAATGATTCTGAAAACTGAAAGTGTTATTTTTAGGGAAAAATTGATGCGGAAAAATAAGAGTCTTGGGAGTCGGCAATGATTCCACAAAAGACACACCATTCTCAAGTGTCTTGTACTAGAAAGCAGCATATCACATAATAATCCCGCGCTGGAAAAAATAGGGTAGTTTTGAAGCGAGTTTGACCACAGAAAGAACTGTAAGGTAAGAAGCTAAATAGCTATTCTTATAGCAGAACGGGCCTCAAAATAATTATGCAAATCAAGATATTTTCAGGCGCAATAGGTCACGAAGGCGAACTAGAGCAAGCTGCAAACAAGTTTATGGCAAGATCAGATATTGAAGTGATAGACGCATTATTTGATCAAGAGATAGTGCCCAGATCGAAGGAGAATCACGACGTCTATTATGGTCAGTCGGTTATTATCGTCAAGTACCGGACACTGTCAGGCAAGCCCTTGCCACCAGAAGGAACTTCTGATGACATCTATGCCGAATAAGATAGTTGTCCTGACGCACCTCGAATCAGATATTTTCCTCGTGCCGAAATGGAACCACGTTGTCCGATCGCAGTTAGCCAAATCAAGGAGCTCATTGTCGTCCTTTGATACCTTACGGCAGATTTTCAAATACCACGCACCCCGCCATTGTGAGGCACTTTTGCCTTCTGTGACGTGATCGCACTGTTGTTTTCCATATCTTCAGTACCAGGAGGCATGACAAGGTCTGATTCTCTCTTGTAGAGCTATTCGAGTTCTGTTGTTGTTCCTCTGCAGCCAAAGAATTATCTCAAACCCGACAAGAGTAAAAAGATGATAACTGTGAGTCAGGGAATGATGACAAGAATTTCAGCATCATGTCGGCAGAGTAGTCTTCGTACAATGCCAATCAAGTATGCGAGCAGAAGAATTACTCGGATACGATGCTACTTCTTAGCGTCATAAGATGCATCTCAAAATCCCTTTGCTTCTTTGTTGTTCTGGATTGTTGTTTGTAGAGAACTAGGGTATGATTGAAATGGAAAAAAGAAAAAGAGAGGGTGTCATGGCAGTGCAATCACGTAGAGGTACAGCCAAGCCTTCTGTCCATCCGTCAGCGAGTCGAAGTCAATTCCTGCCACGAGGAATGCCCAAGTCAGCGTTTGCGAGATATGTGGATTCAAGTCTGCGAATGTCTGATAATCCTGTATAACGTTGCCATTGCCCAAGTCATACCCTGACAGGTTGTCGTCAGGTATTACGCCGTTCAGCTCGAGGAGCTTTTCTAGGATCTTGTTCGCGTACTCATCAATTAATTGAGTACTGACGCTACCACCGTCTCCGTTTGGAGTCTCGTCACACAAGTTCCCGATGCCGTCATTGTCACTGTCGAATTCGCCGCAGTACGGTGCAGTGATAGTGATGGTTACAGTGGCTTCGTTTCCGTGCAATGTGTCGCCGAGATGACCGATGAACAAACATGCTAAGTTGTCCTCAAGATCTCCTTCGCACTCGCCGTAAATGGTGTAAGTGAACATGTCGCTGGTTGCTCCGGGTACTGTCGCGGTGTAGTTCACCTTCCCTGTAACTGGGTCAAAGCTTGTTATTGTTCCGTTGACTGGATCTAGTGTTATGAAATATTCAAAGTCGATCGTTGAAGTGCTGCCCTGAAGCTGGATCTGTGCTTCTCCATTTTCGTCAGTTGCCACTTGTTTATCAAATGCCTGCAAAGTTGGGTAGAACTCTCCGGGTGGAGGGTTGTATCCTGGTGGGTAAATAGTGATGGTTATAGTGGCTTCGTTTCCGTGCAGAGTCTCGCCAAGGAGTCCTATTGAGTTGCAGGCGGAGACATCGCATTCACCAACGATAGTGTAAGTGAACATGTCGCTGGTTGCTCCCTGTACTGTAGGTGTATAAGTCAGCACCCCTGTGACGTTGTTGAAGTCTGAGATCTCTCCATTGACTGGCTCTTGTAGGCGCTGTTAACTTAACCCCCATCCCTAACCAGAAATAATGTGAATCTCATCCTGTCTGCACCCATGTCCAGATACAGCAAGAACAGCTT
>FWPU01008879.1_pt1 | contig 16500 bp, 16 predicted proteins | sample 2228361 | NCBI WGS metagenome assembly FWPU01 (sample SAMEA103939777, study PRJEB20133) | metagenome
GACGCGCAGCCGCGCCGCAACCGCCTCCTCGCCGGCCACCAGCGAAGTCGGTGCGCGCGAGGCGTCGACGCGCGGCCGCGTCCAGTCGAGCGTGAGATGCGGCGAGAGCTGCGCGCGCGTGAAATCCGCGCGCAGGCGCTCCGCCGCTTGCACCTGGTGCGGCGCGAGCAAGCCCCGCTGCGCCAGCCATGCCACCGGGCTTTCTGCGGCGTTGACCAGCACCTTCGGCTGCCGGCGCGCGCGCCGGGGCTGCCCAAGCACAAGATGCTGCGCGCGGAATCGATCGAGCCCGGCGGCGAGCTCGTCGCGCGGCGCGCCCGCCGAGGCGCGGCGGGAGCGTGTCATCGGCGAACTCCCCAATCCGGTTCCCCCGCCCGGCCGGCGCGCCGGCGGCAGGCGTGTTCGAGCGCGTCGAGCATCCGATCGAGGCGCTGGTCGTCACGCAACGCCTCAACCACCCTGCAGGCGTGGGCCGCGGTGGTGCGGTCGCGGCCGAAGCCGCGTCCGACCTGCGTGAAGCTCAGACCAAACCCCACATGGGCGAGGTACATGGCGGTCTGGCGGGCAAAGGCCGCAAGCCGCGATCGCCGGGTGGGAGCGCGCAATTCGGCCAAGGGAACCGCAAGCGCCGTTGCCACGGCGCGCGCGACAAGGTCGCAGACCGAATCAGGCGAAGCGTCCGGTCGGCGCGGGGAGAGTTGGGCATCGCAAGACGGGGTGGTCATGATCGCTGGCCTGTCTAGGATTTGATACCTAGATTATGGGCGAAATTTTGCCAGCGGGGATAAGTTTTCTTCCCTAGCTAAGTATCTGATGCCACATATTAATATACCACGGATCCGGTGGGGCGATGCGAATCCGTAGGAAATTTTCCTGAAGAGCGGGCGCGGGCGCGGCCGTAAGCTCGCGGCAGGCTCGCAAACTGCGCGATGACGGGACCCGCCGGAGTTCCTCGTTGCGCCGACAGCCCACGGTTATTTGCGGCGACGGCGCTGCTGGCCGAGACCCATCTGCTTGGCAAGCTGCGAGCGCGCGGCGGCATAGTTCGGGGCCACCATCGGATAGTCGACCGGCAAGCCCCACTTCTCGCGGTACTGCTCCGGCGTCATGTTGTACTGCGTGCGCAGGTGTCGCTTGAGCGACTTGAACTTCTTTCCGTCCTCCAGGCAAATGATGTAGTCGGGCGTGATCGACTTCTTGATCGACACAGCGGGCTTTGCCGCCTCCATGGAAAATTCGCCGCGGCCCGCAGAAACCCGCGCCAGAGCAGCATGCACCTGATTGATCAGCGCCGGTATCTCCGCCGCAGGCACAGAATTGTTGCTGACATAGGCGGAAACGATGTCCGCGGTCAGCCCAATGAAATTGCTGGCGCCACCGCTCTCAGGCATTGATCGTGCATCCTTCGTCTTCATGGTGATACTTTCCGAGCCCGCGCATCGCGTGCAGACGGCTCGCGTCTTCGCGGCGGCATCGCTGACTGAATAGAATACAAAAACGACTCAAAGTCGTGTTCGATGTCTTTAATATGATCTTCCCTCGCTCGGCGCAAGAACTACCCTGCAGCGCCCGAAAAAATCTTGTGATCTGCTTCGATGTTCTGGTGTTTTCTGCAACGAACCAGAATTCGCGCGCGTCAAGCAAAATATCCGGCATGTAACCCGTCTGATAATCGACCGAAGTTACTTCGCGGTCTTACCGACCGCCTATACCATGCGATATAGGGTTTATACCATTCGGTATAGGCCTGTCCATGGCCGCGGGAAAACAGGCCGTCTTGTGGTACCCGCAAGATCAACCGGCAGATGAAACCAAGTCGTACGGGCCGAACATCAAGCTCTGTGGCGAAGAGTTCGGGCTCTTATTTGCGCAAGCATCAGATACACGGCGCAGTCCAAGATTTTGCAAAGACTGGACAAATCCTGGCCTCGGCCGGCCGCGACCTTGCCCGCTTCCCGGCCTTGGCGAGCGCGAGATGACCTACCAAGCCGCAGGCCGCGCTTGTCGCCCGATCGACTGTTTCGTTCCGAGACAAGAAGTCTTTTGCGGCTGAGGCGCGTGAGCCTGTCGCGCGAGCGTCAGCCGCTCTTCTCCAAATGCGCGCGCAACGCCTCGACCGATGCAAAGCGGATCGGGCCGGTCGGCAAAACCGCCTCGATCGAGCCGTCGGCGAACAGCGTGTAAGCCATGCCGTCGATCATTCCCGACTTCAGGATCGCGACCGGCCGCGGCGCTTCGGCCGGGTTGGCCGGCGGCGCCTGACCGTCTTTGGGCGCGCGTTCGTCGGACGCGGGCTTGACCGCATCGGGTTTGCGGGCCCGCTCGACGGTTTCCGCGCTGCGCGCGGCAGTGGGCCAAACCGTGTCGAAGCGTCCGCCCGGGGCGCGATCGGCGCGCGACGCATCGCCCCGCGATGGCTGAGCCGGCTCGGCGGAACCAAGCGGCGTCCAGGCCTTTGGTTCCAGTGCCTGCGGTGGCGCCATACCGGGGCTCGCAGCCGGACGTTGCGGGACCGGTGTCGGAGAGGGTTGCTGCGCGGCCGGGAACCCCTGCGGCGGCTGCGCTTGCGGCGCCAAGGACGCTTCCATTTCCTCGATGACCGCCCGCTCGCCGAGCGTCGGCTCAGCGTCCTTCGGCCGCAGCCACGCAATCGCCGTATCGGGCTCGCCCGAGGGGGCGGCTGCAAGCCGCGGCTCGACCGGCGCGGTGCGGGCGATCGGTTCCGACTTCGAAGCGCCAAGGAAGCGGGCCTGTGCCTCGAAAGGATCGGTGGCGGAGTTCGTCGAGAGCCAAGCGCCGTGGGAAGCATTGACGTCGGCGATGCGCTTGAGCTGCCGCACCACCGCGGCGAGTCCAATCAACAAAAAGCCGCCCACCACCGCCGTTGCGCCGGCGATGATGAGGGTATTGCCGAAGCTGAAGGCATGGACCGGCAAGCCGAAGCCGATCGCGATGAAACCGGTCGCCGCGGTCAATAGCCCCAGCAAGAACAAACTTATGTGCATTCCTGCGCTTTCCCGTGGGTTGTGGGCAGCTTCTGCAGCTCGCGGTTTCGCAACATATCAGCCGTCAGGTGCAACGGCAAAGCTCGCAGCCGACCGCGGACCTCGCGACGCCCTTTCAGCCACGGCCTACCGTTGCTCTAGTCAGCAGTGTGGCCTAATGATGGTGCTGCAGCCACTCAGGCCGGTCATACCTGAAAAAAGATCGGTCGACGCTTTCTTGGAGGAGGAGTTCCATGGCGTTTTCCCTGCCTGACCTGCCCTACCCCTATGATGCGCTGGCGCCCTACATGTCGCGCGAGACGCTCGAATATCACCACGACAAGCACCATCTGGCCTATGTGAACAACGGCAACAACCTGCTCAAAGGGACAGAGTGGGAAAACAAGCCGCTCGAGGACGTGGTCAAGGGATCCTTCGGCAAAAACGCCGGCCTCTTCAACAATGCCGGGCAACACTACAATCACATCCATTTCTGGAAATGGATGAAGCCGGGCGGCGGCGGCGACAAGATTCCGGGCAAGCTGAAGGCCAAGATCGAGGCGGACCTCGGCTCCGTCGCCAAAATGAAGGAAGATTTCATCCAAGCCGGAGTGACACAATTCGGCTCGGGCTGGTGCTGGCTTGCGGTCAAGGACGGAAAGATCATCGTCACCAAGACGCCCAACGGCGAGAACCCGCTGGTGCACGGGGCCAAGCCCATCCTCGGCTGCGACGTCTGGGAGCACTCGTATTATATCGACTATCGCAACCGGCGCCCCGATTACCTGAAAGCCTTCGTGGACAACCTGATCAACTGGGACTACGTGGCGGAAATGTACGAAGCGGCGACCAAGTAGCCGCTTTGAGATGCTCGACGCGCGCCGCGCCGACGCCCTCGCCGTCGGCGTGCTCGCGGCGGTGGCGCTCGCGGCCGCCGCCACCTTCCGGGACTATGGCCTCGGCTGGGACGACTACACGCACGCCCAGTACCGCCTGCTCCTGCTCGACTTCTATGCGTCGGGCCTTCGCGACATGCGCGCGTTCTCGTTCGTCAACCTCTACCGCTACGGCGGCGGGTTCGACATGGCCGCCGCGTTGTTGGCGAAGATCCTTCCGTTCGGCCTGTTCGAGACGCGGCGGCTGCTCGGCGCGGCGGTCGGCCTGATCGGGCTGCTCGCAACCTGGCGATTGGGCCGCCGCGCGGGCGGACCGCTCGCAGGACTGCTCGCGCTCCTGCTGCTGGCGGCCTGCCCGCTCTACTACGGCCACATGTTCATGAATCCGAAGGACGCGCCGTTCGCCGCCATGATGGCGGTGGCGCTGCTCGGCACGGTGCGGGCGCTCGACGAATACCCGCATCCGCGGCCAGCCACCGTGCTGTTGCTTGGGCTCGGGTTCGGATTGTCGATCGGCTCGCGCATCATGGGCGGCTTTGCGGTCGTGGGGCTACTTCTTGCGTTGGCGCTGGTCGTTGCGGCGGAGCGCCGTGCGCAGGCAATGAGTGAAGCCGCCGCGCGGCTGAAGCACTTTTTGCGCAGTATGCTGCCGGCCCTCCTCATTGCGCTCGCGGCGATGGCGCTGGTCTGGCCCTGGTCGGTGCTCGATCCGCGCAACCTGCCGCGCGCGGTGCTCTACTTCGCGCAGTTCTTCGAAAAGCCGTGGCGGGAGCTCTACGGCGGCGAGCTCATTCTGGCCACCGAGATGCCGCGCTCGTATGTGCCGCTGCTGCTCGGCCTGAAGCTGCCGGAAATCCTTCTGGCGCCGGCGATGGCGGGATTGCTCGGGGCCCTGGTGACAGCAGGGCGACGCACGCTGTCGGCGCAGCGGCGCGCGATTTTGCTGTCAGTCGCGCTGGCGGCGAGCCTGCCGGTCGCCGTGGCGGTGGCAACGCGGCCGGCCATGTACAACGGCATCCGCCACTTTCTCTTCATCGTGCCCCCGCTCGCCGTGCTCGCCGGACTGACGGGGAGCCGCCTGTTGCAAGGGGCGCGGCAACTCGGTCGCGCGCCATGGCTGGCGGGAGTCGCGGTTCTTATCGCCGGCATCGCGGCGCCGGTCATCGCAATGGCGCGCCTGCATCCCTACCAATACGTCTATTTCAATCATGCGGCCGGCGGGGTGCGCGGCGCCGAAGGCCGCTACATGCTGGACTACTGGGGGTTGGCGTTCCGACAGGCGTCGCTCGAGCTGCTGCGGGCGATAGCCGAGCGCGGGCTTAAGCCCGAGGGCGGAGGCAAATGGAAGATCGCGGTGTGCGGGCCGCATCCGCCGGCGCAGGTCGTGCTCGGCGAGCAGTTCGAATTGACCTGGGATCCGAAAGGCGCGGATTTCGCCATGATGCTCGGCGCGTTCTATTGCCGCAGCTTCGATGCGCCGGTGCTCGCGGAGGTGAAGCGCGAAGGCGTGCTGTTCGCGCGCATCTACGACATCCGCGGCCGCGACTTCGACAGCCTGTTCACGCTGCCGCCAATACGCGGCGATTAACGGCGCGGCGGCGTTTGACAGCGTCGGCATCGAACGCTCAGCCGTGCGCGAAGTCCCAATAGAGAGCGCGGGCCTTGCGGTAGATCGGCCCGGGCTGCAACGCGCGATCGTCAATGCGGACGATCGGCGACACTTTGGAGTAATTGCCGGTGGCGAAAATCTCGTCGGCGGTCGCAAGGTCGCGGTAGGTCAGCGTGCATTCCGTCACGGTAACGCCGGCACCGCGCAACAGCTTGATGACGCGCTGCCGCGTGATGCCGTTGAGAAACGTGCCGTTGGGCAGCGGGGTGAAGACGACGCCGTCCTTGACCATGAAGATGTTGGCGGTGGCGAGCTCGGCGACGTTGCCCAGCATGTCGCAGAGCACGCAATTGTCGAAGCCGCGCGCGCGGGCCTCGACCAGGGCGCGGCCGTTGTTCGGATAAAGGCAGCCGGTCTTGGCATCGACCGGCATGCATTCGACCGTCGGACGGCGGTAGGGCGACAGCGTAATGGAGGAGCCCTCCGGCGGGCGCATGGGAGCTTCGTAGAGCGCCAGGCACCACCGCGTCGACTCCGGATCGGGCGCCACCAGCAGCGGCCCGCCCTGCTCGGCCCAGTACATGGGCCGCACGTAAAGCGCCGCGTCCGGGTGGAAGTGCTTGCGGCCCTCTGCCGCGAGCCCGAGCCAGGTATCCACCGACACCGAGGGTTTGAGCATCATGGTCTTGGCCGAGGCATTCACCCGCGCGAAGTGAAGATCGAGGTCGGGCGCGACCCGCTCGAACACCCGCGCGCCGTCGAACACCGAGGAACCGAGCCAAGCCCCGTGGGTGCGCACGCCCATGATCGGCAGATTGCCCTCGTGCCATTCACCCTCGAAGAAGGTCCATGTTCTGGACCAGTTCGGCGCGGCCATGGTCGCCTCCCGGCGCGCTCGGCGCCATCGTGGTTGACGTGCGGATTGGAGCCTACTGTGTCGCGAGCGCCGTGAGGATACGCGCCCAACTGCGGATGCCCTTGTGGTAGCACTTGAGGTCGAACTTCTCGTTCGGCGAATGCACACGGTCGTCGTCGAGCGCAAAGCCGACGAGGAGCGAGTCCATTCCCAGAACCCGCTTGAAATCGCCGACGATGGGGATGGAGCCGCCGGCGCCGATGGTCACGGCCTTGGTGCCCCACTCGTCCGCCAAAGCCTTGCGCGCCTTGCCGAGCGCAGGATTGTCGAAGGAGAGGGCGATCGCCGGCGCATCGGCAAAGTTGGCGAATTCCACCGCGCAGTCGGGCGGCAGGCGCTCGCGCACGAAGGCGCGAAAAGCTTCGCGCACCTTGTTCGGGTCCTGATCCCCCACCAGGCGAAACGACACTTTGGCCATCGCGGTCGACGGAATCACAGTCTTGGCGCCCTCGCCCGTGTAGCCGCCAACGATGCCGTTCACCTCCGCGGTCGGCCGGGTCGCGATTTGTTCTATGAGCATGCGGTCCTTTTCGCCCGCCGGCACCTTCAATCCCACCTGACCGAGAAATTTCTCCGGGGTCAGATCGAGCCGCCGCAAATCCTCCTTCACGTCGGGCGGCAGCTCGTGGACCCCTTCATAAAAGCCGGGGATGGTCACCCGCCCATTCGCGTCGTGCATGGCGGCAAGAATTCGTGCCAGGACCCGGATGGGATTTTGTGCCGCGCCCCCGAACAGGCCGGAATGCAAATCGCGGTCGGCGCAGGTGAGGCGCACCTCCTCGTACACAAGACCGCGCAGCGACGTGGTGATGGCCGGCGTGTTCTGGTCCCACATGCTCGTGTCGCACACGAGCGCGAGATCGAGCTTGAATTCATCGGCATGGTCGCGGACAAAACCAAACAGATGTTTGGACCCGCATTCCTCTTCGCCCTCAATCAGGAACGTGATCGGGAGCGGCAATTTTCCGGTGACCGATTTGAAGGCGCGGCAGGCCTCGATGAAGGTCATCGCCTGGCCTTTGTCGTCGCAGGCGCCGCGGGCGACGATGATCTTGCGGCCGTCGGGCAGGGTCTGGATTTTTGGCTCGAACGGCGGCGTTTTCCAAAGCTCAATCGGATCAACGGGTTGGACATCATAATGGGCGTAGAACAGGACCCGCGGACCGACGCCGTTCGCGCCCTTGGCGACCACGATCGGGTGGCCGGCGGTCGGGCGCACGTCGACCGCAAATCCGATGTCGCGCAAGTCGGCGGCCACGTGTTCGGCGGCGGCGCGGCATTGCGCGCCATACGCCGGATCGGTGGACACGGACGGAATTCGCAGAAGCGCAAACAGGCGCTCCAGACTCTTGTCCAGATCACGATCAATGCGATCGAGAACAGCGTCGAGTTGATTCATGCCTTCACCCAATCCGCTTTCGTGCGCATGCAAACCGAACGGACGTGCGCGCAAACACGATGCATGAGTCCATCGTTGTCAACATGTCGAATGTACCGACGCACACACCGAAATGTACCGTCGCACACACCGATGTCCGGCTCACAACGGCACCGTACGAAATCCCACGGCTGTGCTCGCTTTGCAACAACGCGCCCTTGTGTTCTTTGTCCATGGTGCTAATGATTATGGCCTTCCGTCGGCGGTACGGAGGTGAGGCCAATGGACGAACTCGTACAACGGATCGTTGCCAACGTCGGCGTCGATCGCGCGGTCGCTGAGAAGTCCGTCGGCATCATTCTCGCATTCCTTCTCAACGAGGGTCCAGCCGACAAAGTGCGTGCCTTGCTGGACCAATTGCCGGGCGCCGAGGAGGCGGCAAAGACGGCGGCCAACGGCTCCGGCGGCGCTAGCTCGTTCATGGGCGGCATCATGGGCGTCGGCACCAAGTTGATGGCGGCGGGGCTTGGCATGGGCCAGATGCAGGGCGTCACCCGCGAAATCATCGGCTATGCCCGGGAAAAGGTGGGCGAGCAGGCGGTGAGCGAGATCGTCGGCGCCATCCCGGGTCTCGGACAGTTCGTCTGATCTCCAGCCGGCGGAACAATAAAGAGGGGGCACATGCCGGTTTCCCATCCCATTACGGACATCAACGGCATCGACGAGGAGACTGCGGCGATCCTCAAGGCGCACGGCATTCGCACCTCGGCCAAGCTGCTGGAGGCGGCCAGGACTCCGCGCGGCCGCAAGGCCCTCGCGCAAAAGACCGGGATCAGCGAAAAGGACCTGTTGTGTTGGGCCAACGCTGCCGACCGGATGCGGATCAAGGGCGTGGGCGAAGAGTATTCCAACCTGCTGCAGGCCGCGGGGGTCGATACGGTCAAGGAACTCAAGTATCGCAATCCGGAGCGGCTGGCCAAGGCGATGCGGGAGGCCAATGCGCGGCGCAAGCTCGTCGGGGTGCTTCCCTCCGATCGCGCGGTGGTGCGCTGGATCGAGCACGCAAAGAAATTGCCGCTCAAGATCACTTATTGACGAGACCGCTTGTTGAACGGACTGGGCGTGAAACGGATCGAGCGGGCCTTGGCCTGTTGACTCCGCAAGGGCCGGCGCGCAAAGCGGACGGCATGAGCCTGCACACGGACCCCCTCGCCGACGCGACGCGGCCGGCGGCGCCGGAACCGCTCCGAGGGCTGTTGGCAAAACCTCACGTGCTGGTCATGGGGGTGCTCAATGTCACGCCCGACTCGTTCTCGGACGGCGGCCAATTCGAAGAGCCGGCGGCGGCGATCGCCCACGCGCGGCGGATGGCGGAACGCGGCGCGGACATTCTCGACGTCGGCGGCGAGTCATCGCGGCCTTACGAGGGGGCGCGGCCGGCGTCGCTCGAGGAGGAAATGGCCCGGCTCGCGCCGGTGCTGCCCGCCGTCGTCGGGCTCGGCGTGCCGGTTTCGATCGACACCATGAAGGCCAAGGTCGCGGAATGGGCGCTCGCCGCCGGAGCCGCAATCGTCAACGATGTGTGGGGGCTGCAACGCGATCCCGACATGGCCAGAGTCGTTGCCGCGCGCGGCGTGCCGGTGATCGTGATGCACAATCGGGCGACGGTGGATCCGAGCATCGATATCGTGGCGGACGTCATGGCGTTCTTTCACCGCTCGCTGGAAATCGCGGCAAGACACGGCATCGCGCGCACGGCGATCGTGCTCGATCCCGGCATCGGTTTCGGCAAAACGCCCGAGCAGAGCATGACGTGCATCGCGCGGCTCGATGCGTTCAAGAGCTTCGGCCTGCCGCTCTTGGTCGGCGCCTCACGCAAGCGGTTCATCAATGCGGTCATGCCGTCGGAGCCGTCGCAGCGGCTCGGCGGCTCGATCGCGGCGCATGTGCTGGCGGCAAACAACGGCGCACGCATCATCCGGGCGCATGACGTGGCCGAAACGGTGCAGGCGTTGCGCGTGGCCGCAGCCATCCTGAGGCAACGATGAGCGACGAGATTTTCATCACCGGGCTGGCGCTGCACGCCTATCACGGCGTCATGCAGCACGAGGGAAAGGTCGGCCAGACGTTCAAGCTCGATCTGGTGCTGAACATCGACCTTGCGGCCGCCGCGCGGTCCGACAAGCTCGCGCACACGGTCTCCTACGATCAGGTGGTGAAGACGGCGAGCGAAGCCTTCTGCGCGCGCCGGTATCGGCTGGTGGAAGCCGCGGCGGGCGCGGTGGCCGGGGCGCTGCTCGACCGCTTTCCGCAGGTCGCCGGCGTGCGGATCACCGTGCACAAACCGCATGCGCCCATCGCCGCCGCGTTCGACGACGTCGGCGTGACGATCGAACGTTTCCGCCGTGGCTGAGGCGCTGCTCGCGCTGGGCGGCAACCTGGGCGACGTGCGGGCGACGCTCGGTCGCGCCGTAGCCCTGCTGTGCGACGGCGTCGAAGTTCGGCTGTTGGCGCGTTCGTCGGATTACCGAACGCCGCCGTGGGGCGTGGAAGAGCAGCCGCCGTTCGTGAACCTGTGCATCGCGGTTGCGACCGAACTGTCCCCACGCGCGTTGTTCGCGCGAGCGCAGGAGGTGGAGCGGGCGCTCGGCCGCGATCGAAGCAAAGAGCAACGCTGGGGCCCGCGCCCGATCGACATCGACCTCTTGGCCTACGACGACCTCTCCGTCGCCGATCCGGACTTGACGCTGCCGCACCCGCGGCTGTTCGAGCGCGCCTTTGTGCTCGTGCCGCTCGCCGAGATTGCGGCGGACCGGATCATCGGCGGAATCCGCGTGCGCGATGCGCTCGCCAGGCTCGACCGCAGCGGCATCGAGCGCCTGCCGCCACGCTGACTTCCGCGCGATATCGTGGCATTTTGCGCCTATGAGCGACGATTTGAAGCTTGGCTCGGAGTTTCCGCCCGCGACGCGCGAGCAGTGGCTCAAGCTCGTGCGCGCGGCGCTGAAAGACCGGCCGTTCGAGAGCCTGATCGCGCGCACCTACGACGGGCTCTCGATCGAGCCGCTGCATGCGCGCGCGGCGCACGCGCGGCCGGTTGCGGGACGCGCGGCCGGCCGGCCGTGGGCGGTGATGCAGCGCGTGGACCACCCCGATCCGGCGGCGGCGAATGCAGAGGCGCTGCACGATCTGCAGAACGGCGCAACCGGGTTGACGCTGGTCTGCGCCGGCTCGATCAATGCCAACGGGTTTGGCCTCGATGGCTCGGCCGCAGGTCTTGCGCGCGCGCTCGACGGCGTGCGGCTCGACGGGATCCTCATCGACTTCAACGTGAGCGCGGAAACGCGCGGGATCGTCCGGCATTTTGCCGCGCTGGTGAAGCAGCGCAACATTTCGCCGGCGGCGGTGCGGATGTGCGCGAGCCTCAATCCGATCGGGGGAATGGCCGCGGCCGGGGGCAGCCCGCTGCCCTGGAAGGAGCTTGCGCCGGCGTTCGCCACGCTGGTCGGCGAGCTTGCCGGGCAGGGATTTGGCGGACCATTCGCGGCTGCCGACGGCCGCATCGTGCACAACGCGGGCGGGTCGGAGGCGCAGGAGCTGGCGTTTGCGCTGGCGAGCGCGGTGGCGTACTTGCGCGCGCTGGAAGCGGCCGGCGTCGCGCTCGATGCGGCGCAAAGGATGATCTACTTCCGGCTCGCCGCCGACGCCGACCAGTTCCTGACCACGGCCAAATTCCGCGCGGTGCGAAAACTCTGGGCGCGGGTCGAAGAGGCGTGCGGGCTTGTGCCGCAGCCGCCGCTCGTGTTCGCGGAGACGGCCTGGCGCATGCTGACCCGGCGCGACCCTTGGGTGAACATTGTGCGCGCGACGATCGCCGTGTTTGCCGCCGGCGTCGGCGGGGCCGATGCGATCACCGTGCTGCCGCACACGGCGGCGCTCGGGTTGCCGGACCGCTTCGCGCGGCGCCTCGCGCGCAACATCCAGCTCCTGCTGCTGGAGGAGTCGAACGTGGCGCGGGTGGCCGATCCGGCGGCCGGCGCGGGTGCGATCGAGGATATGACGGAGAAGCTTTGCGCCGCAGCTTGGCTCATGTTCCAAGAGATCGAGGCCGCAGGCGGTGCGGCCGCGGCGCTCGAAGCCGGCCTGATCCAGCAAAGGATTGCCGCCGTGCGCGCGCAGCGCGAAAAGGCGGTGGCGCGGCGAATCGATGCTCTGACCGGAACAAGCGACTACCCCGATCTTGGCGAGGCGCCGGTCAAGGTGCTGGACGTAAAGCCCGTACCGCGCGCGGCGGCGCCGACTCCCATCGCCATCAGGTTTCCGGCGCTGCCGCGCCGGCGGCTGGCGGAGCCGTTCGAGCGGCTGCGCGACGCCGCGGACCGGGTGCTGGCGCAGACCGGCGCGCGGCCGAAAATTTTTCTGGCCAATCTGGGCGCTCCCACCGACTTCAACGCGCGCGCCACGTTTGCGAAGAATTTTTTCGCGGCGGGCGGCATCGAGGCGATCGAAAGCGCAGCTCCCCTGGAAGACGCCGGCTCGGCGCGCGGCGACCCAGATCGGCTCGTCGCCGCGTTCAAGTCCTCCGCCGCGAAGTTAGCCTGCCTGTGCTCCTCGGACGAAGTGTACGCGCGGCAGGCGGCGGCAGCCGCCAAGGCGCTCGCGGCCGCCGGGGCGCGGCACATCTACCTCGCCGGCCGGCCGCGCGAGGAGGCTTGGTTGACGGACGCCGGTATCGGAACGTTCATCTTTGACGGCTGTGATGCGCTGGCGACGCTCGAAGCCGCACATGATATTCTGGGCATCGGAAATGAGCGATCGCCATGAGCCGCATTCCTGATTTTGCTCGGGTGCCGTTCTCCGACGCCGGTGTGCGCGCGGCGCGCGAGACTGCGCCGTCCTGGGACACGCCGGAGGGAATTGCGGTGAAGCCGGTGTACGGCGAGAGCGACGTGTCCGGCCTGGATTTCCTCGACACGTTCCCCGGCATTCCGCCGTACCTGCGCGGGCCGTACCCGACCATGTACGTCATGCAGCCGTGGACCATCCGGCAGTATGCCGGATTCTCCACGGCGGAAGACTCCAACGCCTTCTACCGCCGCAACCTCGCGGCCGGGCAGAAGGGGCTGTCAATCGCCTTCGATCTGCCGACGCATCGCGGCTACGACTCCGACAATCCGCGCGTGGCCGGCGACGTGGGCATGGCGGGCGTCGCCATCGATTCGATCTACGACATGCGCACGCTGTTCGCCGGCATTCCGCTCGATCAGATGACCGTGTCGATGACCATGAACGGCGCCGTGCTGCCGGTGCTGGCGCTCTACATCGTGGCGGCGGAGGAGCAGGGCGTGCCGCCGGAAAAACTCGCCGGCACGATCCAGAACGACATCCTCAAAGAGTTCATGGTGCGCAACACCTACATCTATCCGCCGGGGCCGAGCCTGCGCATCATCTCCGACATTTTCGCCTATACCTCGGCGCACATGCCCAAGTTCAACTCGATCTCGATCTCCGGCTATCACATGCAGGAGGCGGGGGCGACGGCCGATCTCGAGCTCGGCTATACGCTTGCCGACGGCGTCGAATACGTGCGCTGCGGGCTTGCCGCCAATCTCGACGTCGACCGGTTTGCGCCGCGGCTGTCGTTCTTCTGGGGCGTGGGCATGAATTTCTTCATGGAGGTGGCGAAGCTGCGCGCGGCGCGCCTGCTGTGGGCCAAACTGATGAAACAGTTCGAGCCCCAGGATCCGCGCTCGCTCGCCCTGCGCGCCCACTGTCAGACCTCCGGCTGGTCGCTCGCCGCGCAGGACGTGTTCAACAACGTGGCGCGCACCTGCATCGAGGCGATGGCGGCGACGCAAGGGCACACGCAATCGCTGCACACCAATGCGCTGGACGAGGCGCTGGCGCTGCCGACGGATTTCTCCGCCCGCATCGCGCGCAACACGCAGATCGTGCTGCAGCAGGAGTCGGGGACAACGCGCATCATCGATCCCTGGGGCGGCTCGTATTATGTCGAGCGGCTCACCTATGAGCTGGCGCGCAAGGCGTGGGGACATATCCAGGAGGTCGAGAGCTTCGGCGGCATGGCGCGGGCGATCGAGGCCGGCCTGCCGAAGCTGCGCATCGAGGAGGCGGCGGCGCGGACGCAGGCGCGGATCGAATCCGGCCAACAGGCGGTCATCGGGGTCAACAAGTACCGTCCGGACGACGAGCCGCCGATCGAGGTGCTCAAGGTCGACAATTCCGCGGTGCGGCAACTCCAGATCGACAAACTCAAGCGCTTGAGGCGCGAGCGCAACGAGGCCGAGGTGCAGGCGGCGCTCGATGCGCTGACCCGCACCGCCGCCGGCGGCAACGGCAATCTCCTCGCGCTCGCCATCGACGCGGCGCGCGCCAAGGCCACGGTCGGCGAAATTTCCATGGCGCTGGAAAAGGTCTTCGGCCGCCACCGCGCCGAGATCAAGGCGATCTCCGGCGTGTTCAAACGGGAGGTCGGCATGTCGGATGCGTTTGCACGCGTGCAGCAGCTCGTGAAGGCGTTCGAGCGCGACGAGGGCCGCCGGCCGCGCATTCTGGTGGCGAAAATCGGCCAGGACGGCCACGACCGCGGGCAAAAGGTGATTGCCTCGGCGTTCGCCGACCTCGGCTTCGATGTGGACATCGGGCCGCTGTTCGCCACCGCGCCGGAGGCGGCGCGGCAGGCGGTCGAGAACGACGTGCACATTCTGGGCGTGTCCACGCTCGCGGCCGCGCATCTGACGGCGGTGCCGGAGCTCAAGGCCGAGCTCGAAAGGCTCGGGCGGCCGGACATCATGATCGTAGTCGGCGGCGTGGTGCCGCCGCAGGATTACGAGGCGCTCTACAAGGCGGGCGCGGAGGCGATCTTCCCGCCCGGCACCGCGATCGCGCAAGCCGCCGAGGAACTGCTGCACAAGCTCAACCGGCGGCTGGGGCACGGACAAGCGGCGGCGGAGTAGCCTTGCCGAGGTTTGGTGTTCTTCCGGTTTTGATTTTTTAAGCCATTGCCCTCATGTTCTTTTTCATTATTTTGGTTTGATCAAACTAGTTTAAGCAGATGAAGCACGTCGGCATCTTCCAGGCCAAAACCCACCTCTCAAGCTTGGTCGACGAGGTGGCCAAGAGCGGCGAGATCGTGATCACCCGCCACGGCAAACCGGTGGCCAAGCTGGTGAGTTGCGAAGGCGCGCCGCGTGCGGAACAAATCGCCGCGCGCCGCCGGGCGCTCGCCGAGCTGCGCGAGATGGCCCGCAAACGCGGGCTGCGCATCCCGCCGGAGGAGATCAAGTCCTGGATCGAGGAGGGGCGGCCGTGATCGTCATCGACGCCTCGCTCACGGCGGCGTGGCTCCTCGATGAACCTTCGTTCGCTCCGGCAAGCGACCTGTTCGATCTGCTGGCATCCGAGTCGATCTTAGTGCCGGCGCATTGGCCGACCGATGTCGGCAACGCCTTGCGCAAGGCGGTGCGCACGGGCCGGCTCTCCAACAAGGAGCTCGCGCCACTCATCGAGCGGCTGGCGTTGTTCGACATCGCGGTCGCAGCGCCGGTTTCCGTGAAGGAGATCGGGGCGCTGATCCATCTCGCGCCGGATCACCGGCTGTCGGTCTATGACGCCGCTTATGTCCAGATGGCCGCCGCGCAGCGGTTGGCGCTCGTGACGGTGGACCGCGCCATGCGCGCGGCCGCCGCGCGGCTGAACATTTCCCTCCTCCCCGCGTGACGGCGCAACGCGATGCGGTCGCCCTCCAAGGACTTCCCCGACGTCGCTCTCCTCGCCCGCGCCATCCGTGCCGGCGACCGCGCGACGCTGGCGCGCGCCATTACGCTGATCGAAAGCACGCGCGCCGACCATCGCAAATCGGCGCGGCAACTGGTGCAGGAGCTGTTGCCGCACACGGGGAAGGCCATTCGCGTCGGCATTACCGGCGCGCCGGGCGTCGGCAAATCGCTGACCATCGATACGCTCGGGTCGCATCTGACGGCGCAGGGCCGCAAGGTCGCGGTGCTGGCGGTCGACCCGTCGTCGGTGCGCACCGGCGGCTCGATCCTTGCCGACAAAACCCGCATGGCGCGGCTCGCCAATGACCCGAATGCCTTCATCCGCCCCTCCCCCGCCGGCGGCACGCTCGGCGGCGTGGCGGCCAATACGCGCGAAGCCATGTTGCTGTGCGAGGCGGCGGGTTTCGATGCGGTGCTGATCGAAACCGTCGGCGTCGGCCAGTCGGAGACGGCGGTGGCGGACATGACCGACTGCTTTCTCCTGCTGCTGCTGCCGGGCGCCGGCGACCAGTTGCAGGGCCTGAAGAAGGGCGTAATCGAGCTTGCCGATCTGATCGCCGTGAACAAGGCCGACGGCGACAACATCGAGCGCGCCACCCAAGCGGCAGCCGAATATCGGGCGGCGCTGCAAATTCTCACGCCGCGCTCGCCCAACTGGACGCCGCCGGTCATCACCTGTTCGGCTTTGACCGGCGCGGGATTCGACGAGCTCTGGGCTCAGGTGGTCAAACATCGGGAGCGGATGATGGCTTCCGGCGAGTTCGCGGCCAGACGGCGCACCCAACAGCTCAAATGGATGTGGACCATGCTCGAGCAGCGCCTGTTCGCGCAACTGCGTTCCGACCCGGCCATCAAGGCGAAGCTGCCAAAGATCGAAGCGGCGGTGAGCGAGGGACGGCTGTCTCCTGCGCTTGCCGC
>FWPU01004718.1_pt1 | contig 16498 bp, 9 predicted proteins | sample 2228361 | NCBI WGS metagenome assembly FWPU01 (sample SAMEA103939777, study PRJEB20133) | metagenome
GAATATGGCGGCCAGGGAAACGGCGCCGTCATCGCCGACTTTGACATTGCCGCCCGTTGCCGTCGAGGTCCGCTGGGAGTCGGCCACCGGTCTGCCCCCTGTCAGTTCCAAATGAAGACCGCTGTCGAAGGTAATTGCGGAGTCGCCCAAACCCTGTCCTACGGCCAGCGCGGCCCCTTTGGTCTCGATGGCGGAATCGGCAGCCACGGACACCTGAGCGGCTGCTGTCTTCTCGGAATCGGTCAGCTCTTCATAGCTGGGGATGCGAAAAGTGCTGCCGCACTCCGGGCACTTACCGGGCTTTCCCTGCAATTCCGCCGGCCCGAAAAGCCGATGACCGTTGGGACATAGGAACTCGATTCTTCCTTCTCTTCCGGTTGAAACGGGCGCCGCGGCTTCCTCCGCCTTTTCCGCGGCTGCGATCTCCTCTAAGGTGGGAATCAGAAACTTGATCCCGCAGCGAGGGCACTTGGCCGGCTTGCCGGCCCGGTCTTCGGAACAGCGGATGCGGTGCCCGTTCGGGCAGAGGAATTCTATACTCATGGGATTAGGGCCTCGCGGTCGCGGCACGGCTCCGCCGGCTACCGGAAAAGATGACCGACCTTTCCATCCCTTCAGTGTACGTCCGCCGCAAGGGTCCGCAAATACTACTCCGGAAGTGATTTTTTCCAAGCCGATCGTCCTTGGTGAATCAGGGTTCCCAGATGGCCATTTTTGATCACGTCCCGGCGAATAACCCGATCATACGAGGCATCCTACCCGCTTCTCTCGCCGCGGCCTTTCTCGGTCTCCCGCAGCTCGCGGGTGACGAACCGGTCCGCGTCCCGTAGCGACTGGACCGCGGCGCGGTCGCGATCGCTCGCGCGGACGGAACGGTTGCCGTCTCATGGCGCCTGCTTGCCACGGATGCCCCGTCAACGCACTTTCACGTTTATTGCGTGGAAGACGCCGGCAGCATGCTGCGGTTGACGGACAAGGCCCGCGATGAAGCCACTTTCTTCATCGACGCTACGGCGAGGGAAGGAGCAAACCGATACGTCGTCGACACGGTGATCGGCGCAACGATCATCGAGCGTTCGCCGCCCGTCGTGCCGGCCCCGACGCCTTATTTGGAAATTCCCCTGCAAACCTTGCCGGGGCACTTTCCCAATGACGCCTCCGTAGGCGATCTCGACGGGGACGGGGCCTACGAGGTCGTCATCAAGCAGGAGATGCGACCGAAAGACAACTCGCAGCACGGCGCCACGGGACAAACGAAACTCGAGGCCTATACCCTCGCCGGTCAATTCCTGTGGCGTATCGACCTGGGACCGAACATTCGCGAGGGAGCCCATTACACCCCGTTTCTCGTCTACGACTTCGACGGTGACGGCTGTGCCGAGGTGGTTTGCCGCACCTCGGACGGCACCATCGACGGCCGCGGCAAAGTCCTCGGTGATGCCTCGGCGAACCACCGGGATGACCGAGGCTTGATTTTGACCGGTCCGGAGTTCTTGACCGTTTTCTCGGGCAGGACGGGGGAGGCCTTGGCGAGCGAACCCTACGTCCCCCCCCGCGGCGACGTTCGCGCCTGGGGCGACGACTACGGCAATCGCTCCGACCGATTCCTGGCGTGCGTCGCCTATCTGGACGGCCGGCATCCCAGCATCGTCATGGCCCGCGGCTATTACACCCGGACGGTCTTGGCGGCATGGGACTGGCAAAGCGGAAAACTCGACCTGCGCTGGGTATTCGATACCGACGCAGGCGACTGGCCGCATCCTGAACACCGTGGTCAAGGCAACCACAACCTGGCCGTCGCGGACGTCGATGCAGACGGACGAGACGAGATCATCTACGGGGCGTGCGCGATCGACGACTCGGGCGAGCCGCTTTACAGCACCGGCCTCGGCCACGGCGACGCCTTGCACGTGACGGATATCCACCCCGACCGCCCCGGCTTGGAAGTATTCGGTATTCACGAGCGCCCCCGACATCCCAATGCCTGCAACCTGCGCGACGCGGCGACCGGCGAAATCCTATGGGGGATTCCCTCGCAAGACGTCACTCGCGGATTGACGGCGGACATCGATCCCCGATACCGAGGTCTGGAATGCTGGGCGTTCGGTGCCGGGCTTCACGGTGTGTTCGACTGCCGCGGACGCCGGATTGCCCGGCGCAGCCCGCCTTCCTGCAACATGGCCGTTTGGTGGGACGGCGACCTGCTCCGGGAACTGCTGGACCGTACTAGAATCGAAAAATGGCTGCCGGAACGCGAAACCTCCGACGTGTTGCTGGATGCCGCGGCCTTCGGCTGCGTCTCCATTAACGGCAGCAAAGGGAATCCCAGTTTGGTAGCCGACATCCTGGGTGACTGGCGGGAGGAGGTCCTTTGGCCCTCGCGCGATGGAAAACGCCTCTTGCTGTTTACCTCCCCCATCCCCACAACGCGCCGGATGGTCACGCTGATGCACGACCCGGTTTACCGTTCCGCCGTCGCCCGGCAAAACGTCGGCTACAATCAACCGCCGCATCCCGGCTTCTTCTTGGGCGAAGGAGCGTTCCCCCGCCAAGTCCCCCGGTCGAGATGACCTGCACGCTCCACCGATCCGGCCTGGGAACACTACCGCCCGTGGCAAGGCCGCGACGCAATCGCTTGCGGTCAGGCCGGAACAAGAGTAAATTGGCCCGCATTGCCCAGTTCGCCTTCGACTGCGGACGGCATACGGCACGTCGCCGCGGCGCGTGCCGATCTTTGCGGCTGCGGCATCCCGGCGTGCATCCGCGGCAAATTGCAAGTCATGTTCCTTCGGCTTTTTTCGTGACCCATTCCACAGCAAAAGGTTACGTGCCCATGGCTGGTTTCGGGGGAAATCGCGTTCGCCCGATGGTCCGAGTATGGATAGCGGCGATGGTCCTGCTGAGGTGGACCGTGTCGGCCCAGGCGGCTACCGAAACCGGGAGAGCTCCCACCGCGCCGCAATACGTCACCATGTCCGCGCTCGACCTCTGGATCGTGGGCGGTTATCTGCTTGGAATCGTAATCCTGGGCTGCTTGGCAGGCCTGCGACGCCGCGAGTCGCACGGGAGCGACTATTTTCTTGCCAGCAAGTCCTTGGTTTGGCCCATGATCGGAATGGCCTTGTTCGCCACGAACATTTCCACGATTCACTTGGTGAGCTTTGCCCAAAACGGTTATACCTCCGGGTTGACGTACGGTAATTTCGAGTGGATGGCGGCTTTCACGCTGGTCATTCTCTCGCTCTTCTTCGCCCCCTTCTACTTGCGCGCCAACGTGGCGACGCTGCCGGATTTTCTGGAACGGCGATTCAATCGACCGTGCCGAGACTACCTGGCCGTTCTTTCGATTTTCTCCGCCGTGGTCGTCCACATCGGATTCTCCCTGCTCACGGGAGCCATCGTTTTGGAAGGCACCGTCTTGTCGGCGTTCGTGGATTCGCCCGAACAGTACCGATTCTGGACCGTCTTGGCGATGGCCGGGGCCACCGCGATCTATACCATCGTGGGCGGCTTGCTGGCCGTCGTGGTGACGGAAACCATCCAAACCGTGGTATTGCTTGTCGGGGCGGCCTGCATCACCTGGATCGGATTCCACATGATCGGCGGGTGGAACTCCTTGGTGCAAAGCGTCCACCCCGTGAATCTCACCATTCTCCGCTCATCCGCCGATCCCACCGGAATCACTTGGTACGCCGTCTTTCTGGGTTATCCGGTGCTAGGCATTTGGTATTGGTGCACCGATCAAACCATCGTGCAACGCGTGCTGGGGGCGAGAAACGAAAATCACGCACGCATCGGCCCGCTTTTCGCCGGATTCCTCAAGATCCTGCCGGTCTTCTTGTTCGTGCTCCCCGGCGTCATCTGCCTGGGACTGGTGAACACCGGCAAGCTGCCCCCGCTGCCGGAATTGCCCGACGGCTCCCCCAACACCGAGCAGACCTACACTCATATGATCAAGACGATGCTCAACCCGGGCTTTCGGGGCATCGTGATCGCCGCATTGTTGGCCGCACTCATGAGCACGGTGTCCGGCGCGCTCAACTCCATCGCGACGCTGTTCAGTTACGACATCTACAAGCGTTGGATACCGGACGTTTCGGAACGCAAGTTGGTTTGGATCGGACGTTGTGCCACGTTCGTGGCGATGTGCGTGGCGATCGCCTGGACCATGGCCTTGGGGCAAAGGGATACCACGATCTTCCAAGCCATGGTGGACGTGTTTCCCGTGGTCGCGCCGCCTACGGCCGTGACGTTTGTGTGGGGCGTATTCTGGCGAGGAACTTCGGCCCGGGCCGCCTTCCTCACGCTCGTGGGCGGTTCCCTGGTCGGATTGATCGTCTTCCTCCTGACGCTTTCCAAGGTCCTGACGATCAACAGCCTATTCATGGCCTTCATACTCTTCGCCGTGGAATCCGTGGCGATCGTGTTGCTTTCGTTCATCTTTCCCCATCGCCACACCGCCGAGAGCGAATCGCTGGTCTGGAAGACCCCGTGGGAGGCCCTCCGCGCGGAAGGAGCCTGGCGAGGTCTACTGGACTTTCGCGTCTTCGCCCTGGTACTGATCCTGGTCATGGCGGCCCTGTATTGGACATTCTCGGGCGGCGAGCCGTATTATCCCGTTAAAGCGCGGCTGTTGCTCGACGGCCGACCGATCGTGGGAAGCAAGGTGGAATTGCATGCCGACAATCCCCTTCTGGACGATACGCTCTACCTCGGCCTGGACGGCGAATTGATTTACGGGTCGCCACAACGAGCGGGCGGAGCCCCGGCGGGGACCGTCCTTCGGCTCCGTTTGACCCCTTCACGGGATTACATCGTGGAACTCCGACCCCACAAGGACATGGACGGCAACGTCGAAACGACGGAGAAGATCATCGCTTGGGTCCCCCACGGAGAGGAAATCATTGAAACCACGGAAACGATCGGGAAGGAAGCGGCCGGCAACAACGGCCTTCACGGGCAAGTGCGCGTCTTTCGTTGGCGTGTGGGAGAAGTCGAGAAGCGCCTGGTCACATCCCCCGATGCCCGGGTGGAAATCCAACGCGCAACAGAGATTCCCGAAAATCTCCGCAACCCCGAGGCGGTCTTGATCGCCCAACCGAACGGCGAATTGCAGGTGCTCGAGTTGCGATCCTCGACGAACATTGCCAAGATCGAGTGAACCCGTGTCGGGGTGTCGTGAAACGGGATTGCCCGGGTAACTCACCTCGGAAATTGGAAAGCGTTCCGATCGCCGAAACGCGTGGGAGGAAGGAAAGGGCATTCGGCGCCTTAAGAACCACAAGGGACCAGATCCATGAAGCGACGCACATTTTTTGCCTCGGCTGCGGCCGGCTTGATTTTGGGTACTTCCCCCTGCTACGCCGTCGGACTGACTCGCCGCAAACCGCGAAGGCTGGGCTTGATCGGCAGCGGGTGGTACGGCAAGAGCGTCCTCTTGCGGTTTCTGCAAGTTGAGCCGTGCGAAGTCGTGGCCTTGGCGGATGTCGACAAGAGGATGCTGGCGGAGGCCGCGGAAATCGTGGCGGGACGTCAACCTTCCGGCAAGACGCCCGCAACCTACGGGGACTTCCGCAAGATGCTGGCCGACAACGAATTCGACGTCGTCCTGGTATCCACGCCCGATCACTGGCATGCCCTGGCGGCGATCGCCGCCATGAAGGCCGGCGCGGACGTCTTTTGCGAAAAGCCCATCAGCACCGATGTCGTGGAGGGAGCCGCGATGCTGGCCGCCGCCCGAAAGTACGGTCGCGTCGTGCAAATCAACTTGGAGCGTCGCAGCACACCGCACCTCATCGACGCCCGCGACCGCATCGTGCGTGACGGCAAACTCGGGAAGGTCGGCTTGGTCGAAATCTATTGCTACTATCACATGCGAACATCCGGAAACCCGCCGGACGAAAGCCCCCCCGACTACCTCGATTGGGATCTTTGGACCGGCCCCGCTCCGTTACGGCCTTACAATCCGCTCTTCCACCCGCGTCGCTGGCGGTCCTTCAAGGAATACGGCAACGGAATCTTGGGGGATATGTGCGTACATATGCTGGATATGGTGCGATGGATGCTGGATTTGGGCTGGCCGCAGCGAATCGCATCCAGCGGCGGAATCTATACCGACAAGCAAAGCAAGGCGAACGTCCCCGATACGCAGCTCGCCTCATTCGATTTCGGCGATCTGACCGTCGTGTGGCAACATCGAACCTGGGGAAGTGCGCCGGATTCCGATTATCCCTGGGGAGCGACCCTATACGGAGACAAGGGCACGCTCAAGGCGAGCGTCATGCGCTACGATTTCATCCCGCAGCGCGGAGACGTCATCCATCAGGATGTCGTTTACGAGCTGGACCAGTATCCCGAGGACAAGACCGAAAAGGATCTCGAGCGTCATGTCGCACCCGCCCTTCGGCGTCACATCCGTAACTTCTTGGACTGCGTGGATTCTCGCGAAAGGCCGGTAGCCGACATCGAGCAAGGATTCATCTCGTCGTCCTCGTGCATTCTCGCCAATGCGGCGTTGGAACTCGGTCGCACCTTGACGTGGAACGCGGAAAACCTTCACGTTGAGGCGGACGATGAAGCCAATCGACGCTTGGCGAGACCCTACCGCGAACCTTGGCAACACCCAACCCCGGACACGGTGTAGTGCCTTCCCCCTGTGGATGAGTCGGCTCTATTTCACCCCTGAAACAGAATGATGGACCAACCGATGAGCGCGGCAAGCAACTTGCCCCGGGCCGACCGTGTTGGAAAAGGAGATGGCGTCATGCTACTGCCGGAACGGACCTCCAACCGAAGCGGACGATCGGCTCCGCGCGGGCTCGCACTTTTTCGTCGGCGAATCGCTCTAGGCTTAGCGATACTCGCCCTCCCGATCCTTTTCCGCCCCCAAGGCTTGTCGCTCCCTGCGAGCGAGCCGACGGCAACGATCATCCACGTCGCCGTGGACGGAAACGATGCTTGGGCCGGTCGCTTGGAGCGTCCCGACTTGGACCTCGGCGACGGCCCCGTCGCGAGCATCGGCCGGGCCGTCGATTTGGCGGCCCAATTGCCGGCGGACGCACCACGCGTGGAGATTGTGATCCAGCCGGGCGAGTACTCGTTGGAACGCCCGGTGAGCATTTCCGGGGCGAATAATTCGCCCCCGCCGTTGGTGATCAGGGCCGCCGTGCCGGGCACGGTTCGCGTCAGCGGCGGCCGGCGACTGACGTCGTGGGGACCGGTCGCCGACCCCGCCGTCAATGCCCGTCTACCGGAGGAGGTTCGTGATCGCGCGCGACAAACTTCCCTCAAGGATCTGGGGATCCGCGACTTCGGATCGCCGGGCGGAGGCGGATCGGAGCTTTTCTTCGACGATCGGCCCATGCCCATGACCCTCGCCCGTTGGCCCGACGCCGGTTTCACGCACATCGCCGACATCCTGGGGGAACAACCGACAAAGATTCACGGCATCCCCGGCGACAAAGTGGGAAAGTTCGTTTTCGAGGGAGATCGCCCGCTGCGATGGATCGGGGAAAAAGATCCCTGGGTCCACGGCTACTGGTTCTGGGACTGGTCGGACCAGCGACATCCCATCGCATCGATCGATTCTCAGAAGCGGATTCTGGAGGTCAAGCCCCCGTATCACAGCTATGGGTATCGCAAAGGGCAGTGGTTTTACGGCTTCAATTTGCTGTGCGAGCTCGATCAGCCCGGCGAGTGGTATCTCGACCGCGAGACGGGGCTCCTCTATTTTCTGCCGCCTTTGGACAAGGCCGCGGAAGCGGATGCAGCCCTGAAATCGGGCCGCCCGGCCGTCTCCGTTTTGGAGACGTTGTTCCGCATCGCCGATGTCCGACATGTGACGCTTTCGGGCCTGATCTTAGAGCATGCCAGAGGCACGATGGTCGACATACGCGACTGCCGCCAAGTCGCGGTGGAGGATTGTCTGCTGCGCAACGGCGGGGGCTGGGGCGTACGCATCCAAGGCGGCGAAAAATGCGCCGTACGACGGTCGCGCCTCTATCTTCTGGGAGAGGGGGGAGTCAGCTTGAGCGGCGGCGATCGTCCCACCCTCACTCCCTCGCAACATGAAGTCGCCGATTGCGAGATCTCCGAATACGGTCGCATCTACCCGATGTATCGAGCGGGCGTCTCCATCGGCGGTGTGGGACAACGCGTCCTCCATAACCACATCCATCATGCGCCGCATCAGGCCGTCGGATTCTCCGGCAACGATCACCTCATCGCTTTCAACGAGATCCATCATGTCTGCCTGGAGTCCAACGACGCCGGGGCCGTCTATTCCGGGCGCGATTGGACGATGCGGGGTACGCGGATCGAAAAGAACTATTTCCACGACATTCAAGGTTTTCAGAATCGCGGATGCATGGGCGTATATCTCGACGATATGTTCTGCGGAACGGTCATCGCCGACAATGTCTTCGTCCGCGTGACGCGTGCGGCGTTCATCGGCGGCGGGCGAGACAATCTGGTTGAGAATAACCTATTCATCGACTGCAAACCGGCCGTTCACGTGGATGCCCGAGCCATGGGTTGGGCCTCCTATCACGTCGATACGACCATGACGGAACGGCTCCGCGCCATGCCGTATCAAAACGCCCTTTGGGCCGAGCGCTACCCCGAACTGCCCCCCATCCTGCAACAGGAACCGGCGGCCCCGCGGGGAAATGTCATTCGACGCAATATTTGCCTGGGCGGCACTTGGGAATCTGTGGAGGCCAAGGCACGATCCTATCTGACTGCGGAGGAGAACCTCGTCCTGCCCACTGCCGATGAGAGCGGCCTCCTCGACGAAAACGGGGGACTGCGTTGGAATCCCCAATCCCCCGTCTTCGCGAAGTTGCCGGCGTTCCGCATCCCGCCGTTCGAGGAAATCGGTCCGCGCGGGCAGCCGACATTCAGCGATGCCGAGGCTGGAACTGGGGAACGAGTGGGACGCCCCGGCGATCCCGCGCGATGGGAATCCGATATTCGAAAGTTCGAGGAGCAAGACCGCGAGCAAGCACCACCCAAAGACGCCGTTCTGTTCGTCGGCAGCTCCAGCATTCGGTTGTGGGACACGTTCCAATCCTTTCCGGATTGGCCCACCATCAACCGCGGCTTCGGAGGCTCGCAAATTCACGAGGTCACCCATTTCGCGGATCGCATAGTCCTGCCGTATCGACCGCGGCTCATCGTCTTCTACGCGGGCGATAACGACATCGCCGCCGGCGCGGTGCCGGCAACGGTTCTCGAACGATTCCAGGCCTTTGTGGCAAAGCTCCGCGGCGCGGGATCGCAGGCTCCGATCATCTTCATCGGTATCAAACCGAGCGTTGCGCGGTGGCGCCTGATCGACAAGATTCGCGAGGCCAACCGCAAGATTCGGGAATGGGCGGAAAACCACCCCGAGCAGGGCGTGCACTTCTTGGACGTCGAACAGCCCATGCTCGATGACCAGGGCTTTCCGCGGAGCGACCTCTTGCGCGAGGACGGTCTGCACCTCAATCAGCGCGGCTACGAGATTTGGAACGAGTTGCTGCGGCGGAAGGTCGCCCCGATCCTTGCCATCAAGTAATCAAACACAGCACCGATCATTTCCCGGCGGACTCGCATTGCCGTTTGAGTTGCACGAACAGTTCGCGCGTTTCGTCGCCGCCCAAGTCGGGATAAAGGGTCTCCACGACGGCGATCAACTCGGCGGCCTGCCGACAACGATCGAGTCGCATCAGGCACCACGCGGTCAGGTACTTTGCTCGAAACCAGCGAGGAGATCCCTCCGGGCTGCGTTGCGTCAGTTCGCGCAGTCGATGCAAGGCCGATTCCACCGACGCCGTATCCCCTTTTCGCACTAAGAGCAGCACCATCGCTTCTTGGACGTCGCCGCGCGCCGGTTCTCGTTCGGCCAATTCGGCGTAGGCTTGCAGGGCGGCGTCTAGCCGGCCCGAAATCGTGAACCACTTCGCCCGGTTCTCCAAGAACTCGTTCTGCTCCGCCGATTTCCACTGCTTCCGGGAAGCCTCCAAGCCGTCCGTCAGCCCCAAAAGGAATTCGGCCAACTTGCGTTTCGACGATTCGTCCGCGATCGCCTGGAGCACAAGATCTCCGCGCTGTGCCGCTCGTCGCAGCGTGTCCGCGTCCCAATCGGCGGCGTTCAACCGCGGCAGCGTCGACTCTCCCGACACGATTCGCGCGACCGCGTGTAAACACAGGATATCCGCATACTCACGTTGCGGTATTCGAGCAGCCTCCGCCTTTTCGATGGCTTTCTGAAGCTCGGCCACGGCCTGACGGGCCGACTCCGGGGACTCCAGACGCATCTGGGCCGAAAGTCGGACGGCCTCGCGCACGGCAGGATCCCGGATGGCCGAGTTGTCCGCGTCGGACTGCCACACCTGCCGCACCCAAGCGTCCAGTCGGTCGGCGGCTGCCGTGATTTCGGCGGCGGGATCTTTGCCGGCGGCTTTCAGAGATCGGCAATACCCTTCCACGCAGCGACCGAAACCACCCATCACCGACAGCCGCTGAGCACGAACGGCATCGTCCTGATCCTCCGACGGTCCCGGCAGAGAAAGCACGAGTCTCCAATATTCCTCCGCAGCCTCTTTCCGCTTCTCCATCAGTTCGAGCGATCGCGCCAAACGCAGACGCAGTTCCCGGCCTTGCGGATGACCGGGGTACCGATCCAAAAAGGCACGAATGCGCCTGGCGAAATCTTCGAGATAGCGTTGGGGATCGGTTTGCAGGAGTTGCCCCAAGTGATGGATCGCCATCAAATCCGCCTGGTCGGCCTGCGGTTGATCACGGAACCGGTCGGCCAGCTCCGCGAATCGGAGATAGGCGTCCACGTGATCGCCGCGCTCGCTCGCAATCGCGGCCGCCGTAATTCCGTAGCGAAAGGCCTCGGCTGCCGCACCCCGGCGCGCCGCGACCGCTCGGGCATGATCGTAGCCCGCCAGAGCCTCTTCGATCCGTCCCGCGCGGAATGCGTTCTCGGCCGCGACGGCGGTCATCGCATCATCTTCTCCGGATTCCGGTCCCCCGCGACCGGCGATGAACAACTCGGCCCGGCGCACCCAATAGGGATCCCCCGTCTTGCGAAGGATGTCCAGAAGCTCCATGATCTTGCGGTTCCACGGTTCGGTCGGCCGACCGTCCTTTTCCGCCCAATTCCGGAGCGTCCAATACGCCTCCAGCAGGGCGAAGTCGTAGGCGGAAAGCGTCTCTCCTCCGTGCTCTCGACCGAGGGAAAGAATGCGTTCCACGGCCGCCCGGTCGCCTGCATCCAAAACCACCCCACGCGATTCGGCGCGCCCCCGCAGCACGCCCCGCGACCCGAGCGCCGCCTCGTTGATGGTTGCCAAGGCGGCGCGTGCCGACTCCCACTGTCGCAAGAGGCGATAGACTCGCGCCAAAGCCAGCCGGGAATCCAATGCCAAGGGATGATTCTCGGGAAGCCGGGCCAGGATGGCCAATCGCCGTTGCGACTCGGTCAATGCGGCGGCACGGTCCGGGCCGTCTTCCGGAAACGTCAATGCCAACTCTGTGGCGGCCGCAGCCAATTGGAATTGAACGGTTTTCTCGAATCCCAACCAGTCTTCTTCTCGCCACGCCTCCTGGGATAACGACGCTCCTCCTCGGATGGACGCTCCCCTCAGTTTCTCCGCGGTAATCCTCTCCAAGTCTCGCAAATCGCGAATCGCGTCGCGCAACGGTGCTCGCGCCGCTTCCATGGCTGGGTTTGAATCGCCGCCGGAAGGCTCCGGCCGGCCGAGCAGTTCCTGCTCTTCGCGAAGCAATCGGCCTTGAGAAATCCGTAGCATCGCGAACTGCAATGCCACCAACGGCGCGTCATCATCGGCGGGTTCGGAGGCAAGGTATTCCTCAGCCGTGCGGGCCGCCGATTGCCATAGCTCCTCTCGCCGCGGCGGCGGCACCGACTCGGCGTGGTCCCTCAGGCAAATCAGGTATTGAACCAGCAACAAAACCCGCCTACGTTGGGAGAGGTCCTTTCGGGCCAAACGGTCGCAGCAGTATTGCTCGGCGGCTTGGAAGAGAAGCCGCTCTCGCAAAGCCGTCACGAATTGACGATCGACGTCCGCTTCGTCGGCCATCGGGACGGTCTCACCGCGAGCGATCTCCACCGTATCGTAGCAGACGCCGATGAGCGAAGCGACAAAAACAAAGAACACGACCTTTCTCACGGCTCCACCGGTGCGGCGAATTGAATGCGACTGAACCCTTCCCCGCGACAAACGTCGTAGAGGCGAATTACCTCTTCCACGGCAACGTCTCCCGCAGGGTCGAGGACGATCGGTAGATCGCGCCGAATGCTTCCTAATTCCCGCAGTTTGCGGCGCACATCGTCGAGCGACTGATACGACTGTTGATTGAGCATGACGATCGTTGTTCCGTCTTGACGCAACAACCGGATCACCACGACCGTCAGATGCTCCAGCTCCGGCGGTAGCGCCGCTTCATCTCCCAGGCTGCCGGGTAAATTCAAGGGGCTGGGTAGCCTCAGCTCCAGCGGCTGGAAAGAGGTCGTGCACAAGAAAAAAATGATGAGCTGAAAGACGACGTCGATCATCGGCGTCATCGGTAGATCCATCGGTGCGGTTCCGGCATGGATTGCGAGGCGAGGACGGACCATGAAATCCTCCGGACTAGCCGCAAAACCGTCGATCGCAACGAAACGCAAGACGGCCCGGGACGACGAACGCGAAAAGCAGATCGGAATGCCTCGCAATAAGTCTCACTGCTCCTCCACAACGCTGAACGAAACATTCCAGATACCGGCCTTAGCACAACAAACCAGGACGGGAGCGACGGCCGCATAAGGTGCCCGCCGATCCGTCCTGATGCGCACCTCCAACTCGCCGTAACGAAGGGCCTCCGCCCCGAGGACGCTTTGCAAGCCCGCCTCATCAACGACGCGGCTACCCACGAGTATGCGGGAGTCCGGCGTAATGTTGATCAAGATGCGGCGAGTCTCGGACTCCTTCGCCTTCTCGCCGGTGGTGGCAGCAGGCAACCGTACATCCACCGGCGATTCCTGCTGCGCCAGATGGCCCGCTAGGATGAAAAACAAAATAAGCTGAAACGTCACGTCGATCATGGGCGTCATGTTCATTCGGACGGAAGGCCGGCCGGTGACGGTTGGTGATCGCATCAGCGACCTCCTTCGGGGAGGGGCGCGGCCGGCGGTTTGGCCGCACGCCGTCGTTTCAACGGCAGAAGCACATGCTGGGCCACGCTCGCCGCCTCGGCCGTCACTTCGTCCGTGCGATTCCGAAAATAGGCATAAAGGGCCAGGGCCGGAATCGCCACGATCAATCCTTCCACCGTGGTGACCAGGGCGAGATAAATCGCCTCGGCTAAATCCGCCGCACGCGCCGCACCCTGCGTCTCCGCCACCGTGCGAAAGGCCAGGATCATCCCCACTACCGTTCCCAGCAGCCCCAACATGGGAGCAAGATTCCCGATGACCGAGAGATATTCCACTTTGCGCAGCAATCGGGCCGACTGCTCGGCCAAGGCATCCTCGACGGCCTTCACCACCTCGCTCCAGCCGGCTTCCAGCTCGGCCATGCCGGCCAGCAACACGTGAGACAACAGGCAAGGCTGTTGCCGACACAACTCGACGGCCTGCTTTCCGTCCCGTGCGCTCAAGGCGTTACGGACCTGCGCCGCAAGCGAATCGGGGATGAGAACGGATTTTCGCAAGGTCAGGGCTTGTTCGATGGCCAGCGCAGCGGTGGCCAGGGATAGCAATATGATCAAGAATCCGACCGTCCCGCCCGCCTTCAAGATCCCCCACAGCGTCAGCTTCGATTCGGACCGCCGCGAAGAGGCATCTGCCGCAACTCCGTCGCGAGCCGCCGCGGCGCCGGATTCCAACGGATTCGAGCCGGTCGTCGGAGGGGGATTCGGCTCCCCTTGCGACATCGCGGTGACCGACGGCGCGTCGGCGGAAGAAGCCGGAACGTTCTCGGTCGCCACCGGGCCGGGCGGCGGCAGCGGCAACGGCGGGCCGGATTCCATACTTCCCAGAAGCAAGTAACCGGTGGGAGCGACAACAAGAGAACCGTCACGCAAGGCGCCGACCGCCGGCGCTGAAATCAGAAGTTGACTTGCCCAGCCGCAGGTCATGACTAGGACCGGCAACACTGTCGCACCATGCCGACTCATCGCTTTGGCGGTGTTCATATTCCCTGTGGTTCCATGCCGAAGGGCGAAAACATTATCCTTGATCGTAACGCTACGGTTGCCGTGCCCACCGCGATTCAGGGAATCTTTGTTCCAATTCCCGTCGCAAACTCGCAACTCCGGCCGCATCCTCCTCCCAGCCGGTTTTGGCCAGAGCCTCCGCGGCCTCCCACAGACAGCGGGCGACCAGAGGCCGAGGGCTTTCACAAAGCAGCCCGACTTTCAAATAAAATGTCGCGGCTTTGTCGGCCCGGCCGTGGCGCGCCCAGGCCGAGGCGATGACGTAGTAGGGGCCGCTACGATATGGCAAAGGCAGCTTCTCCGTCATCCCTTCCCAGCGTTCCAATTCCTCCGGCGCAGCGGTCGGAATTTGCGTTCGCCATAACTGCGCTACCGCCAGCAAAGCAATCCGCGTATCGCCCTCTCGCCCGAGGCTCAAGTTGCGCATTCGGGCAGCCGCATCGGATCCCCTCGATCCCAAAAGAAGATAGCTCGCTCCGAGGAGTTGAGCCGCCGGCCGCGTATCGAGAAGCCAAGTCCGGGCGGCGTTCTCGACGGCCGACGACTGCTGGTCGGGAGTCCACGCCAGCGGGATGCAATCCATGTAGGGCGTCCGCGGATCTTCCGAAATCAGCTTCAGGAACACTTCGCAAGCGGCGAGGTCGTTTCCGGCCGCTTGCAGACAACGCACAATCTCGGCGGCGATTTCCCGCCGCGCCCACGGGCGAGATTCCTCGCTCATGGCATTGCGCAATAAGGCCAAAGCCTCATCGGCTCGCCCGGTCGCCAGTGCCGCTTTCGCCTCGAGGAACGGTGTCTGCCGTTTCGTCTCCACAGCGAGAACTTGATCAACGGGGATGGTTCGTTCCGGCCCCACTCGCGGGCGCAACAGCAGACCGTCCCCCGTGTAATCGACGATAACCCCCGTCAAAACCGCCCGCTCGCCGTTGTTCCCCCGAACCCGTACAACGTCCTGCGCAGGCTCGGCGTCCGCCCGCGCTATCTGCTCAACGAAGGCTTCCGCCGTAAGATAACCCCGGCTTGGCAACAACAGAAAGACGAAAATCCATGGATGACGCCCCCGGAATACGTCGAGCAGGCCGTGCGTGCCTCGCAGGCATACATGGGGGTTTTGCGATTGCACGATCGGCATCGGTCAATTTCCTCCTGAGTCACGCGGAGACGAGGCGAGAACCTTGGTGATGTCGATGTAGACGTATTGGCCGCCGTTTTGATCCGCGAGCCGTGCGATGAAATTCCGTCCGGAACTTGCCGGCCCCATGCCGAACTCCACCGTGTGAATGATGATGCCCGCCGCGCGACGACGAATTCCCTCCAATTGGACTTCGCTGAGCCGCGGTTCATCGGCGTCCGTAAGAAAAAAGATCACATCCGGACGGAGTCGAATTGCGGTGTTCAATGCGGCCTCGTGCTCGGTCCCTCCGACGGCTTGAATGGCGGCGATAAAGCGCTCGGCCCGAGCCTTATTCTCGTCCGTGGCGAAAGAAAGCCGGCCCGCTTGACCGGAGGGACTGAAAACGACCGGAACATGATTGTAAAAGACGATTTGAAACTGTTGCGTGGGCTGCAAGTCCCGGATACTGTTCAAAAGCTCTTGCTGAGCGAATCGGAGGGCGTTGTTCCCCACTCCGCCCATGCTTCCCGAACGGTCGAAGACATAGACGAATTTGCTCCCCTCACTGCGAATCCCGAACAGGGTGCCACTGCCGCCGCTCCCCGGCGACCGTCCGAAACCGCCGGCGCCGGTGCTCCGCGAGGCATCACCGGACGCCCCGCCGTCGAACTCCTCCGCCGCGGTGAGGCCCAATCCGCCGAGGTGCGATTGCGGCAGGAATTGTCGGGCGTCCAAGGCGGGCGGTACTTGCGACAACTCGGCAAGATCGGGCGGCCCCGCCGCAGAATCCGGCGACGACGAACGAGACTCTTTCACGGATTGGGCATCGACGAAGTAATCGCGCGGACCGTCTCGGTACTTCAGCGCAATACCGACGTCGGCTGATCTCTCGTCGCTCAATCCGGCCCGCCGCTGGTCGCCCAAAATCCAGGCAAGAAAAGCGAATGCCACGGCGTGCAAAACGAGGGAGGCGAACCACGCGGGAATCGCGCCGCGAGTCACGTGACGGGATGAAACGCTACCCCCGTCCGAGCCAACCTCATAAGACCGCCCACGCTGACTGTCCGTGATTGATTTCACGACCTGTCCCGCCGAACTTGCAGGGAATTCAATAGGGAATTCAATACGGATTCCGAGAAGCAACCATGAACGCAACGCCCCAAAGCATCCCGAGAA
>FWPU01007485.1_pt1 | contig 16494 bp, 11 predicted proteins | sample 2228361 | NCBI WGS metagenome assembly FWPU01 (sample SAMEA103939777, study PRJEB20133) | metagenome
CCATGAACGTGCGCATTCCCACCCACAGAGTGCCGGGGAAGCGGTGCCAGACCCAGGAGTAGGTGATGGGCAGGGCCGGCAGCAGGTAGCCCGCCGACCGCTCGGCCACGCGGCGGCAGATCTCGGTGGCCAGGATGGTGTCGGTGTTCTGGGGGAGGTGCGGCCCGTGCTGCTCGGTGGCGCCCAGAGGGAGGATGGCCGCCGGTACACGCGCAAGATAGTCTCGCGCCTCCTCCCAGGTTGCGGTCTCTGCCTGGAGATAACGGAGGCCCATCACCTCACCTCCCTTGCGGGGTGTTCGCCCCCGGATCCGCTGCCCGGCTGCGGCCGGCGTAGATGGCATGGGCGGCTTCCAGGTCGGCGCGGTAGGCAGGGATCCTGCGCCACCACAGGTCCGACACCGACAGCCCCGTGAGCGTTCCGGGCTCCAGCGCCGCCAGGAAGACGGCGGGCTCGTGCAGCACGGCGGGATCCTCCAGGTCGGCCCTGGCGGCGGGAGGCAGGTGCGCGAAGAAGCCGGTATCCAGCTTTGTGTAGGGACAGAGGCTGTTGACGTTGATTCCGTCGGTGCGCAGCTCCTTGGCCAGCACGTCGGTGAGCGCCTCCAGCCCGGCCTTGGAGGCACAGTAGGCGACATCGCCTGGCTGTCCCATGCGCCAGTGCCCCAGCAGCGACGTGATGTTGATGATGTTGCCCCGCCGCCGGGCCCGCATGGAGGGGATCACGGCCTGCGCGCAGATGAACGCACCGGTCAGGTTGACCTGGAGGATGCGCTCCCACAGCTGCAGGGGCAGGTCTGCGGCGTGGCGGTGCTCCAGGTCGGTGATGCCGGCGTTGTTCACCAGGATGTCAATGGGGCCGAGGGCGGCTTCGGTTCGGGCCACGGCCTGACGGACCGCCGCCGCATCGGTGACGTCGATAATGCAGGGGATCGCCCTCCCGCCGCCTGCACGGATGGCCTCAACCGTGGCCTCCACCCCCTCAGGCCGGACGTCGGCCACCGCCACTCCGGCTCCTTCCCGGGTGAAGGCCAGCGCCAGCGACCTGCCGATGCCGCCTCCGGCGCCGGTGATGAACGCCACTCTCCCCGTCAGCCGCATGGTCACCTCCCTACTGCAGCGCTCCCAGCGTCAGCCCGCGAGTGATGTGGCGCTGCACGATGAAGACCAGGACGAAGGCCGGCGCCATGGCCCCGGCGGATACGGCGCAGATCAGCGGCCAGTCGAAGGACATGGTGCCTGCCAGCGATGCCACCAGGGCTGGCACGGTGCGCGCCTCAAACGAGGTCAGGATGAACGCCAGAATGAACTCGTTCCATGAGAAGACGAAGATGAGGATTCCGACGGCGACGATCATGGGGAGGCTGGGCGGGAGGACGGCGTGCCGAAGCGCGCCCCACCGGGTGGCGCCATCCACCAGGGCTGCCTCCTCCAGCTCCACGGGCACGTCCTCGAAGTAACGCATGAGCAGCCAGATAGCGAAGGGCAGGTTGAATGCCAGGTGGGCCAGCGTCACCGCCAGCCGGGTGTCCAGGAGCCCGAGCAGGCGCATGAGCATGTAGACGGGGACCACGACTCCGAACGCCGGCGCCATACGCGTGGAAAGCACCCAGAAGGAGAGGTTGTCCTTGAGGGACCCCCGCAGGCGGGCCAGGGTGTACGCCGCGGGGACGGCCAGCACCAGGGCGATGACGATGTTTGTGGCGGCCACGAAAAGACTGTTTCCGAACGGTTGGAGGATGCCGGCGGTGAACACCTTCTCCCAGGCTTCCCACGTCGGGGTGAAGACGACCCGCGGAGGGAGTGCCAGGGCGTCGTGCCGAGTCTTGAACGAGGAGAGCAGCAGCCAGGCCAGTGGGAACAGGACGAAGGCCAAGTAGACGGTGAGGAGGGTGTAGGTAAGGAACGTCACCAGTCGGCGGCGACGCCGTGCCCTGACGGAGGCTGCTTCCGCCCACAGCGGCGGCGCCGCAGCCGCTGGCATAGCCCTTCGACGCGCGTCAGGCGGCACGTGTGGTCCTCCGGATGAGGGCCATGGCCGCTACCACGGTGGCCACCATCATCAGGACGGCCAGCGCCGCGGCCTGGCCCAGGTCGAAGTAGGTAAAGCCGGTCTTCCACCCCAGAATGGTCAGCGTCTGCGTCGCCGTGCCGGGGCCTCCCTGGGTCATGACGAAGATGACGTCGAAGGTGTTGATGGCGTCCAGCACGCGCAGGATCAGTGCCACCACCAGAACGCCCCGGAGCAGCGGCAGAGTGATCTGGCGGAGCTGGACCAGGAATCCTGCCCCGTCGATGTGCGCGGCCTCATACAGCTCGGAGGGGATGGCCTGCAGCCCTGCCAGGAGGATGAGGAACATGAACGAGGTCTTGCTCCAGATGTCCGCGAGGACGACGGACACCATGGCCAGCGCCGGATCGCCTAGCGGCGCCCACCCCAAACCCAGCAGGCGGAAGAGATAGGCGCCGATCACCCCCACGTCGCTGCTCAGCAGAAACTTCCAGGCGAAGCCCGCCACCACCGGCGGAACGACCAGGGGCAGGGTGAGCAGCGTGCGCATCACCCCCCGGCCGCGGAGCTCTTCGTTCAGCGCCAGCGCCAGGGCCAGCCCCAGGATCAGACTGAGCGTCGTGGTGGAGGCGACGAAGATGATGGTGGTCCCCGTGGCTTCGCGGAAGGACGGCGACTGCACCAGCACGCGGAAGTTCTCCAGGCCGACGAAGCCTCGCGGCGCCTGCACCTGCAGGCCGCGAACGCTCATCCACAGCAGGTAGATGGCCGGGAAGAGGGTCACCGCCGCCAGGGCCACGACGGCGGGCGCCAGCATGGAGGCGCGCTCCCACCGGTCGCGGCCGGTACGGCGGAGCCGGGGGAGGGCGGCAGTCAGGGTGTCAGCCATAGGCACAGGGGCGGAGCACGGGAGCCGGAGGACGGCTGCATCTCCACCACCCCGGGAATCCCGCGCCGGTGGCGGTCGGGTCCCCGGGGTGGTGGTGAGGCCGTCTACCTGTAGTACCCGGCACGGAACATGCGTTCCAGCGCCCAGGTCTGCAGATCATTGAGCACGTCGTCGATCTTGGCGCCGGCGATGGCGCGCGAAGCGGCCGTGCCGATCTTGTCCATGAACTCCACGAGCTCGGGGAAGTACGGGAAATAGAATGGATCGGACTGCACGATGGCGTTCTCCCAGACCTGCAGCTCCTCCCTCCCCCAGGTTTCGATCAGCGGCGGGGTGTAGAGCACGGACTTCATGGTCACCCAGGGGAACTTGGTGCGGCTGCTGAACTCCTCCATGGCCTTCTTGCCCGTGAGGTAGGCAAGCGTGTGCCAGGCTTCCTCCTTGTTCTTGGAGAAGCGGCTCAGGCCCATGGAGAACGTCCAGAATGACTGGATCATCTTTCCCGAGGGCCCCTTCGGCGATGGCGCCAGACGGCTCTGGGTCCGCACCTCCTCTATCTTGCTGGTGAGGCGGGCCGGATACGCGTTGATGGCGGAGGGAAGCATCACCGCGGCCTTCCCCTGGTCCCACATGTTGAGCATGTCCACCCAGGTATGGGTGGAAGCTGCGGGCGACCCGTAGTTCTTCAGCGTGTTGACGAAGGCGGCGAACCCCGGCTTGAAGTCGCCGGTGAAGATGGGCTTGGCCTTCTTGCGGCGGATCTCCGCCGCCGTGGTGGGCCCGCCGTCGAACCACGCGGCGTAGCCGGCGAAGGCGTAGACGAAGCCCAGCAGGTCAAGGCTCGGTTCCTCCCCGGGGGCTCCGCGCATGGTGACGGGGAACATGTCGATGTTCTCTTTCTTGAAGTTTTCCTTGAGCGTGCGCAGGACGCTCTCCAGCTCATCGGTGGTGCGCGGCGGAACGAGCCCGTAGCGGCGAAAGATGTCCCGCCGGTACATCAGCCCGGGGCCAAATGAGTAGTAGGGCAGCCCGTAGAGGACGCCGTCGTACCGGTTGGCGTCCAGGTACTTGGCGTAGACGTCTTTGAGGGCCACGTACTTGGAGGGGCTGCGCTGCATCCACCGCTCCAGGTCCTCCAGCAGCCCCGCGGAACCATAGGTCTGCACGGCACCGTCGCTGCCCAGGAGCACCACGTCGTAGCGCCCGGTGCGCGACATGAGGTCCGTGAGCACCTTCTGGCGCACGGCCAGCTCGTCGCCCCACTCGATCTGGATCTCGGCGCCGATCTCCCGCTCCAGCGCCCGAAGGACGTCCGTCCGGTCTGTGCCCTTGGAGCCGAACAGCTCGGGCCAGGCGAAGCCCTGGGCGAAAGCGATGATGCGCACCGTCTTCTTCCGCTGCAGGGCAATCGCCGGCCATCGGGAAGCCGTGCTGAGCGCCAGCGCGCCTGCGGCGCCGGCACCCATCTTGAGCAGCCTGCGGCGGGTGATCTTCGCCGCCTGGGGTCGAGGGCCGTCGCGCGCGGGTCCGTCGTCCTTCAACTCATCTGCCACCGCTCTCCCCTCCCATCAAGGATGACTGCCTTGCTTGCGGTCGTCGTGTCCGTCTCACCTCCTCTCCGGTGTGGCAGCATATACGCGGCTTGTGTACTCAGGTCTGACCGCCCGTCCGCGCCGTGAGCCTTGCCAGGGCATGCGCCAGCTGTCGGGTGCGGGGGTAGAGCTCGCGGTAGACGGCGTAGTATTCCGCGTAGTGGCGCCCTCGCGCGGCGTCGGGGCTGATGGAGCCCCGCAGGCGAACCATGGCCTGGCACGCTTTCTCAAAGTCCGCATGCTCTCCGGCGCCTACGGCGGCGATCACGGCGGCTCCCAGGGCCGAGGCATCGTGTTCCGCCAGCACGTCCAGATCGGTCGCCAGGACGTCTGCAAGGATCTGCAGCCAGATGGGACTCCGGGCGCCACCCCCGCCGACCCGGATGCGTGTCGCCCGCTCTCCCAGCGCGGCAAAGGCCTCGAAGGCATCGCGGAAGTTGTAGGCGACGCCTTCCATGACCGCCCGCACGAAGTCAGCCCGCCCGTGGGTCGACGTGGCGCCGAAGAAGGCGCCGCGCGCCCGGGGATCCGCATGGGGGGTGGCGGCCCCATCGAGAAAAGGCAGGAAGAGCAGCCCGCGGCTTCCCGGCGGCGAGTGCTGCGCCTCTGCGGCAAGAGCCCCGATGTCTTCGGCTGCCTCCGCGGAGGGGCCCGCCTCCGCCCGGTGAACCAGCTCCCCCAGCCAGGTCAGGCAGTAGCCGGCAGTCATCACCAGCCCGTGCCAGAAGTAGCCTCCTGGGACGGGGGCCGTCATGGCCCAGATGCCCTCCGGCACCGCGGACGGCTGCCCCTCCATGTAGAGGGCGATCTGCCCCGCCGTGCCGATCATGATGCACCCCAGGCCCGGGGCGATGGCGGAAGTCCCCGCCGTGATCGCCGCCATATCTCCTGCGCCGGCCACGACGGGTGTCCCTGCAGGGACTCCCAGGGCGTCGGCCGCCTCAGGCCTGAGGTGGCCGACCACCGTCGGGGACTCCACCACCTCCGGGAGCAGCGTCCGGGGGATGCCCAGGCGGTCCAGCAGTGCCTCTGCCCAACGGCGGCGGCGCACGTCCAGCAGCCCCGTCGCGCCCGCATCGGTCACGTCGGTGACCGCCTGGCCGGTCATGCGCCAGGTCAGCGCGTCCTTTGGCGCCACCGCCTTCCACGTCTGACGCATCGCCTCCGGCTCGTGCCGCAGCAGCCACAGGAGCTTGGCCGCTGCGTGTACCGCGCTCACCCGCCCAAGGGCGGTCTCCGCCAGAACGTCGGCGGCCGTGCGGTTGATCTCGTCGGCCTCCGGTGCCGCCCGCTGGTCCAACCAGATGACCGCCGGGCGCAGGGGGTTGCCCTCCCTGTCCAGGAGGACGACGCCGTTCACCTGCCCGGAGAGGCCGAGGGCAGCGACGCGACGTCCTGCTCTCCCTGCTCCCGTGGCGCCCGCCAGAGCGGCCCGCGCTGCTGACACGGTGGCCGCCCACCAGTCGGCGGGTTCCTGCTCCGCCCACCCCTCCCGCAGCCAGCGGACGTCGTAGGGCGCGCTGCCGCGGCCCACCACCTGGCCCTGCGGCGTGACCGCCAGCACCTTGACGGCCGAGGTCCCCAGGTCGATCCCCAACAGGAGGTCGCCCCCGGCGGAAACGCTCACGCCTGCCCCCCACTCACGGGACCACTCACCCCTGTTCTCCGCTGAGGAACCGGCGCGGGTTGTGGATGAGCAGATCGTCGATGGCGTCCTGCGGGATGCCGCTTTCGCGCATCCGGGGGACAAACCGGGTGAGGACGTAGTCCAGGCCCGGGCCCCCGCCGTAGCTCACCCAGTAGGAGGGGCGGCCAAGGTCGTTGCCCAGCAGGATCTGCCGGCCGTACCCGGCATCGAGCATCTGCCTGAGCAGCGCGATGCGCGCCGCATCCGGACCGTACTTCGCCTTGCCGGCGCAGTCATAGCCCAGATAGGCGCCGGCCCGCGCCAGCGCGGCGTGCACCTCGAAGTCCTGCAGCCGGTCCATGTGGCTCAGGCAAACCCTGCCTGGCGGCACGCCGTGCTCCCCCAGGTAGGCGATCTGCTCGGGTCCCATGGTCCCGGCTGTGGTGTGGGTGACCAGCGGTGCCCCCGTGTGGCGGTGCGCCGCCGCAGCCATGCGCAGCAGCTTGCGTCCGGCCTCGTCCATGACGTTGTACTCGGTCCCCGCCTTGATCACCGCGGCGCGCACGCCGCTGTTGCCGATCCCCTCGGTCACCTCGCGGACCATGCGCCGTACCGCCTCAGCTTCGTCCAGTTCGTAGACCCACCGTCCCATGTACCAGGGGCGGTTGAACCCGGTCGTCACCAGCACGTGCACCTGCGGGACGCGCTCGGCGATGCGCCGCACCGCGTCCACGTTCCGCCCGAAGTCCGCTGCGGTCATCTCCACCAGGGTCCGCCCGCCCGCGGCCGCCCAGCGGGCCAACTCGGCGGCGGAGCGGGCCTCGTCATTCAGGGCGAAATCAGGATCGATGCGGTGCAGCCAGGCGGGAGGCTCCACGTAAAGGTGCTCGTGGTAGTCGACCACTCCCAGGTCGTCGACGGCGACCTCGCCCAGGACGGTGGGGATCGTAGGCGTCAGGTCCGTGTCCCTCCTGAACCCCGTGACCTACAACCTTGCCGGGGCGGGTATCGGCAACGCTGCCGCACCCGGAGCGTACCCGATTGCCGCCGAGATGGCCCGGGCGGTCTCCACGACTTGTGCGGACAATGCGCTGTCTTCCAGCGGCCAGGGCATCCGCTCCGCCGGTCCCGCCACGCTGACCGCGGCGGCCACAGCGCCTTCGTGGTCGAACACGGGAGCGGCGATGCAGCGGACTGATGCCTCCCGCTCACCGCGATCGACGGCGTAGCCGCGCCTGCGGACCGACTCCAGCTCTTGCAGGAGGCGCTCCCGGTTCGTGATGGTATGTGGCGTCTGGGCCGCCAGCGGCACTGCGTCCAGATAGCGCCGGACCAGCTCAGGAGGAGAGAAGGCCAGCAGCGCCTTGCCCAAAGCGGTGCAGTAGGCCGGGAGCATGGCGCCGACACGCGACTTCATGTAGGCGACGGGCGAGTGGGACAGGACGCGCTCAATGTAGACCACCTGCAGGTTCTCCAGGACGGCCAGCTGCACGGACTCGCCGCTGCGGTTCCGCAGCTCCACCAGGTAGGGGAGGGCCCGCGCCCGCAGGTCCAGGTGCGCCAAGAAGGCGTTGCCCACCACGAACGCCTTGACGCCTATGCGGTAGTGGTGGTGATCCTGCTCGACGAAGCCGTGTTCGACCAGGGTGGTTAGCAGACGGTGGGCGGTTCCTTTCGGCAGGCCCGTTCGCTGGCAGAGTACGGAGAGCGCACAGCCTTCCGGAGATTCACGCAGGGCCTCCAGCAGAATGAGCGCGCGGCCTAAGGACTTCACCTGGTACCGAGGCCCGTTCCGCGACTGGTGTTCCGTATCATGGAACTTTTTCCGCATAACGGAATCAAGTGGTTGTTCTCCGATAGGAGGACACTCTCCTGCCAGGGGCGAACCGCCGGTGCGGCGCGCGCGTTGAGGTATCCTACCGGCTCTCGATGCGGAAACGCGCGGAGTGCGCCAGCTCGCCGCCCAGGTACAGCTCTACCCGATAGGTGCCGGGCGCCCATCCGTCGGCCGGCCGGGAGAGGGAGAAGTTGCCCCTATCCAGGGGGCCGCCCGCCTTCAGTTCGTACTCTCCGATGCTGTCGCCCGCACGAACACCCTCGACCTGTTCGGCGATCCAGAGCACCCTGAGCGACGTCTCCGGCGGCACCTCCGCCAGAGTGAACACCACGTAGACCTTCTCCGTGTCCGGCGAGAAGACGGTCTTCTCCACCGTCCCCTCCCTGCTGTCGCTGAGCACCACGGTGGCGAATCGCGGCCGCCCTACCGGGACTGGGGTAGCTGCCACCGGCGTGACCGCTGCCGGCTCGGCGACCTGGCGCCCGGTCGGCCGCAGAGAGAATCCCCCGGCGATGCCGCCCGCAGCCACGATGAGTGCGGCCAGGAGTGCGGCCACCCGCGCGAACCGACCGGACTCGCGCTGCACAACCAGGGAACCGGCCGCCAGGTCGCCCAGGCGCTGGTGGCGACGCGTTGCCAGGACAGCCACCCCGCCCACCAGGTAGATGCCGATTCCGTCAACGATGCGCATGAGGTTGCGGACCAGCGCGGCGCGCAGACCTATCCGCTGGCCGGCAGGGGTCTGCACCCTGATCCCGGCGACCGCTTTCCCCAGGGTGGCCCCGAGGGCGGCCTCAGCCAGTACGAAGTAGACCAGCAGGGCCACACCGACCGTGGCGATGACGGCGGCGGCCGGCCACCCCGAAAGCTCGAATCCGGTCTTTGTGGCGCCCCCGAAGCGGGGCGCCAGCGTCATACCCACAAAGAAGAACAGCCCGAGCCCGACCAGCCCGTCCACGAGCTGGGCGAGCAGCCTGTCGCCGAGGGAGGCGGGTCGCTGATCGGGTAGTGCCGCGCCCTCCCCCCGTGCGGGCCCGCCTGGGCGATCGTGCGGCTCGAACGACGCTGTCATGACGTCCGCTCCTCCCTTCTTCCTCCCAACCTGTACCATCAAGGCCTGACTGCTGCTCGAGCGCAAAGCCGAAGCGGTAGCGCGCAAAACGGACTCGGGCTGAGCCCCTGCCGGAACTAGCGCCGCCCCGGCTGTCGCCAGGGGAGCCAGCGGCGCTTGCCGAGGTTCAGGTCGCGCGGCGGAGGCATCTTGTCCACGCGGGGGAACAGGCCTGGTGCTCTAGGCGGCTTCTTCACCAGCGGCGGGCGCGTGCGACAATTCCTGGTGAAATACTCGGCGAAGTCCTTACTGTCCAGGGCTCCGGCGATGTCGTCGGCGATCTTGGCCAAGTCCTGTACTGTGGCAGGGAGGTCGCTCATGTTCGCGAGAATCGAGGCGACCAGGAACACCACCTCAAGGCCCAGATCGCAGACCGCGCGGATCCTCTTGGGTGTCTCCTTCTCCTGGACGGCCCTCTCGCCCGCCTGGTGCTCGCCGCTCTCAGCGGTGTCCTCGGTCCACCCCGTGGCCGGATCCACGCTCCACCACCCCAGGCCGCCTTCCGGCCAGCCCCGGGGGCGTGACTCCGGCAGAAGGACCATCCTCCCGGCGCTGAGGTCGGCCGACACCCGGAACCTCCCGTCCGTCGTGAGAAGCCGTCCCGGGTCTGCGCGCCGGCCGGACAGCACGCGAATGGCGATATCCTGGTCCTCAGCGGTTTCGATGAGCGCGCCCACACTCGCATCGGTGTCCTGCCCCGCGAAGATCGCCCGTTCGGCGGTGTGGTCGAGCACGCCGTTGTAGAGCCGGTCGTAGAAGTGGCCCTGCGCGGCCAGCGGATCCTCCGGTAACCGCAGGAGGCGGTACGCCTTGAGGGTGAGATCCAGGGCGAGCCTGGGGCGGGGGCCCTCCCGGGCAGGCCGGGCGCGGGCGATGACGATGTTGGGGAAGTCGATGGACCTGAGAGGCCGGGGATCCACCGGCGAAGAAGGCAGCAGCCCGCGGACCGTCGCGTAGCCGAAGCTCAAGGCGGCGAGCTGCTTGGCCAGCCCGACCTGGCTGAGGGGATCGTCAACGGTGGCGAGAACTGCGGCGAGAAGGGCGGGTGGAATGCTGCCTGAGATGAGGCCAAGCCCCAGGACGCTACCCACCCCGTCCAGCGTGGTCGCGGCCCCGCTGCCGTTTGAGCCGGCGTGTCGCGCGGCGGGGCCGAGCTCATCGGCGATCGTGTACGTGACCGCGCGCTCTCCCGCCGGCCCGCGCACGCGGATGTGCAGCCACTCGCCGCTTGGAGATCCGCCTCTCTCCCGTGCGGATCCCAGTCCGGGCAGGGGGAAGAGACCGCCTGCCGGTTGAGGCGCTCCTCCGACCTCGAAGGTGGTGCCCTTGTAGAGCCGGTCGCCCACCAGTAGCAGGGGGACGGTGCGTTCGTCGCTGACCTCGTGGAAGAGTCCCACCGGGACTCCGGACAGCGCCGCGGCCGTCGACCTGAAAGCAAGCACGGTCTCCCGCACGCGCCGCGCCTCCCGCAGCACCTCCACGTCTACGCGGAGTTCCACCGTGTAGGAGCACCGCTGGTCGAGGCTTTCCGTTACCCGTTGGGCCGGCGCAAGGCTGCGGCCGTAGCCCGCTCCGGGTGACGGGTCGATGTCCACCCACCGCCCCTGTTGGTCCACCTGCACCCAGGCGTGCTCCCTGGCCGCCCGGACGGCCTCTTCCCACTGCCGGGGGTCCTCCGAAGGCGCCCGGAAGCCCGCCGCGTCCAGCGCATCTCCCAGGAGGAGGAAGTGGCTTGCCGACCTCTCGGCGATGGCGTCCAGAAACGGCTGCGGCCCTGAGGGTGCATGTCGCGGCGAGAATCCCCAGCGCACCAGCTCCTCCGCCTGCGCCGAAGAGAGCGTCCCCATCGCGAAGCGGACCCGGTGCCCCGCCCTCTGCAGAAGGGTGGCCAGCAGCCACGCCCGATCCAGAGCGTTCCCGGCGCCGGCCAGCAGCGTCCCCGCCGGCCCGCGCGGACACCCCGGATAGGCTTCGAACCGCACCTCCTCCCGGATGAATCCGGCCAGCGCCCGCGGGTCCGTCCCCAGCCTGGCCTGAAGAGCCGCCGGGTCCAGACGCGAGAAGTCGATGCCCGCGCGGAGCCTGTTCAGCGCCGCGCGGTAGGCCTGCGGCACATCCCCGGGACTCGATGGCAAATGCCCGCCGACTTCACCGCCGGGGATCGGAGACGACTCCGGCCAGGGTGTGCGGGGCAGGGGCTGGGCAGCGGGCACGGGTGCTCCGGCACCCGAAATCCGCCAGGGGCCCACGGGCGAGACAAGGCCGGCCAGAGCCACCGCCAGGCTAATCCCCAGCGCCAGCGCCTGCAGCGCCCGCGCGCGAAACTGCGGCCCGCGGACCCTCCACAAGCCGACGACGTGGATCAGCACCGCCGCGGGGAAGAACACCGCCGCACTCACCGGGGCCCCCTGAAGCCAGAACGGGAGGCGCTTCCACAGGCTCTGGCCGCGGAAGAGGTCCGGATACGAGGTGCCCTCCAGCGGGCCCAAGACGAATGCCGCCACCCCGTAGAAGGCGAGGACGCCCAGCACCGCCCGCACCGTCTCTGGGAGGTGCCGCATCCGCAGGAGGGAGACGCCCGCAAGGACGATGGAGGCGGCCACGACGAAGGCCAGCGTTGTGGAGGTCGGCTGGCCCACGAGGACAACCCCGTGCGTCAGCCCTGCCGGTCGCCACGCCGAGAATGCCAGCGCGCCCAGGAGGGCGAAGAGGGCGACCAGGCCTCTGGCCGCCCACCCGAGCCTGCGCCAGAGCAGCGCCAGCAGGGCGAGACCCGCCGCCGACGCACCGGCCGGGACCCACCGCTGCGGCGAACCGCTGAGGAACGTCTCTACCCCGGCGTCCAGCAGCAGGAGGATGAGGATGACCGCGATGACGGCGCTACCTGCCTGCCGCCAGCGAGATACGCCCTGACCTGCCGATCCCGTCTCGCGCACGGAGAGCCTCAGGGGCCCAGCACCTGCACCCCGACCTCCCGCCCCTCCTTCTTCAGCACCACTTTGGTGAAGCCGTTGAGCGCCACCCGCACCCGGGGTACGGTGATCGGCTCTCCGGCGGCGCGCACCACCACGGTGAAGACGCCCTCGGGGACCTTGATCGGACCCTGCCCGGTCAGGCCGCCACCCACCCGCGCGCCCGCCGCATCCAGCACGTCGTAGGGCACCGCCAGCGACTCCTGGATCGCCCGGGTCAGCGCCGCGGCGTTGGCAGCGTCGAAGAACATCCCGCCGGTGATCCGGGCCACGCGCTCCATGTCGCGCTTCGTGGCCGGGTCGGCCAGGGCGAACCCCACGATGTTCAGCCGCACCTTCAGCCCCGCGGCGAGCAGCGCGGAGACAGCCGCCGCCGGATCGCCCTTGCACTCCTCCTTGCCGTCGGTGACCAGGATTACCATCTTCTCCCCGGGGACCTTGCCGAAGTCCGCGGCCACCTGGCGGAGGGAGTAGGCGATGGGGGTCGTCCCCAGGGCACGGATCGCCTGCACCCGGGCGATCATCGCCGCCTTGTTGATCCTGCCGAAGGGGACCATCAACTCGGAGTCCTTGCAGTCGCCAGGCCGTCCCTCGCGGATGCGGTGGCCGTAGACCCGCAGCGCCACCTGTACGTTCTCGGGCAGTCCCTTGATGATCTGGACCATGACCTCCCTGGCGATGTCAATCTTGGGGCGGCCTTCCACCTTCTCCTTCATGGAGCCGGACGCGTCCAGGATCAGCTCGATCTGGCGCGGCGCGGAGACCGCGGCCAGGCGCTCCCCCGTTGCGGCCACCGCCAGACCACCCGTCCCCCGGCTCACGCCGGCCCTGAGCGTGTAGGTGGAGAGGGTCTTCAGCTCGTCTACGATCTGCTGGTAGACACTCTTCAGGTCCTCGCTGCTCTGGGCGAAGAAGAAGCGCCCGTTGGTGGCCATGGCGATGTGGGCCATCATCCTGGCCGGGGTAGTGGAGATATCGGGCTTGAGCTCCAACAGCTCTGCGCCCAGGCCGATGGTGTAGAGGCGGATGCGCGTCCTTTCCACCAACCTCCAGAACTGGGGATACTTCAGGGTGCTGGAAGTGTCCGCGCCGTCGGTCATGACCACGATAGCCCGGTTCGCCCTCACTCCCTCCAGCAGCTCCATGGCCCGGGCCACCGCGTCGTAGAACCGCGTGTCTCCCCCGGCCGAGAACTTCCCGGCCGCGGCGGCCCTGAGCCGCTCCCGGTCGCTGGTGAACCCCGGCAGCAGCACCTCCACGTCACTGCTGAAGCGGACCAGGTTCAACCGCTCGGTGGAGCGGACCTGCTTCAGGGTGGATTCCACCGCCTCCTGCAGGTGCTTGATGCTGTCCGACATGCTCCCGCTGGTGTCCCAGACCAGGACAATGGAGACCGGCGGCTCGGTGACCCGCAGGGTGTGGTCGCCCGGACGCACCGCCCACGAGAACGCGGTCTGCGCCGCAGGGATGCTCCCGGGGTCAAACCGCGCCTGCTCTCTCCCGGCGGTGTCCAGCAGCGTGATTGAGGTGCGGATGTACGGCCGACCGGTCAGGTCCACCGTGAGCACCTGCAGGCCGGATCCGGGGACGGTGATCCTGAAGTGGTCCTGCTCGCCCAGCGGATCGATAACCCCCCTGGTGCGCCGCCCCAGCGGCAGAGAATTGGCCTGGGCCGGGGTGTTGTTCGGCTCCCGTTCCACATCCACGCCGGCCATGGCAGGGCTGGTGACGCCGGCGAAGGGCTGCGCCACCCCCACGTCCGCGGCCTGCTCCAGCAGTATGGAGCGGTAGCCCTGTGCGGCGCCCTCTATGAGCCTGACCTCGCCCAGGCTGGTCGTCTTCCCCCCGTAGTTGCTCAGGATCCGCAGGCGGACGAACCGCGCGGGCTGCCCGATGGCAAACGCCTGATCGCGCGCCTCCCGCTCAAGGGTGAACTGGCCTACCTCCCGGAAGCCGTCAAGGGGAGTCTCCGTGGACACCGCGACGGTGAAGGTCTTCACCCAGGTGGCGGGCTCCGCCGTCGTCTTGGGATTGAGGACGATCCGGTCGACCAGGGCGGTGCGCTCCCCGCGGAAGGCGAAGACGATCTCCTGCGGGAGGTAGGCGTCGGCCGACTGCCAGCCCGCGGTCTCCGTGCTGCCGTCGATGAGCCGGAGGGCGGACCGCTCTTCACCGTCCTGAGAGGTGAAGCGCACCACGGCGCCGCCCAGCTCCGCCAGCGCCAGATTCTTGGGGACGTCCGCCAGGACCGACGGCGCGTCCGGCGTTTCGACCACCTTCACCTCGCCCGCCTGGGTGTAGGATCCGCCGTGGTTGGAGAGGAACCGCAGCTTGACGTACCTGGCCCGCGTGAACGGGGGCAGGGCGATCAGGTACTCGCCGGGACGGCGCCCCAGTCGCACCTCCGCCACCTTACCGAACCCCTCAGTGGGGCCGGTGGTGGAGACCCAAACCTCGACGTGTCGCGCCGCGTTCGTCGGGTCACTCAGCGTCTCCTCGGTTCGAGTGTCCACCAGGACCGCCGCCACCTGTGCCTCCCGCCCCTGGCGGAAAGACAGCACGACCTCCTGCGGACTGGTGCGGTCCTTCGACGACCAGCCGCGGGCGCTCCCGTCGATGAGGTTGACCGCAGCCCACCCGCTGGCGTCGTATTGCGAGGTCCAGGATTCGACCTTCCCGCCCAGGGCCCGGTTGGCCAGATTGAAGCCCGCGGGTGGTGGCGACCGGTCTGTGGAGAGGGCCGGCGGGTGGAGCGGGAGGACTTTGAACGGCAGGGACTGCGGCGGGCCCCCGTCAACCGTGACCTCCACCCGATAGTCGCCCACGGGGAAGCCGGCGCTGCCCGGCGGGGTGATGTACGTCGCGTCACCCTCCCCAGGGTCCAGGTCGGTGTCGTCGCTTTCGATGACCTGCCCGACCGGGTAGCCCTCCGCGTCAACCGCGACCCAGGTGACCCGGATGGAGATGGCCTCGTTGTGCCGTGACCTAAGGACAAGGTAGATCCGCGCCGTATCTTCAGGAAACTCGACCCCCGGAGAGAGTGGTTCGGTGCCGTCAGAGACTCCCCGCGCCAGGACGGCCTCGACCTTCCCGCCTGCCTGAGCTGCCGCCGGAGATGTCGGGGGTGCCTGCGCAGTGGGAGTCTCCGCGGGTGCCGCCGCAGTTTCCGGGGGCGCAGCCCCCGGGGGCGGCGATGCTAGGGGGGTTTCCGGAGGTGTGGCCAGCGGTGGCGCCGCCGGTCCCAGCTCCCCGCCGGCCCGAGGACCTTCCGGGGGTCGGGCAGGGATTGCCGCCGGTGAAGGCCGCACGCCTGACGGCTGCGGCGGCCGGCCTCGCAGCCCCTGAGACTGGCGTCCACAGGCTGCGAAACTGATGGCCACCGCCAGAGCGAGCACGAGGCAGAACGCCCGCTGCTGCCGCATCAGGCTGTCACCTCCTTCAGTTGTCCCGACTCTCCACCTCCCTTTCGTACATGCTTTCGACGCGTGAAGGGGCTTTCCTATGCCCTGTATACTTGAAAAAGAGTCGTCCGCTGCCGCGGGGAAGTTGGGCGTACGGTGCTGGCGCGGGGAGTGCTGAGAACCGAGGTGTTAGGGCTATGGTTGTGGCCTCTGCACTGCGGCCCGGCATGGCCGTCCGACTAGATAATGAAGTCTACAAGGTGGTCGCCGCCACCTTCCACTCCGGCGGCGGCCAAATGGGCGGTGTCACCCACGCCAAGCTGCGCAACGTGCGCACGGGCGCGGTCCGCGAGTGGCGGTTTCGGCCCGAGGAGGTGGTGCAGGACGTCCCGGTGGAGCGGCAGACGCTGCAGTACCTCTACGGCGACGACGAGTTCTGCCACTTCATGAACACCGAGACCTTCGACCAGGTGGCTGTGGAGCGGGCCCGGCTGGGACGGGCGGCGGCCTTCCTCACCGAAGGGATGGTCCTGCCGGTGGAGTTCCACGAGGGCCGGCCGATCGGCGTGGTCTTCCCCGACATCGTCGAGGTGCGGGTGGCCGAGACCGCGCCCCCCGCCCACGGGACGGGCATCGAAAACGTCTGGAAAGAGGCGAAGCTGGAGAACGGGCTCACAATACAGGTCCCGCCGTTCATCGCTGCCGGCGAGTGGATCCGCGTGGACGTGGAGGCCGGGGCCTACATCGAGCGGGCGAAGCGCAAATAGCCGGCTGGTGGTTGGGCCGCGCGGCCCGCCCCGGGCGGTCCGGCCATGGTACAATGCCACCGAGATGCCTTTCACGGTCCGCGACTTCGAGAGCTTGCTGCGGGCGCTGGATAAGCGCGCCGAATGGCGGGCCCAACTGCGCCGCCTGCTACTGACCGACGACCTCCTGTCGCTGCCAGAGATCGTCCGCCGGCTGGCGGGACACCTGGAGCAGCTGGCGGCGGCGCAGCAGCGCACGGAGGGTCGTCTGGAGCAGCTGGCGGCGGCGCAGCAACGCACGGAGGGGCG
>FWPU01008882.1_pt1 | contig 16494 bp, 18 predicted proteins | sample 2228361 | NCBI WGS metagenome assembly FWPU01 (sample SAMEA103939777, study PRJEB20133) | metagenome
CGTGTCGGCCCTTTCTTCACCGGCTTCGCTTCAGCATAACACTTGACACCTGCCCTGCCAACTTCGACCAATCCTATTTCCGCCGACTATATTCGCAACCTGCTGGACAACGCGTTGACCTATACAAGCCTCGCTCGCGCCGATGGGCAGGTGGATGTGGTGCTATGCCGCGAGGGCGACACTGTTCTGATGGAGGTCTGTGATAATGGCATCGGCATCGACGCCGCGGATCTGGACACCGTCATGCAGCGCTTTCACCGTGTCCGCACGGGGACGGAACAGCCGGCAGGAAGTGGGATCGGGCTGTTCGCGGCGGCTAAGATCGTGGCCCTGTCGGGAGGTGAGCTAAGCCTCTTGTCTGATGGCCGCGGCCACGGCACAACCGCACGCTTGCGCCTTCCGATACAGCAGCCTGTTCATTTACAGCCTGCCGAGGCTGCAGCACTGCCTCCACCGGTGGAACATGCGCGAGGCGATGTGCTGCAACCGGTGAGCCCGGTATGAGCGCACCGATCTGTCAGACGGTTCCAGGAAATGATACGACGAGCTATTGGCAATCGCAGCAGGGGCGTCAGTTTATTCGACGACAACCTGGCCAGTCAATGGCTCAACGAATTGAGCTGGTTATGCAGCCTGATTTAGCCGGCTGGAATGTTCTGCTCGTCGAAGACGATCCGTTTTTTGCCCACTCGCTCGCAGCGCTGCTTCGGGCCTGCGGTGCTGGCGTCGATCTATGTGCGAGCAGCCGACAGGCAGCCGAACTGCTCGCACTCAAGCGCTACCGTCTTGCCATTCTGGATCATGTTCTACGGGGCGGTGATCGTGGTTTCGCGGTCGCGCAGAGACTGGCCGCGATGGGAGAGGGCGAGCGAACGCTCCGTGTTGCGTACACCGGAATGACCCCGGCAGATCTTGAGCGGGAGATCCCCGCTGACCTCATCCCATACCAGCTCGTCGTCCAAAAGACACCAGATCACCACGAACTCATCGAGGCGCTATTTCATATGCAGCAGTCATTGCCGGCAGAGCCATCTGGTTTCGTGCACGAGCCAGTCAGTCTTCTTGTGGTCGATGACGACCCGACCGGAGCACGACTGGCCCAGCTGTTGCTCCCTGATGTCCGGGTCTTTTATGCCGCTAATGGCTACGAGGCCTTCGCGTTCCTGGAGCAAAGCCATGTGCCCCTCCATGCCATGCTGGTGGACCTGCGAATGCCGCAGGGAGGGACCAATGTTATTGCGGTCCTGCGGCAGCTGCGCCCCCTCGTGCACCTGGTGGCGTGGAGTGCAATCGGGCCAGTTGCGGGCGAGCTGCCAGAAGGTGTTTCTTTTCTGGTAAAGCCCGTCGACGATACCGCCGCGACGCGGGCCGCACTTCGTTCCGTGCTTGGCCTCCATGCCGATCCAGGACCCGCGTGGAGCACGAAGCCGCAGCCCGTTGCGGTGGCGCCGGTTCAGACTCGGCCCTGGGCGGTTGCCATTCTGGCAGCAACGCGCGACCAGCTGATCGCGCTACAGCAATATGTGCGACGGGCCGGGGGGCGCGCGGCTGTAAGCGCTTTGAGCGATGCCGTGCTTCACTCCCACCTGGAGGCTGGCAGCGTCGATCTGGTGCTGTGCTCCGCCGATTGTATCGAGGCTGGTGTCATGCTGCGTCGCAGGTTTGCGGCACATGTTGTTGTTGCCGGCGACGGCAACCCTCTTTCTCCTGGCGAGGTACTTCCAACCGTAGCCCTGAACGATCCGGGGGCTTTAACCCGATATGTCGTCAATCTCGTCGTCCCGTAGCTCAAGGTCGCCGAGCTCCACGCCCACTCCGAGCGCGACGCTCATCAAAGCGCGTGAAACGACCTGTGGGCGCGCTTCGACAGGTGCGTCACCCGGGCTTCCCGGCCGAAAGTGACGTTTAACAAAGGTGAATCCTGGCGGAGGGGGATCCCAGTTCTCGGCAACGGCGCGCGCTGCCGCTGCTTCCTGCCGCCGCTGAAATGCTCGCTGCGTGCTTCGCTCCATCCATCCACCCGGCAGCAGTCGATAGCGACCAGGTCGTTGCACGTATGCCTCGATCAGGCGCTGCTCTTCTTCGCTCGACCACGCGGCTTCGTACACGATTGGTGGAAGTCGGATCTGGGTCGTCTTGCGCTTTGAGCGTTTCGAGACACGTTCTGAGCGCATCGGGTTCTGGTGGCGGGGCTCGGATACCTTGATGGCGTTGGCGCACAGATCGTGCCAGAGGGCGGCCAGGACAATGTGCAGGGCTGTCCACGCAGCCGGAGATAAAGCCAGCGGGGCGTAGTCCGCTGAGCTACTGGTCGCCCCCCACCAGGCCGCGCCGAGCTGCTGGCCGGACGCGTTGTATGCCGCAATGAACAGACCGTCCAGCTCGGGGATGATTGTCAGCCGCATCAGTCCGTAGGGCGCAAGAACCGGACGGAGCAGGTGTGGCACAACAACATTCAGCGGTCGGTGAAGGTGCCGCGGAGTAGGCCGATCTGGTTTGTGGAGCAGCGCGTCTGCCAGACGGCGTAGGACTTCGGCGCGCCCAAGCTCCATAGGCGGCGTGGTGTTGGGGTTGAGATCCTGATGAAGCCCTGTGCCGAGGCCGCCAGGCAAGACTACGGGCACTGTCTCCTCGCGAAGTGGCCCGGCTGCAAGGGCGATGTAGTCAAGCCATGCTTCGGACCGCATACGAACGCGATCACGTAATCTTCCCGCCGTCGTCTCATCAACAGCAAGCGCTGAACGTTTGTGTCGGACCAGAGGAACCACGAGACCGGCGCACTGACTGCGCAGATGCTCGAACCAACCACCACTGTCACGCCAATGTCGCGTGCCACACGCCCGCGCCTGCACGCCGTGCAGCTCCCAAAGTCGCAGGCCGAACCGCACACACCAGCGGGCAAGATCCCAGTGGCCTTCGGGCAGTTGAAGGGTTTCCTGCCGAGGCTGCAGCGCCTGTAGAATGGTCGCTTCGAGAGCCACATCGGCGACGTCTGAGGCAGCCCCAACAGAGAAGAAAGGTTGCAACGTGCTAGTGATAGTGCCGGCGATCATCAGTGCGGCCTCATCAGGAAGACGACCGCTGCCGGCAAGAAGCAGCGCGCCGGCAAGATGAAATGTCAGCGGGAAGGTGCGGGCTTGCTCGTGACTGAACACCTCATGCACCACCTCGGACCACCGCTTATCATCGTGCACGGTGATGATAAGCACCGAGCCGTGCGCGATGGTGCGCATAACGCTGCGCTCACGCGTGCACGACCAGATGTGCGCGAGCGCTGGGGCGGTTGCGTACGAGAACGACGCTCCAGATGGTAGCCTCACAGTGCGCTCAGGTGCCTGCTGCATCACCGGTCCTTTCGCCGCCCGAGACATATGGTGCGAGCGCGTGGAGCAGGTGGGAGACAAGCGAGTCGGCCGCGGGTTCCCCATCGCCAAGTCCCCCGTGGCTGTTTACGGCTGCGCTCCAGATCCGGCTGTGCTCCGCTGCAAACAGCGGCCCACACGCCTGCAGCTCAGCCAGCAGATTGACCAGGCGCAGGGCCGTTGCGCCGTCCGGGCCTTGCAAGGACAGCTGGCGGCGAACTCGCTCGAGATCGTAGCTCGACATAGTTGCAGCCGAGGGAAGCCGACGGAGCTTGCCGACGAGTGGCGCGTAGTAGATGATGCGTGTATTCGCCCTGCCGGCCTCGACCGCTACCAGCCCGCGGTGGTTCTTGCTCTGCCAGTTGTCAAACGCCCGGTTTCCCCGGCTGAATGTGATCCCAAGTGCCCCGGCGATGTCGGCAATATGCGCTTCGGGCGGCACCAGCGCTAGCAAGCGGCCGCGCTTCTCCGTCTCGTAACCATTGGCCTGGCTTGCCCAGACCACCTGCTCACCGACAGCCACGGGTAACGACGATGCGTCCATACAAAAGCCGCCTTTGCTCGTTGCCACTTCGACGACGCTTTCAAGCATACCCTCTCCATTCCCGTCGCATCCCCGAACAGTTCGAGGATGTGGTACGGCAGCACGCACCCACCGTTGGGCGTAGACGGCGCCTGTCCAGAGCGATTTGGCTGATTCTGAGGTGGTCGGAATATCGTCCGTGGCGTTACAGAAGGGCGGACGATATTTTGCCTCGGAACATGATTGACAGACGGAGGGCCGGCATGGTACACCATGAACATCCCTGGGGACCTGACTGTCGGAACAACACAAGGAGGACCGAATGGTTACTGCCGAGACCGCCGCCCGCCCCGCGGGCACCATCGCGCGCGACGCCGGTATCCTGGAGCTGCTCGACGACATCGGCATGTCGGTCGTTCTGCACACCCATCACCCGCTCACCCACCTCGAGCACGGCGCCGGCGCGAGCGCGGAGGAGATCAACCAGCGCATGGGCTGCACGCTCAACACCCCGGCCCGCCCGGCCCCCGGCGGCCCCGCCGGCGCGTAGACACGATCGCCGACGGCCCTGCAGCGCAGAAGGTGTGCTGCGCAATACTGCGGCGCGGACGATCCCGGGATCGTCCGCGCCGCAATATCCAGAAAGACGAGGAGGAGCTGATGACCGCTTCGGCTTTGCCGCCCGTGGAGCGCGAGACCGTCCAGTGCGGGGTTGTCGAGGATGGCTATGGCTTTCCGATGGCGGTGGCGGCGCGCTATTTATTGGACGACGTTTCCCCGACTTCGACGCTGATCGTCCCGACTGCCAAAACCCCTTTTCCGCGCCTGCTGAGCCGGCGGGCCGGCTACCAGCCGCTCTGGCTCGCCGACCCATCCGCAGAAGATCTCGCGTGGCAGCGTGCGCAGGTTGGAGACGGGGCAACCTATATTCCAGCCTCGCCCGCAACACTTGTGGGTCAGCTTTCCGGTATCGGGCTCGTGCTCAACCCGTTCGGGCTTCAGCACACCATCGCCGAGGCGCCCGCCTACGGCCCGCTCATGCGCCGGCTTGTCGGTCCGGACGGCTCCATGGTCACCCTGGATTGGGGTCCGACGCGCTACCCCGAGGATCTGGCCGGCCTTCCCGGCATCGCCGATGAGGTTCGTTTCGCTCGCTCCTCGCAGTTGGAGCCTTTCCCCGAAGACACGGGGTGGGCGCTGCTCAAGGAGCGTGAGATCTTTTTCGAGATGCCGCACTCGGTCGACCACGTTGCCGCGCTGCTCAACGCGGCAAACGCCGCGACCCTGCGCGCTGCGACGGACCCGGGACGGGTGATCGAGGTCGGCTCGCCGGTGATCTATCGCCTGTACCGGGCACTTCCGGCCTAGCAGTCCGGAATACACGTCGGTGGGAGAACCGCTATGCAGCTCGGATTGTTGTTGCCGCTGGCTCGTCCATACGCCGCTGATGAAAGCAGCCGCATTGGCGAGGCGATCCAGGTAGGCTTTTCCAGCCTCTGGCTGGAGGAATGGCCGGTTGGTGTTGGGGAGGAGGTGCGTCGCGACCACGGAACCGGCCATGACCCTCTGGTCTACAGCGCCTATCTTGGCCAGCAGTTCCGCGGCCAGATTGACCACGTGGGCTTTGCCGCGCTTCGCCTCGACTACCGCCCACCCCAGGTGACTGCCCGCGCGATCGTGTCAGCGCAGTGGCTCGGGGGAAGCCCGCTGGCTGTCGGCCTTGGGTGCCGCACGACAACACCCGAAGCCGTTCAAAGCGCGGCCGCCGACTGGCTGCGTATCCGGGCCTGCTTGGAGGGCCGCGGCGAGTCGGGCACTTTCCTGCTCCCCAGCGGCTTTGTGGCGCCACCAATGCTGCTGACAACGCGCAGCCCCGATCTTTGGGAGGCGATCGAGTATCAGGCGGACGGTTTTATGACCTACCAGATCGACCCGCGCAAAACCGCGCCTACGGTCGAGCTGGTGCGAGGGCGGCGCCCGCAGGCTACCATCGCGCTCGTGCTGTTTGCGCGGGTCGCGATAGGCGAGCCTGATGTTTTGTACCTCGACGATCGGGCAGTGTTTGTGATCGGGCAGCGTCGCCTTGCCGAGCTCGGCCGGCTCTGGGCGGACAATGGCTTTACACAGATCATCTACCGACCGGCTGAAACGCCGTCACGCGAGCAGCTGGAGTTGCTCGCCGCCTGTGTGCGAGGGTAGCGATGGCAATACACGATCATGCGGCTCCGTCGCCCGAGCCTCCAGCCCTCCCTCTCCCTGACATCGTCGAGTTCGAGGCGGCAATCAGAACAATCCTTGCATCTCCGCCGACGGTGGCCTGGCCCGGTGCCGATGGCTGGTACGAGACGCTTAACGGCGGCCGTACACACCGCTGTCATCGCGGCGTGTTCCCATATCCGCACAGCCTGGCCGGCGTCCCGCTGATTGCTCCGCTTGAAGAAGGCTGCGTGGTGGTGGTCACGCCACTTTGTGCCCCCAGAGTCTGGTGGGACACGCTTGACGCCTATCCAAGGGCCGACGTGCTTCCGGTCTTCTTTCACCGCGGCCGCTTGCTGATCGGGCCGGTCTTTGGCCCGGCCAGCCCAATATGTCCGACCTGCCTCTGGCTCCGGCTTGCCCAGGGCTTTCCGCATCCCGACGTGTTTTCCTCGCTGCTGCAGGGCCCCGTCGTTGCGCAGGGGCTGGATGCGCTGACGGGGTCGCTTTCCAAACCGGAGGTTGCGGCGTGGCTTCAGGTCAACGGGCGATTGCTCGCCGGCACTACCCTGTACGCGTTCGACCTGGCTTCCGGTGAGCTGCGCACGAGCAAGCACCAGGTTGTTCCCCCACCAGGGTATCACCCCTACCATCACGTGCAGCCTGCGTTTCGCGCCCTCGCCGGCGGCGAGGGGCGGAGCTGGAGTGGACCGGCAGGGACGCAGCCATCCTTGAAAGGCGACGTTCGCTACGATGACCTCCTGGGGCCGCTCATTGCCACGGTCGCCGCTGATACCGAGCCTGACGAACCGCCGGCCATCGCCGGTATGGTAACGTTCGCCGGGCACCTCGGGCGATTTGCCACCTGGGCGCCGGATGTAAGCGGGAGCGGGTTGAACTTTGACAGGGAGGCGGCGCGCTGGGCCTCGATTGGCGAAGCGGTCGAACGGTATTGCGGCAACTTCATTCCTGACGGGCTGCTGCTTGCATCGGAACAGGAGCTCGCGCGGAGTGGGCGTTTCTACCTGCCGCTTGGGGATCTACAGCTCTGGACGGCCGAGCAGGCGTCGTCAGAAGGGTGGCCGTTCGCGCCAGCAGATCCAGCGACACCGTTGTTATGGACCGAGGCCCGAGTCCTATCCGATCCCGGCACCACGCGCCTGCTGCCGGCTGAGCTCGTGTACCTTAATCTGACCCGCTTTACACGGCAGCAGGCGCGCATTCCGGTAACTCTCGCCGGTATTGCCGCACATCAATCGCGCGCCGCCGCAGAGCGTGCTGCGCTGCTTGAGCTGATCGAGCGCGACGCGACGATGCTCTGGTGGCACGGCCGTGTGCCAGGGCGCAACATCGTTCAGCCGCCGGCATCCCTTTTACAAAAGCTCACCGAGGGCGTGCCGGCCGAGATCGAACAGTGGTGGCTGCTGCTGCCGTCGGCCGCGCCCGGGGTGGCAGTGGTCGGGGGCTGCTTGTATGACCGGCGCGACCAGATCCTGGTGGTCGGTTTTGCGGCTCGCGGCAGCCTTGAGGAAGCGGTGCAAAAGGCTGCCGCGGAGGCCTGGCAGCTCCGCCGGCTCGCTCGCCAGCTGTTGGATGCGGACAGCACGCTGTGGCAGGAGATTCGTCGTGGGCGGCTGCCAATCCCGGTAGTCCCGTTTCGCCCGGATCGGAGCTACCGGCAGGCATTTCGCTCCGACTTCACCGATATGCACCAGCTTGCGTACAATTTGCAGTACTACCTTGATCCCGAAACGCTCCCGCAGGCACTGGCATGGCTGCGAGGACAGGAGCCCATTGGTTTCGACGAGGCCGCCGCCACAACACAGACCACCAACACCGTAGTTGACCAACTGGCGGATCAGGGAATTCCGGTTTATGGTGTTGACGTAACCACCGCGGACATGGGTAGCCAGGGCTTTGTTGTCGTGCGCGTGGCCTGCCCCGGTCTGGTCGGCAATACGGCGACGGCGTTTGTGCCGCGGGCCCACCCGCGTTTGCTCCAGGCCTGTTTGTCGAGCGGGCGTAGCCTTGTTGCAGAACCGCTGCCGCACGCGTAATAGGGCCTGGGTATGAGGAGTCGCAGGGCATGCAAGATGCCAGAAGTTTATTGTCCGATTGCCTCGAGCAACGACGGGCGCGCCTGGCAGCGCTTCGCGTCGAGCTCGAGCTCGACGCGATTGTGCTTGACGATCGCTCCCATGCGCTCTGGCTAGGATGGCCTCAGCTGGATTGTGTCATGGTCGATGGAGACCGGCCTCTGCCGTTCTCAACGCAGGCTTTGCTGCACACGATACAATCGGCGACACCGATGCGCATCGGCGTCGGGGCGACGATGTCAGCGTCGTTGCTGCTCGCACTGCAAAACGCCTGCCCGCAGGCTCAGTGGCTGGCCCTTGGGCCGGAACTCCAGCGGATGCGGCAGGTGAAAGATGCTGTTGAGCTGGCGGTGCTTCGCCGAGCCAACCAGCTCGCCGAGACTGGCCTGGCGGCTATCAGTGAACTGGTAGCCGAAGGGGTGAGCGAGTTGGACCTGATGCACCGGGCGGACTGGGCAATTCGCGAAGCAGGGGGCGATGGCTTTGCCTTTGATCCCTCAATCGGTGCTGGGGAGCGGTCTCCACTGATGTGGGCCGGAGTTTCCACACGTGTGCTCAAGGCCGGCGAAGTGGTGCTGGTAGACCTCGGCGCTATGTACCGCGGATATCGAAGCGATCTGGCGCGGACCTTTATTGTTCCGGGTGGGGAGCGAAGCGATGTGCTTGCCGCAATCTCGGCTGTGCGCGAGACTATCGACTACGTGTGCGGCCTAATCCGCCCGGGAGTCGTCGCCGGCGACCTGCACGCCGCTGCGGTAGAGGCGCTGCGCGCCTATCGTGGCGCGATGCCCACCTGTCTTGGCCACGGTGTGGGGCTTGAGGTGCACGAGTCCCCCGCGTTGTGTCACGGCTCGGATGCGCGGCTTGTCGCTGGAATGGTGCTCGCCATCGAGCCGTCCGTGTATCTCGACTCAACTGCCGGAGTGCGCTGGGAGGTGATGGTGCATGTGACGGAGGACGGCTGCGAGCGCTTGTGAAGGAGGGATTGTGCTTGCTGTTCTGGAACATACGGGCTTTCGGCGCTACTGGCTGTCGATGGCGATCTCAACGCTCGGCTCGGGTCTCACGAGCTTCGCGCTTCCGCTGCTCGTGTTTCAAACGACGAACTCGGTGTTCATGACCGGCCTGGTCGGCGCTGCTCAGCTCGGGCCATATGTGCTGTTCGGCCTGGTTGCCGGCGCTGTCGCCGACCGCTGGGACCGGAAACGGCTGATGGTGGTCTCGAACCTTGCGTCGGCACTCGCGATTGCCCTGATCCCGCTGGTGCTGTTCTTCGGGCCCGGCGCAATAGCCGTGGTGCTGGTTGCCGCGTTTCTCAGCGCCACCGCTGTGGTATGCCTTGACGCTGCGACGTTCGGCGCCGTCGCCACGCTTGTCCCGCGCCCGCAGCTTGCCGATGCCAACAGCTTGCTCGCGAGCACCTCGACCGCGCTCGCGGTCGCCGCACCCGCCGCGGGGGGGCTGCTCGCGAGCGTGTGGGGCTTCACCCCGCTCTTCATTCTGGACAGCCTCAGCTTTGTGGCCGCCGCGCTGATCCTGTTATCAATTCGGCAGCCGTTCCAGGCCTCCAGCGCGCCTCGTCCATTTTCGCTATCCGAGCTCGGCCAGAACATCCGCGAAGGGCTTGTGTACCTTGCGGGGCATCGCCTTATCCGCACGCTGACCTTCGCCGGCACTGGCAATGCGCTCGCCGGCGGTGCCCTGGGCGCCCTGATCGTCGTATACGCGGTCCAGTACCTCGGCCTGGCAACCAACGACCCGACCATTGGCCTCCTGTTTGGCGTTGGCGCGGTCGGTTCGTTCCTTGGCAGCTTGCTCCTGTCGTCCATGACCCGCGCGCTTGGTCCCGGTAGATTCACAGCCTGCGCTTTGGCCGTAACGCCCTGGCTGCTGCTCCTGCTGGTCCAGTCCAGAGCGGTGGTGGTCGTCGCGGCCTGCTACGCTGTCTGGCGCTTCTTTTACAGCGCAATCGCGATCAACGGGATCACGATTCGCCAGCAGCTCGTCCCGGACCATCTGCAGTCGCGGGTAAACACGGCTGCCCGCCTGCTGGCGCTGGGCGGCGTGCCTGTGGGGAGCGCCCTTGCCGGGTTTATCGCTTCGGTTGTGTCGGTCTCCGTCACCCTGTCGTTCTTCGCCGTGATACTGCTGGCGAGTGCTGCGCTCGCCTGGGGTAACGGGCTCCAGCGCTACCGCCTTGAGCCCGAGCCGACCGAGGCAGTCTCGGCCAATAGCCGCTAGGAGCTGTTTGGATGGATGAAGCCGAATGGGCAACCTATCTGTCCTTGCAACAAGCGGGGCCGCGCCTGTCCGCGCACAACGGTGTTCGGCCGCGCCCCTGGGGCCGTGGGGTTGTCGAGGAACCTGTGCTTGAAGGGTCCGCGTCGGCCGGCGCGCTCCGCGACCTGCTGCTCACAAGACGGTCGTCCCGCGAGCTGATGTACCCGCTCGATCTGGCCAGACTGCATGCGCTGCTGGGCGTTGTGCTGGGAGCTGTTCCCGGTCAGCCCGGCCGCAGGCGCTACCCGACGAGCGGTGGCTGTGATGAGTTGGGGGTGCTCGTGGTAGCGCGTTCGGTCGGCGGCGTCGAACCCGGGGCGTACTGGGCGGCCAGTCACGCGGACCGGACGCTCCACTGGGCCGCGCCCCTCGACGCACGTTTTGCGCGCTTTGAGGCCTGCTACGCTCCCTTTCTTGGCATGTCGCCAGAAAAGCCGCCGGCGGCAACGCTGCTGATCTTTGCCGCCTGGGAGCGCCTGTCCGCGCGCTATGAACATTGCGTTCTGGCGTCAGCGCTTTGGGACAGTGGCGCCTTGCTTCAAACACTTACGCTGGCCGCCGGCGCCCTGGATATCCGAGCGTGCATCTGTGCCTGCATCCAGCCCGTGCTGCTTGAAGCGTGGCTTGACCTTTCGTGCCGCGAGGTCGGCCATATCGGGACGCTGGCGCTTGGCGGCAATGAACCGGGAGAAATCCATGCTTGACCCCCGCCTCCAGCAACTGGCCCGCATCCTGGTCCACCACTCGCTTGGTGTGCGCGCTGGCGATCTGTTTCATATCATCGGCACTCCGCTGGCCAGCCCGCTTATCGCCGAGGTGTACCGCGAGGCCCTGGCTGTCGGCGCGCACCCCTACGCGCGCCTGGTGATGCCGGACGAAGACGTACTGCTGCTGCGGTACGGCTCAGACGAGCAGTTGCGCTACATTTCACCGGTCGAGCGAGCGAGCTCGTCCGCAGTGGATGTAAGCCTGAGCATTATGGGCAGCGAAAACACCCGGCGGATGGCGGGCCTCGACCCGGCCCGCATGGCCATTCGCCAGCAGGCCCGTGCTGAGCTGACCGAGCAGTTTCTGCAGCGCTCGGCGTCGGGCGCTTTGCGTTGGTGCACAACGCTTTTTCCGACGCATGCCCTGGCTCAAGAGGCCGATATGGCCTTGTTCGACTATGCCGAGTTTGTGCTCCGCGCTGCCAAGCTCCACGCCCCCGACCCGGTCGCGGCGTGGCAGGAGCTCGACCAGTTGCACCGGCGCCTGATCGCCTTTCTTTCGACCCGAAGCACGCTGCGGATCGTGGGGCCGGGTACGGACCTCACCTGCGACGTGCGTGGTCGAACCTGGATTAGCTGCGCGGGCGAGAAGAACATGCCCGACGGCGAGGTCTTCACGGCGTCGAAGGAAGATTGTACGTCCGGCGTCATCAGCTTCAGCTACCCCGGCATTTTCGCCGGCCGCGAGGTGCAGGGGGTGCGCCTGCGCTTCGAGCGGGGGGCGGTGGTCGAGGCAACGGCGGAAAAGGGCGAGGACGCGCTGCGCGCGGCACTTGCGGTGGATGACGGCGCCCGTGTGCTGGGCGAGCTGGCCTTCGGCACCAATGACGACATTACCCGGTTCAGTCGCAACACGCTCTTCGACGAGAAGATCGGCGGCACGGTCCACGTGGCGCTTGGCGCCGCCTACCCCGAGAGCGGCGGGGTGAACGAGTCAGCGATTCACTGGGATCTGGTCTGCGACCTCCGCGAGGGCGGCGAGGTCTACGCCGATGGGGCGCTGGTGTACCGCGATGGTCGCTTTCTGAGCACGGTGCTGTAAGGGCATACCGTGGTATCCTCACATATATACGGTTGTTCGCGCATATGGTCCCGTACGGGACCCAAGAAGGGGATGCTGTGAGACCCATTCCTAGCATCGATCTGATCGTTCGTGACGTCCCGGCCGCGGCCACCTTTCTGCGGGACGTGGCCGGCCTGGAACTCCAGGTGCTCGATGATCGCTTCGCCCAGCTGGCCGCCGGCGAGCTGGTGGTGATGCTGAGTCCCGACGCGCTTGTGCCGACAGCACCAGCGGCCGGCATTATCCTCCACGTTCAGGTCGAGGACGTGAGTGCGGCGCTTGAGACCGCCCGCGCCGCCGGCGCCGCCGTGCTGCTTGAGCTCACGCAGACCGACTGGGGCACGGAGTCGGCGATGATCGCGGGCCCCGAGGGTGTGACTATAGACTTTTTTCGCCCCCTCCCGGTCGCCGACATCGCCTCGGAAGCTGGCGACCAGGTGTCCGGCTAGGTTGTCGGCGCTGACCTGCGGCCCCTGGTTCGAAATGAACCAGGGGCCGCACTGCGGTCTAGTCCTCTGCGCTTCAGCCTATCTGGTCCAGCGTGATGCCGAGCGCTTGAGCCATGATCTGATACTGTCGGGGCAACGGGAGGTCTGCTGGCCAGCGCAGCCGAAATGGTTGCGCTGCGCTCAGGCGCATCACCAGGACAAGGCCGTTACCGGGGGCGGGTAGGTGCTGCTTCCCGTCCGCATCGTGAAACTCGCCCGCAACGAACGGGCGGACGCGGACCATGGCGTCGGGATGGTCGATGAAATAGGCGGCATCTTCCTCGACAGCGCGGATGCCTTCCGGGCTTAGCGGAATTCTTCCGTTGCCGCGAGTGCGACTCGTTGGCTTCATACAGGGACACCTGAGCAAGCGGAACCTGCAGTCAGTATACGGGTACGGGGGCGGGCACGGGATTGAAGGGTACCGTTACCGTTTTTCTGGGGTCAAGAGCGGGGTATATGTCTTGCAAAAATGGTACGACGTGTTATCATCCTTTAGCAAGCCCATCGGGTCTGGCATGCGAGCGCACGCCAGCACACCGTGTTTGTAGCAGACGGCGCATGGCGCATATTGTTTCGGGAGGCTTCTGTGAACAACGAACCCTCCAGATCGCGCGGGCAACGCGATCTCCGTACAAACGTTCCGGCTCCGCCTGGGAAGCAGGCCAGCATTGGTGAGTTGGTCGAGCACCTGTTTGCGACGACCCGCAAGGAGAACGGAAGGCCGTACACGAACGAGGAGGTGTGTGACTGGATCCGGACGCACGTACCAGATGCGGATACGAGTCCGTCGTACATCGCCCGGATTCGCCGCGGCCTTGCGGATAACCCGTCCCGTGAGGTGCTGCGCAACCTTTGCCTTTTCTTTGGCGTAGAAGCGGCCTACTTTTTTCCCGAGCTATCGATCTTCAAACCGAAAGAGGACTCGGACCGGGCCGTTGCGGTCGCGCTACGCACGCTTGGTGTGGACCCGGCCTTGACTCCATACGTCCACAAGATCTTGCAGGCGATGAGTGGAAGTGGCCGCGATGAATCTCAGGAATGACCAATGCGAGGAGGAAGCGTATGGCGACGTCGCCGAATACGGTCTCTGAGCGGGTCCGCACGATTCTGGCGTGCCTGATCCGGGAGCTCGGACCGACGTTTCAACTCAAGGATCTCACACTTTTTGTGTCGCAATGCCGCGGCAAGCTGCTGCGCTTTGACGAGGTGCCGCTTCCTCCCGGTGTTGTCGGCACGTGTATCGCGCTCGCCGACGTCGACCTGATCACGACCCGCTCGGGCCTCGACACGCTGCTTCGGCTGCAAAGCCAGCTGCATGAGGTGGCGCATCTGCTGCTGCAGGATGTGCCGCGGCTCTCGTTTGGCCCGGACACCCCGAACCACGCAACATTTGTCGCGGCGCGCGAGCAGTACATTGCGGCCACGCGCCGCGGCCCGGGGTTTGACTCGGCTCAAGAACTAGACGCGGAGCTGCTGGCGGCGATGCTGCTTGAGATCGTCACTGCGCACACCGGATCCTCCTCGCTGTTTCCCCAGACGTTCTTCTCAGGCTGCCGATGAGCACCGTCGGATCGCTTATCGGGGTGCTTGTCACCTTTTTTGCCGTCCCCTACATTTTGTTGCGGGTATACCCCAACCAGGTTGAGCCGGCCCGCAGCGCGCTAGCTGCGTTCGCCCTTTGTATTGCTTTGCTCGGCGTTGTCAGCACAGTAAATCTTGGCGACGATTTGAATCTGTTTGTGCCCCGTACGGCCTACTATATATCACACATCAGCTTTCCGCTGGCTATCCTTATCGGGGGCTTTGCGTGCGAGATCCTGTTACAGGGCCGGGCGCTTTCCCTCAAAACAATCGTACGCCGGCCGACAGTGATCGTAACAGGCATCGCGCTTGCGGTCATGCTGAGCCTTTTATGGATCACGCCCGACCCAATATCGTTTATTCGGCCCGAGGCGATTCGTCCGGAGCCGAGCTATCTTGGCGCATTCACCATCTACTACGGTGTGAAAGCGGCGTTGATGATCAACAATACGCTGCCGCTGATAGCAACGCTGCGCCAGCCGCAGAGCCCGGTGTTCCGCGCCCGCTACCTGATTAGTGCCATTGGTACCGCGATTGGCCCATTGTTTCTGCTGATGATGCTGGCCCTGCCTGCGCTCCTTCCTGTAGCCGGCCCTCGCTACAATGAGCCCGTCGTCTTCGTTGTTCAGACCATCGGGCGAAGTGCGGTACTGCTCTGCCTGCTTGTCGGCTTCGTGCTTCCTGACCGTATCTTCCGAGCGATCGCGGCCCCACTTATCCGCTGGCTGGAGGCCCGCGATCACGCAGCGACGACCCTGATTCGGGAGCTGCATGAGATGATGATCGCGGTTGTCCCATCGGTTCATCTGGGCCAGGTTCATAGTCTGAACCGCATGCTGATCGAGATTAGCGACGCACGCCTTCTATTGTGGAGCCAGGACACGGGGCGCGCGCTGCGCTCGCCCCAGGATGAGGCCAGTTACCTTGACGACCTGCAGCGACAAGGGGTGACTATTGATCGGTGGGGGGGGCGACAGCCCACGGTGCCACAGACAAACGTGTTTACCTATAATCTCGCTGTCGCGCGCCAGCTGCGCCGACTGCGCATCGAGCGCGAGGCGCAGGGCGTCCCTGCACCCGCCGAGCATCGCTCATGACCACTATTTCCCGTCACGACATCCCGACCCTTACTGGCGCCCCGCTGCTGGGGCACTTCGCGGCCTTTCGCGCCCGGCGGCTTGCGCTCTTCGAGACCCTCAGCCACGCAGGTGATGTGGTGTGGTTCTGGGTTGGCCCCTATCGCATCCTGTTCCTCAATGACCCATCCCTGATCCGTGAGGCTTTGAGCCAGCACGGGAGCCGGCTTGAGCGAATGGGGCGCACCAACACGTATCTTCGGCCGTTCCTGGGTGAGGGCTTGTTGACCAGCAGCGGGGAAACACACCGCTCCGAGCGCAGGGCTATTGGCCCGCATCTCAGCCCTGTCAGCATTGGCCGGCTCGGCGCGTCAATTGTTTCGCTGACCGAGCAGCGCGTGCGCGGCTGGGAGCACGGCGCAACCATTGACCTTGCTCAGGAACTGACGACACTCACATTGGAAGTGATCGGGGCGGCGCTTTTTGGCACGACCCTGTCAGCTGCCTGGGGGACATTGTGCGCCGCCTTCACACACCTGGAGGAGTATGTAACAGGTGGCGTGAATGCGCTGCTCCCGCTTCCTCCGGAGTGGCCCCTGCCCGCAAACCAGCGTATGCGCCGCGTCGCCGCAGAGTTTGACCGCGCCCTGACCGAGCTGCTGTCTGCGGCGCGACAGCTGCCACCTGATAGCGGAGCCCTTGCGCCGATTTTACAACAACAACTCCCACCTCAACTACTGCGGGACGAACTGGCAACGCTTCTGTTCGCCGGGCACGAAACAACGGCCAGCGCGTTAACCTGGACGCTCGCCCTGCTCGACCAGCACCCCGCCATTGCTCACGAGTTGCGGCTCGAAGTCGACCAGGTGCTCCGCCGGCGCGCTGTCACCGTTGCCGACCTCCCCTCGTTGCCATTCCTTGATCGGGTCCTGAAGGAGTCGATACGGCTGTACCCGCCGGTCTATGTTATAGTCGGCGGAAATGGATTTAGTCAGGGCATCATCGGGGCGTTGTAAAGAGCTGAAAGCGCTCAGTCATCAGGCTGGCGAGTTCCGCCTT
>FWPU01008885.1_pt1 | contig 16490 bp, 15 predicted proteins | sample 2228361 | NCBI WGS metagenome assembly FWPU01 (sample SAMEA103939777, study PRJEB20133) | metagenome
AGGTTTAGTGATCATGATGGATTATAACCTTAAGTGGATGGAAATTTCTTCATATGCTTAATGGTCTTACCACATATCAAAAACAGCAAAATCATATATCACTTTTACTGTTGCATGCATGTTGACAACCGATAGATTAAACCATAGAATTAATTCATTATGCTGACAATAGCACGCAGTGGCGGTTGGATATCCTCATCACTTTATCAAAGAAATGGTCGTTGTCTCTATTTTGATAGGAGGTTTTAATGAATCAGAAGGGTGTCTTATATGACATAAGCCGTTTTACAGAGTATGACATCTTTCTGTTTAAACAGGGTAACCATTCAACACTTTATGAGAAGATGGGCGCTCATTTAATGGAGGTGAATGGCATAAAAGGGGCATATTTTGCTGTATGGGCACCGAATGCTGAGAAGGTCTCTGTGATAGGAGACTTTAACGGCTGGAATCCTGAATTGCATTATCTCAGGCCAAGGGATGATGGTTCAGGTATCTGGGAGGGGTTTATCCCAGGAATCGATAAAGGCACGTTGTATAAATATCACATCTGTTCCAGGTTCGGTGGCTATAGAGTGGACAAGGGCGATCCTTACGCCTTGCAATGGGAAACTCCACCGAAGACAAGCTCTATCGTATGGAACCTTGAATACCAATGGAACGATGACGAATGGATGAAGAATCGCCACAGGTATAATTCATTGCATTCGGCAATCTCTATATATGAGGTCCATCTTGGTTCATGGCGGAGGGTGCCTGAGGAGGGAAACCGTTATCTCACCTATCGTGAGGTCGCTCCTTATCTCGCAGATTATATAAGGGAGATGGGGTTTACGCACGTAGAGTTCATGCCTGTAATGGAGCATCCCTTTTATGGTTCATGGGGGTATCAGTGCATAGGATTTTTCGCTCCCACAAGCCGTTATGGCATGCCTCAGGACTTCATGTATCTGATTGACTATCTTCACCAAAACGGCATAGGCGTAATACTTGACTGGGTGCCATCACATTTCCCTGATGATATTCACGGTCTAGTTTATTTTGATGGCACATATCTATATGAACATGCTGATCCGAAAAAGGGCTACCACCCTGAATGGAGAAGTTATATCTTTAATTACGGACGAAATGAGGTCCGCAATTTTCTCCTGAGCAGTGCTGTATTTTGGCTGGAAAAATATCATATTGATGGATTGAGGGTTGATGCAGTGGCCTCCATGCTTTACCTTGATTATGGACGTAAAGAAGGGGAATGGATACCTAATGAGTACGGTGGAAAGGAAAATATAGATGCAATCAAGTTTTTCAGGAGGTTTAATGAAACAGTCTATGAAAAACATCCTGATGTCCAGACCATCGCAGAAGAATCTACAGCGTGGCCCATGGTCTCGAGGCCTGCATATGTTGGAGGTCTTGGTTTTGGCATGAAGTGGAACATGGGCTGGATGCATGATACGCTGTATTATTTTTCCAGAGACCCTGTCCATAGAAAGTTCCATCACAATCAACTTACATTCAGTATCTGGTATGCCTTTTATGAGAATTTTATCCTCTCTCTTTCACATGACGAGGTTGTGTACGGCAAAGGGTCACTTATCTCAAAAATGCCAGGTGATGACTGGCAGAAGTTTGCAAATTTAAGGCTACTCTTTGGTTATATGTACTGTCATCCTGGAAAGAAGTTGCTTTTTATGGGTGGTGAGTTTGGCCAATGGCAGGAGTGGTATCATGAGGAGAGTCTACACTGGCATTTACTTGAATATCCTTTTCACCAGGGCCTCAGGAGATGGGTTCAGGATTTAAACAAATTTTTAAAAAACGAACCTGCTCTTTACGAATTCGATTTTGAGATGGAAGGGTTTGAGTGGGTTGATATAAGTGACTGGGAGAAGAGCATTATCAGTTTTCTCAGAAAAGGAAAAACTATAAGAGACGTCCTTCTTGTAGTATGTAATTTCACCCCTGTTGTAAGGGAGAATTATAGAATTGGGGTTCCTTTTGGAGGCTTCTGGAAGGAGGTTTTAAACAGTGATTCCTCCTTTTATGGAGGCAGTAACAAAGGAAACTCAGGAGGAATCGAAGCAGACCCTGTACCCTCACATGGAAGGAGTTATTCTCTTTTACTGACATTGCCTCCGCTTGGAATCGTGGTTTTCAAACATTCAGAAAGCTGAAAGAAACAAGGTAATTTCAAGGGATAGATCAGGAATCTTACACCTTTTTGAGGATAAATGCACGATGTAATGCCCTTACCGCCTTTTCAGTATCCTTAACATCAATGATACAGGATATCTTTATCTCTGATGTGCTTATCATCATGATATTTATCCCTTCCTTTGCAAGGGTCTCAAACATCTTTGAGGCAACGCCGAAATGTGAACGCATACCAACACCAACAATTGAGACTTTGGCGATATCGGTCTTCATGTTAACACCTGCTGCTCTAAGCTTACTCGATATCTCCTTTGTGATACTGAACGCCTTTTTGACATCTGCCGTTGGTACTGTAAATGATATGTCTGTCTTCTTTGTCCTGGTGCTTATGTTTTGCACGATCATATCAACAACGATATTCGCATCAGCTATAGCCTTAAAGAGTTCTGCAGCTATGCCAGGCCTATCAGGTACACCCATTATTGTAATCCTTGCCTGGTTCTTATCATGTGTAACACCTGAAACGACAATCTTTTCCATCTCTTCATCCTCCATGGTAACAAGTGTTCCTGGTTTATTATTAAAGCTTGAACGCACGACAACTTGCGCACCATATTTTTTTGCAAACTCAACAGCACGGCTGTGCAAAACCTTGGCACCAAGGCTTGCCATCTCAAGCATCTCATCATAGGATATCCTCTCCATTTTTCTTGCATCTTTGACTATCCTCGGGTCTGCAGTGTATACGCCATCCACATCAGTGTATATCTCACATAGGTGTGCATTGAGTGCAACAGCAATAGCCACAGCAGTGGTGTCAGAGCCACCGCGTCCGAGAGTGGTCACATCAGAGAAAATATTTATACCCTGAAAACCTGCAACAACAGGTATTATTCCTTCATTTAATGCATTCCTGAGTCTCTCTGCTTCCACACGTTCTATCATTGCCTTTGTGTGCGAGCTATTGGTAATAATACCGACCTGCCTGCCTGTAAAGCTCATAGACTTGTAACCGAGTTTCTGGATCGCCATGGCAGTGAGTGCAGTTGATATTCTTTCCCCGGAGGATAGGAGAAGATCCATCTCCCTTTCATCAGCCATATCAGTTATCTGACGTGAAAGACCAATAAGTTTGTCTGTCTCTCCGGCCATTGCAGAGACAACAACAATAACCTTATTCCCATCTTCTACGGTCCTGACTACGCGCCTTGCAACTGCCTTAATCCTGGAGATGCTTCCTACAGATGTCCCGCCGTATTTCTGTACTATTAATGCCAACCCTTCCCCCTTTCACCTTTTATAAGGTAATCCATCAACCTATATCCCTTTTCAAAGAAAAGGACATCCTTTACCTTAGAGATTCTCTCAGAGAAGGAGTTAATATTATGTTTTTTATCCCTTATTCCTGTGCTACGATATATAACAAATGGAACGGGCTCATTTGTATGAGTCCTTAAACTTATAGGGGTTGCATGGTCAGGTAGTAACAGGATGCTATAGTCCTTAAATCTCTTCATGCCCTTTACAATCGTACCCACAACCTTTGAATCAAAGTCCTCAATTGCCTTTATCTTGTTGCTAATATCACCGCTATGGCCTGCCTCATCAGGAGCTTCTACATGAAGATACACTATATCTACTGATTTCAATGCTTTCAATGCAGACATAGCCTTACCCATGTAATTTGTATCAAGATAGCCTGTAGCACCCCTCACATTAATCACTTCAAAGCCTGCACAAAGGGCAAGCCCTTTTATTAAGTCTACTGCAGATATGACTGCACCTGTGAGGCCATATTTATCTCTAAAACTTGGGAGCATTAATTTCTTTCCCTGACCCCAGAACCAGAGGCTATTTGCAGGTAGTAGGCCGTTCTTGATTCTGATTTTATTTACAGGATGAGACTGAAGTATATCTATAGAATCTTTCATGAGTTGCAATAACCTCTCAGCACCGGCCCCTTTAGGAAGATATCTATCGATCTTCTTCCCCGTGATATCATGAGGTGGCGTACACTCAATCTTATTGATACCATTCCTCCAGACCATGAGATGGCGATAACTGACACCAGAATAAAATTTAATCTCGTTAGTGCCAAGCCTTTTGTTTACTTCTTTAATGAGTTGTTCTGCCTCTTTGGTTGTGATATGACCGGAGCTATAATCCAACATTATTGCATTTCTTTTCCCATCCTTAAATCCCAGTGTTACCAGATTACATCTGAACGCAATATCCCCTGAAGAAAGCCTTATTCCCCTGAAGGCTGCCTCAAGTGGAGCCCTTCCGCTGTAGTATTTTTGAGGGTTATAACCAAGGATGGAAAGGTTTGCAATGTCAGAGCCAGGATCAAAACCATCAGGTATGGTCTTTACAATGCCCACTTCACCATCTTTAGCAAGCCCGTCCATATTGGGGGTGTTTGCCTGCTGAAGGCATGTCCTATAGTTGAGCTTTCTTAATGGCCTGTCAGCCATTCCGTCTCCAATAAGAATGATATACTTCATAATAAATTATAATATTTTTTGCCGCTCAAATGTCATTTGTGCGGATTCTTAGTATGAGGGTTTTGCTATTGTATTTTAAAATTTGAGATTTGCAATCTATATACAACAGCCCCTTAATAAATCCTCAACTGCAGAGACATCGGCCTTTACCTTGATAGGCTTATCAGAGACCCTAAGTGCACAATCAGGGTCTTTTAAACCATTTCCTGTTAATGTACATACAATGGTGTCACCGTTTTTAAAATATCCCATTTTTGAGAGCTTGATAACACCTGCAAGAGATGCAGCAGAGGCAGGCTCACAGAAGATACCCTCTCTTGATGCAATAAATTTATATGCCCTAATTATCTCCTCATCCGAAACTGCATCTATTACACCACCTGACTCATCCCTTGCCTTTATAGCGTTCTGCCAGCTTGCAGGGTTTCCAATCCTTATTGCCGAGGCGATTGTCTCAGGCCTTTCAACAGGATGACCCAGTACAATGGGCGCAGCACCCTCTGCCTGAAATCCAAGCATTTTTGGTAATGAATTAATCCTGCCTGCACTATGATATTCTTTATATCCCTTCCAGTAAGCAGTAATATTGCCTGCATTACCAACAGGTAGTGCATGATATTCAGGTGCCTTTCCAAGTTGATCACATACCTCAAAGGCAGCGGTCTTCTGTCCCTCTATCCTGTAGGGATTTAAGGAGTTGACAATGGCGATGGGATGTTTGGCCACTATCTCTCTTACAATCCTTAATGCATCATCAAAATTACCATCAATCTGGAGCACCATTGCCCCGTGTATCATTGCCTGTGCAAGCTTACCCATGGCTATCTTTCCTTCGGGTATTAATACAACTGTTGATATATTTGCCCGTGCAGAATATGCAGCAGCTGATGCTGAAGTATTGCCTGTGGATGCACAGATAACCGCCTTTGAACCTGCCTCAACCGCCTTTGAGATAGCAACGGTCATGCCCCTATCTTTGAATGAACCTGTGGGATTGGCACCCTCATACTTGAAATAAAGCTCGACCCTCTGAGGGATTAGATCACGTATGTTAATAGCCTTTATCAGGGGACTATTGCCTTCATTGAGGGTTATAATGGGTGTGTTATCTGTAATAGGTAGAAAATCTCCGTATCTCTCGATAATTCCTCTTCCGCTGTCCATGCTACTCAACTATATCCCCTTCCACAAGTTCCACAACGATTCCGAGTTCTTTCAGATAATCTATGCCCTTTGTAAGGTTTTCATCTTCACCTTCAAGTTCGAGAACCATCTCTCCAACTGTCTCTGTCACACGAGCCCTTCTTATATTTGGCATTATGTCAAACTTTTTAGCCATGGTAAATATCACAGGCTCTTTTATCAGGTGTTGAGGGAATGTTAGTTTCACTCTGTTCTTCATGATTGCCCCCTGATACTATATAGCAAACCTCCTCCTGCAATTGCGGGAACTATAGATACAACATCACCATCATTAACAGGAGTTTCTTCATTATTAAGAAACCGGATGTCTTCTTCATTAACATAAATATTGACAAACCTCCTGATCTTGCCACCCTCTGATATCCTATCTGCAATCCCAGGGTACTTCTGATCAAGGGCATTTATCAAAGAGATTACCGTACCTGCCTCACCCTCTACATCTTCCTTTCCCTGCGTCAGGCGTTGTAGTGGTACGGGTATCTTTACCTTCACAGCCATATCTATCCCTCCTTTTCTTAAGTTATTAAGTCATCGAAGTATTTCTTTAAGGGCCTTCTCAAAAGCCTCCATATTGGGCTCAATATAATATGGTTCACTCGTATGACCTGTGAGTGCCTCCTGTGTCTTTAATCCATTGCCTGTAATACACAGGACTATACTGCTATCTCCTGCAATCCTTCCATCCCTTATGAGTTTTTTCGCAGAGGCGAGTGTTACACCACCTGCTGTCTCAGCAAATATACCCTCTGTCCTTGCAAGTAACTTCATGGCTTCTATAATCTCTTCATCTGACACATCCTCTCCGTATCCATTGCTTTCACTGACAACCTTTGTGGCATAATAACCATCTGCAGGATTACCTATTGCAAGGGATTTTGCTATTGTAGCAGGCTTTACAGGTTTTATAACATCTATACCTTGCTTTATGGCTGTAACGATTGGAGAACACCCAGTTGCCTGTGCTGCATAAACCTTTGTGTTAACCTCATCGATTAATCCTACTTCTTTCATTTCCTTAAAACTCTTCCATATCTTTGTCATCAATGAACCACTTGCACATGGCACGACCACTGCATCGGGCACACGCCATCCAAGTTGTTCAACGATCTCAAAACCGTGTGTCTTTGAGCCCTCTGCATAAAATGGTCTGATGTTTATATTCACAAAGGCCCAGTTATATTTATTTGCAATCTCACTACAGAGTCTGTTTACGTCATCATAGTTACCATTGACAGCTATGAGATTTGGCTCATATACAAGGGAGGCTATTATCTTGCTCTTCTCAAGGGAGGCAGGAATAAAGATAAATCTCTTGAAACCCGCCTTTGCACCGTGGGCCGAGACAGAATGGGCAAGGTTGCCTGTAGATGCACATGCAACTGTGTCAAAACCAAACTCCTTTGCCCTTGCAAGGGCAACAGCCACAACCCTGTCCTTAAATGAGAGTGTTGGATGAGTTACTGTGTCATCCTTTATATAGAGTTCTTTGACACCAAGGATCTTTGCAAGATTATCCGCTTTAACAAGGGGGGTAAAGCCTGTATTCAGGGCATTTGTTGGCTCGCCCTCAACAGGCAAAAGCTCCTTATACCGCCAAAGGTTTTTAGGTCTTGTTTCTATCTTTTCCCTTGTAAGGGTCTGTTTGATACCTTCATAATCGTATATAACCTCAAGTGGGCCAAAACAGAACTCACACACATATATAGGGTCAATCTTATATTCCCTGCCACATTCTCTGCATTTAAGTCCTTTTATAAAACCCACTGTTTGCCTCTTTTTATTACTCGTTACTCCTTAAGGTAATGAGCAATACTCCTCTGTATAATCAATCAGTTCTTTGATCCTCGGCTCCTTTCCACATACAGGACAATCACCGTTTCTTGGTATCTTTACCTTTCTGAAATTTGTGCCGAGTGCATCGTATATCAATAACTCTCCCTTGAGAGGCTTGCCCTTCCCGAGGATGAGCTTTAAAACCTCTGTTGCCTGAAGTGCACCAATAACACCAGGAAGTACACCAAGCACACCGGCCTCCTGACACGAGGGCACAAGTCCTGGTGGAGGTGGCTCCTCAAAAAGGCAACGATAGCATGGCCCTTCTCCAGGCAATATGGTTGTTACCTGTCCCTCAAATCTGAGGATGGCACCACTGACAAGAGGCTTTTTGAGTATCACACAGGCATCATTAATTAGATACCTTGTAGGGAAATTATCTGTACCATCAACAACGATGTCATAATCCTTTATGAGGTCAATGGTGTTCTTACTGGTAAGCCTTTCCTGAATAGTAACCACATTTACATCAGGATTTAATGCTTCAAATGTCTGTTTTGCTGATTCGGCCTTGTTAATGCCAATAGTTCTTATGCTATGTGCGATCTGTCTCTGGAGGTTGCTGAGTTCAACACTGTCATTGTCAACAAGCCCAATGGTTCCAACCCCTGCAGCAGCAAGGTAATAACCAACTGGACAGCCAAGTCCACCTGCGCCGATAATTATAACTTTAGCATTTAATATCTTCTTCTGTCCCTTCCCGCCAACCTCTGGCAATATTATATGCCTGCTGTATCTCTTGAGTTGTTCCTCTGTAAACTCCATTAGTCCTCTACCTCTTTCCTTATTAATATTATCCAGTCCTTCGGGTTTATCTTTTCCACTTTAAGCACTGAATTGCCATAATTAAGCATCGCCTTTGGAATGCTATCAACAGCCTCTGGATAATCGAGTATAATTTCAATTACTTGCCCAATCTCTAAATCCTCAACAGCGAGTTTTGACTTTACAAGTGTATAGGGGCATACCTCTCCTCTGATATCAAGCTTCTTGTCAACCTTTATTTCACTGTTATTCATTTATTCCTCTTCTTCAACCCTTATGTACACGGTTTTACCCGAGACCACAGAGAGTTTATTAATCTCCTTCAATGCATTAACAACATCCTTCTCACGTGCCATGTGCGTCATCATCACAAGGGGAACTGCCTTCTCTCTCTTCCGATCCTTCTGTATTACAGACTTGATGCTGATATTATAACTACCGAGTATGCCTGATATCTTTGACAGAACACCTGGCTTATCTATAGCATAAAAGCGAAGGTAATAACAAGAGAGAACTTCCTCCATCTTCCTTATCCTCAATTCAGACCTCTGAGGCATCCATATATCCTTTATCCTTTTAATACAACCTGAATTTATATTTCTTGCAATATCAACAATGTCACTGACAACTGCACTGCCTGTAGGCATCTCTCCTGCGCCCCTACCATAAAAGAGACACTGACCAATAGCATCACCTTCGATAAATACTGCATTGTATACACTGCCTACACTTGAGATGATATGGCCTGAGGGTAGCATGGTGGGATGCACCCTCATCTCAACCTCTTTCCCATTCTGTTTGGCTATTGCAAGTAGTTTTATCGTATAACCCAATTCTTCAGCGAATCTTATATCGAGTTGTGAAAGGCCTGTTATACCCTCTGTGTATATCTTTCTGAAAGAGAACGGTATACCAAATGAGAGTGTAGCAAGTATAGAGAGCTTGTGAGCAGAATCAATGCCTTCGATATCGAGTGTTGGATCAGCCTCTGCATATCCCAACCTCTGTGCATCTGCTAATGCTGTTGAAAAATCAACGCCTTCCTCTGTCATCTTTGTGAGTATATAATTTGATGTTCCGTTAATTATACCAAAGATAGATTCTATATTATTGCCAATAAGTGACTCTCGAATAATCTTTATTATAGGAATACCTCCGGCAACAGATGCCTCAAAACCCACTTCAACATCTCTTTTCATTGCAGTATTAAATATCACATCTCCAGAGATTGCAAGGAGTGCTTTATTGGCAGTAACAACATGTTTTCCCTTCCTAATAGCTTCAAGGATTATCTCCTTTGCAGGGTTTATACCACCTATCAATTCTACGACTATATGAATATCAGGATCGTCAAGAATCGTTCTGAAATCCTTTACAAGAAGGCCCTCAGGAAGTTTTATCCCCCTGTTTTTTTCAATATCAATGTCAGCAATCCTTTTAAGTATAAGAGGGAAGCCGATCCTTTTTTCAAGCTCCCTTCTTTTTTGCAGAAGTATCCTCACAGTACCTGCACCCACTGTACCGAAACCGATAATCCCTATATTTACTGGTGTATTCTTCAATCTTAACCCAAATCCTCATCTCCCGAAGGCTTCCGGGATACAAAGGAACATGAAAATTATTCTCTCATTCTCCGATCCATGGTCAAGAGAGAATTACATTTTCGGAGCAAAATGTAATTTTAATATTATGCTTTAAAATATTGCATATATTCAAGGCTTCCTAAAAATTAGTAATACCACTTTCTCTATTTGTGGTTTTCGTTCCTATCCATTTGCTACCCATTATAATCTGGAGTGAGATAATACAAAAGAAGGAAAATCTATCAAGATGGGTTTTTGTAGCAGGCTCATGTAATATAACTCTTCACATCTGTCCAAAATAAAGATTAACATTTTAGAATATCTTGGACAGCAATGATTAATATACAATCATAAAGTGCAGTGGATGGGAATTTTCACTGATAAATGAGGGCTTGATAATATGTGGCCTGTTGTTATAACTTATAAATAGCCGAAGTGGTGGAACCTGGTAGACACGCACGTTTGAGGGGCGTGTGGGGTAACCCGTGCGGGTTCAAATCCCGCCTTCGGCACCATTTTTATTACGAGGGGTAAATTCGCTGAGGCGAAAAAGATGATAGATGTTCAGTAGAAGATTTCACAGGTTGCCTGTTAATCTCGATGCAATCTTGATAACCGAAGAAGCGAACCTGCCGTGTTTCATAGATAACATCTCAGAGGGTGGTCTCCGTATATGGATAATCACTAAAACGTCAATAGATTTAACTGCGGAGTCTTTTGTAAAATTAGAATTTCGTGTTACTCAGTATGAGAACCATGAGCCTCTGGAAAAGGTGATAAGCCTGACTTGCGAGATAATGTGGGTGGATAAGAAACCCCGTGATGGCCTAAGCCTTGGATTAAGAGTGGTGGATAAAGATTTTTCATACGAAAATTTTGTCAAGGCACTTTATATGAAAAAGGTTGGTATCCTGTAGACCAACAGATTAGAGTTCATCCATTTAAATCACTCCGTCATAGTAAAATTCAGCGTGTCAGAATGTTAAAATCATACTGATGGAAACGGAACTCCTAAAGATGATTGAGAAGGTTTATGAGATTCTCAAAGACAGGAGATTGACCCTTTCTGTTGGTGAATCATGTACAGGCGGTCTACTGAGCCATTATCTAACCTTTTTACCGGGCTCAAGTAGTTTCTTTATTGCAGGGGTTGTATCATATTCAGAATCTGCAAAAACAAACATACTCGGTGTTTCATCAGAGACAATATCAAGATACGGCATTGTAAGTAGAGAGACTGCAGAAGAGATGGCAGAGAGGGTTCGTCTGATTACAGGTTCTGATTATTCTATTTCAACAACAGGAAACCTCGGTCCTGATGTGCTTGAGGGTAAGGAGAAGGGGCTTATTTATATAGCGGTTAGCAGGAAAGGAAAAACACTCTCAAAGGAACTGAGATTAAAAGGAGATAGGGAGTCAAATAAGGAGGAAGCATCACTTTCAGCATTAAGGTTCTTAATTGATATGATTAGCACGTCTTAAAGATTTGCACAAAATTTTCCCTTAAGTTACCTGCTACCTACCCCTGTTGCCTCACGTAAAAATCTACTCGAAATGATATTCGTTGCTTCACGTAAAATCTACTCCAATTAATTCTGCTTTTTTATCATCTTCAAGGTCTATATTATCAGAAAGGACAGAGCCCATAGACCCTGAGAACATACGATGCATATGAGCGGTTATAGCCTGTAAGTTCAATAAACTCCTTGAGAATAATCCCTTTATGCTTCTTCCTTGACTTCTTATACCTCTCTACAAATGCCTTTGTTATTGTCCTTTTTTCTCCCATCGTTAGCCTCATCTCTAACTCCCATCTTTAATTCGCCTCGATGACTTTTTGTGCCTTTTTTGATAAACTCTTTTTCATAGGGTATTATCCTCCTTTTTAGTTTGTTTAAACCATTGAGGATTATACCCTATTTGGAATTTACAGAAAATATGTTACAACACCGAATTATCTCACGGAGTGAACTTGCTCGAAAAGGTCTTATCCCTTCCCTCAAAATCGCTGGTCAGTGGCGGTTTAAAAAAGAAGTAATTGATAAATGGATAAATAAAGAATCTTTAGAAAGAGTAACACAAAACATAAAGTCATCTGCTCCAGTGAAGAAACATAAAGAAAATAAGTGAGGTAATCATGGATAATATTCAAAAATTCCAAGAACTGCTTAAAAGGCTTTTTCAGTTTGAAGCTTCAGATTTAGATTTTGGGATTTATCGTGTTTTAAATTACAAACGGGATAGGATAGAGAAATTTATCCAGGAAGACTTTAAAAATAAGGTTGAAACTGCCTTTGCTAAACATAAAGATGAAAGACTAATCGACATAAATCGAAGGTTTGAAGGGGTAAAAGAGAAGGTTATTCAAAGTTTGGGACCAAAGGCTTTCACGCCTACCGGAGATCTTAAAGAAGAATTTAAGGATACACCTCTTGGCAGAGATTTCCTTTCACTAAAAACAGAAAAAGATGAGGCTGAAGCGATTGACAAGATTAAATTACAGGTTTTCAATGATCTCTATAATTTCTTCTCCCGATATTACGAAGAAGGCGATTTTGTCCCCCATTACCGCTATTCTATAAAAGGACATAAATATGCCATTCCCTATAGTGGCGAAGAGATAAAACTCTACTGGGCAAATTCGGAACAATATTATACAAAAACCGGACTTCTTTTTCGTGATTATACATTTACCATAAATTCCCCTTCTATGAAGGGGTGGCAGGAATTCCCCTCTTTAGAGGGGCAGGGGGGTTCTCCTGACAGGGTAGTTAAAATAATCTTTCGTATTGTTTCAGCCAAAGAAGAGCTTGCTTCAAACAAAGCCACAAAGGAAAGGTTTTTTGTCCTTGATGATGAAAACCCATTGAGCGTTGAGGATAAGGCATTAATCATCCGCTTTCAGTATAGAGAGCTTACTCAAGAAGAAGTAAAGCACTATGAGGTAGAAGGTGGAAGCAACGTGGCAAAGCAAGAGAAGATAAGCCAAAAAGGTTATGATGAGGTATTAAAGAAGATTAAAGACCTTACATTAAAGGGAATTTTGACCAGAGAATACAAAAATGAAAAGCCGCTTCTCCTTTATCATATCTCAAGATTCGCCGCTAAAAACACAAAAGATTACTTCATCCATAAAGACCTTAAAAAATTCCTCTCTGAACAATTAGATTATTTCATCAAAGCCGAAGTTTTGGACATTGAAACTTTGGAGAAGGAGAGATTTTTGGACAAACACATAACAAGAGCCAAAGTGGTGCGGAAGATTGGAGAAAATATTATTGATTTCCTTTCACAGATTGAGGATTTCCAGAAAAGGCTATGGGAGAAAAAGAAGTTTGTCTTAAAGACCGAATATGTGATTACCTTGGACAAAATAAAAGAATATGCAGGAGAGAAATTTTTAAATGAGATTATTCCTGTGATATTAAACAATGAAGAACAGATAAAAGAATGGAGAGAACTTGGCATAAATTCCCCTTCTATGAAGGGGTGGCAGGAATTCCCCTCTTTAGAGGGGCAGGGGTGTTCTCCTGACAGGGTAGTTAAATGGAATGAATTACCGTTTAATCCTGATTTGAGGGAGAGAGCTAAAGAGTTAAGAAAGGCTGGCAATCTTTCTGAAGTATTATTCTGGAATCAGGTAAAGAATAAAAAATTCTTAAATTTGGATTTTGACAGGCAAAAGATTATTGGTGATTACATAGTTGATTTTTATTGTAAAGATTTAGGAGCAGTAATTGAAATTGATGGTATAAGCCACAATGGGAAAATAGAATATGATGAAGAAAGAGATAACTATCTCAGAAGCCTTGGATTAACAGTTATTCATATATTAGATGAGGATGTAAAGAAAAATTTAGATGGGGTGATGAAGTTTGTAGAGAAGCAATTGAAATCTCTTATAGAGAAAAACACCCCGTCCCTTCGGGACACCCCTCTAAAAGAGGGGAATAAAAACACCCCGTCCTATTCCCCTTCTATGAAGGGGTGGCAGGCGAAGCCTGACGGGGTAGTCGCGGACACCCCTCTAAAAGAGGGGAATTATCCGATTGACACAAAATACTTTAGTGAAGAATTCAAAGAGAGACTTCTTGAAAAATTAACTGAAAATGCCAATTTAGACGACCTTTTAGATGGCTTGCTTATCAAAAGCGAAAACTGGCAGGCGCTGAATTTGCTTTTGGGCAAATACAAAGAGAAGGTGCAGACAATCTATATTGACCCACCTTTTAACAAAGAGCAGGATGCAGATTATCTATACAATGTGAAATATAAGGACTCTACCTGGGTAAGTATGCTTGAGAATAGATTAAACTTGGCAAGGGATTTACTGAATGATAGAGGGAGTATATTTGTCAGATGCGATTATAATGGCAATTGGCTCGTAAGACCTTTGATGAATGAGATTTTTGGGGAGGAGAATTTTAGGAATGAGATAGAAATAAATAGGACGAAGAAAATTTTTACTGGCGTTAAAGGCTATAATGTGGCGTCAGATAGTTTGTTTTTCTTTACAAAAAGAGATGAATTTAAGTTTTTTGCACAGTACAAACAAAGAGGAAAAGAGCAGCAATGGTTAAATATGCATTCTCCCGGCGAAAGAAAACCTCCTGAACGAATTATATTTGGTAAATTATTTTATCCTCCAAAAGGAAGACATTGGACATTTGTTCAAGAAACCATCGATAAAATGATTGGAGAAGGAAGAATAAGGATAAAAGAAGATGTTGAATATGTGGATTTGACTGGAAATCGAGTAAAAGGAATGCCACAATATTTAATGGGAGAAGAAGAATTATTAGACTCTAATTGGACCGATATTCCGGGATATTCCCAAACTCAAGGATTCCCTACCGAAAATTCCGAAATCCTTTTAAAGCGTGTCATAGAATCCACATCAAACACCCCGTCCCTTCGGGACACCCCTCTAATAGAGGGGAATAAAAACACCCCGTCCTATTCCCCTTCTATGAAGGGGTGGCAGGCGAAGCCTGACGGGGTAGTCGCGGACACTCCTCTAAAAGAGGGGAATAAAAACACCCCGTCCTATTTCCCTTCTATGAAGGGGTGGCAGGCGAAGCCTGACGGGGTAGTCGCGGACACCCCTCTAAAAGAGGGGAATAGGGACATAGTTATGGACTTCTTCCTTGGCTCTGGCACAACCACAGCAGTGGCACACAAACTCAAAAGAAAATGGCTTGGTGTAGAGATGGGAGAGCATTTCTGGACAGTGGTTTTGCCAAGAATGAAAAAAGTTTTGGCTTATAATAAATCAGGAATTTCTAAAGAGAAAGATGTTAAGGAAAAATATAATGAGAAAACAGCAGGTGGTTTTTTCAAATACCAAATCTTAGAGCAATACGAAGACACTCTGGATAATATTGAACTTAGAGAAGACGAGCAAGCACAAGAGCTTTTTAAAGATGATTACCTTCTTAAATACTTCCTTGATTACGAAACAAGAGAGAATCCAAGTTTATTAAATATTGAACATCTTAAAAATCCCTTCTCATATAAACTCAAAGTCAATCTTGAGGAGGTTGGCGAACCACAGGAAATGGTTGTAGATATACCAGAGACATTTAACTATCTTTTGGGATTGAAGGTTAAAAAAATAAAAGTGAGGTGGAACACCCCGTCCTATTCCCCTTCTATGAAGGGGTGGCAGGCGAAGCCTGACGGGGTAGTCGCGGACACCCCTCTAAAAGAGGGGAACACCCCGTCCCTTCGGGACACCCCTCTAAAAGAGGGGAAGGAAGGAAAATACCTATTCATCCTCGGTGAAAAAGAAGGAAAAGATATAGCCATAGTCTGGCGAGAATATGAAGATAACTGGACTGATGAGGATTTTAAGAAAGACAAAGAGTTTATCATAAAGGAGATTGAACCCTGGACACCGCATATTGTTTATGTAAACGGGCAGAGTGTTTTAACTCCGAAACTTGGTAAGCATACAGCAGATATTCATTATATTGAGCCAGAGTTTAAGAGTTTGATGGAGAGGTAAGTTAGACCGTGACCATAGAAAAATACCTTGTTTTAAACAAATATCTTCTTTCTCTCTTTGGAGTGAGTGAGTTTAGAGACCTGCAGGAGAAGTTGAAGGATGCACAGGTTGGAATTGATAGTGATGGAAGGAGCCATTTTGTAAATGTGTTGCGTTCTTCTTTTGAGAACTTGGAAATTTCTGAAGATACACTTTTAAGATACGATGAAAATATTCAAGGTTATGTGAGAAAGATTAACTATAAACGTGAGCCTGTTTCCTTGAAATATTTCCAGTATCTGGCAGTGCTATTTTCTGAGATTGTTCTGGATAATCTAAAAAATAGAAAGGTTGAATTTATAGTTGAACTAAACAAATTTTTGGAAACTTATAAACAAAAAGAAGACATCAGCATTATAGAAAAATTCAGCGAGGATGATTTAAAAAAGCTTGCCTTCTGGA
>FWPU01008887.1_pt1 | contig 16474 bp, 18 predicted proteins | sample 2228361 | NCBI WGS metagenome assembly FWPU01 (sample SAMEA103939777, study PRJEB20133) | metagenome
TCGTCACCCAAGGTGGGAGCCGGATGCGGTAATGCCGCACGTCCGGATCTGTGGAGGGGGGCAGGGGCAACCCTGCTCCCTACTCCGTTAGATGAGCGCGTCCTTCTGACGGACGAGCTCCGCGAAGTCGAGGCGCATGTCGGCCGATGCGAGGCCGGGGAATCGTGGATGCCAGCTCTCCCGGTAGACGGCCGCCGCCGCGATGAGGTTCTTCGACGGGAGGCAACCGCGATTGACGCAGGTCCCCCCGAGGGTGCGCGACTCCGTCATCGCCACCGTCTTGCCGAGGCGCGCCGCCCGGATCGCGGCCGCGAACGCCGTCGAGCCCGCGCCGAGGATCACCAGGTCGAACGCCTCCATCCCTAGCTCCCCGCCTCGGGTGCGGCGGCACGCGCCCCGTAGCCGAGACGGGTGACCGCGTCGACGAGCCGCTCCGGCGCGACCGTCTCGTCGACGACGACGACCGCCCGTGTGCGGTCGTCGCTGACGGTCACCTCGCGCACGCCGTCGACCTGCTCGAGGGCCTTCGTCACGGCGGCCGAGCACGCGGCGCACGTGAGCCCCGTTAGAACGAGCGTGCGTCGCACCTCGGCGGCGAGCGCGGCACTCCCGAGGAGCAGCGCGAGGACCAGGCCCGAGAAGAACCGCATCGTCATCTCCCCCCGGGCTACGCGGCCAGGATGATCAGGTAGGGGTAGACGGCCGCCCCGATCAGCGCTGCGAGGCTGCCCCAGAGCGCGAGGCCGCTCAGCCGCCGGGTCGTGGGCGTCCCGCAGGCCTCGTTCGCACAGGCGGCCAGCGCGCGGGCGCGCTGGCGGTACGCGACCACCCAGCAGGCGAGCCCCGCGAGGAGGAAGAACCGGCGGTACGGCTCGAGCGCGCCCAGGGCGCCGAGACCCGCGATGCTCACGCCGAAGAGGACGAAGAGCGTCGGGCCGAGGCAGCACGCCGCCACGAGTCCGGCCGCGACCAGCGTACCCGCGGCGGCCGCGCGCCCGCGCGCCGGCGCAGCGAAGTAGAGCTTCCCCACCCGCTCGGGAACGAACGCCAGCACCGTGCCCGCGATTGTGCCCGCGATGATCCAGCCGCCGGGAATGCTCCAGCCCGCCGCCCGCGCCAGAAACAGCCCGGCGACCACCAGGTAGAGCGGCCCCGTGATGGCGCAGTGGACGCGGCGGCAGTGGATCGCGTTCGCCACGCAGAGCACGCCGGCGACGGCGAACCCCGCCGCCGCGACGAGCGACCCGGCCCCGCCAGGGACGAGAAGCCAGCCCACGCCGGCAGCGATGAAGGCGGCCGGCCATACCCACGAGACACGGCGGTCCCGAGCCCAGTCGAATCGCCCGGCGTCGCAGCCGGCCACGAGTGCAGTCGTCTTCATGCCGTCGTTCACCCCCTCCCCTTCCTCGGCGGTCACAGCTCCGTCAGCTCGCCGGCGCGGATCGCGCGCACGAGCACGTTCCACTCGGCCGGCGTGAGCTTCACCAGGTTGTCCGCCTCACCGATGCGGACCTCGTGCTCCGCGACCTCGACGGTCGGGCAGGCATCGCAACCCGGGCAGAGAGACACGCTCTTCACCATCGCGTTCACCTCCTTCCGTTCATGCACTGGATCACAGCGCCGATCACGGCTTCTCCTCATCGAGGGCCTCCAGGATCGGGCACTCGCTGGTCGGGCCGCGGCCCGAGCACGCGGCGATGAACCGCGCGAGCGTCCGCTTCATGGCACGCAGGCCCTCGATCTTCCGCTCGATGTCGGCGAGCTTCGCCTCCGCGCGCCTTTTCACGTCGCCGCACGAGCGACGCGGGTCGACGCGCAGCGCGAGCAGCTCCTTGATCTCGGCGAGCGAGAACCCGAGCGCCTGCGCGTGCTTCACGAAACGCACCACTCGCACCGCGTCCCGGTCGTAGCGCCGGTAGCCGTTCGGGTCGCGCTCGGGTCCCCGCAGCAGGCGGCGCCGCTCGTAGTAGCGAAGCGTCTGGACGTTCACGCCGGCCGCCCGCGCGACGTTCCCGATCCGCAGGCCGTCGTTCATGGGGTGGAACCCTACACCCTGTACCATGGTACAGGGTCAAGGCCCGATGCTCACCGCGCCGCCGGCGACGGGCACCGGGCTTTCGACCGCGCGGAGCGTCTCGCTGGCTCGGTTGAAGCCCTCCTCGGCCGCCACGACGTGTCCCTCCGGATCGAGGAGCAAGAGCCTCCGGAGCGGCCGCGGTCACGTCCCGTTCGAGGATCCGTCGTAGCGGACGGCGCCCTGCCCAGCAGCGACGCCGGGCCCGGCGGGAACCCGATCGAGCGGATGCTCGCGGTCGGGCAGTGATCGAGGATCAGGCGGACCGTGGACGCCGTCGACGCCGCGCGCCGCGGGCGAGGATGCCGTCCTCCACCCACCGCATGAGGAGCGCGGCCGCCTCCCCCGCCGCCTCCCCGGGTGCGGCGCTCGCTTCCACGGCCGCGCACACCGCCGCGAACGGCTCGCCCGCCATGACGCGCTCGAGCGCCACCCGCTCGGTCGCATCGATCGCCGTGTGGTAGACGGCGAACCCGTCGCGCCAGACGCGCAGGAGCGTCTGCGCCGGGCGGGGTGGCTCGCGCAGTCCGCCCTCTCCCGCCGCGGCCCAGATCTCGTGCACCGGCCATGCGCTCTCGATGAGCAGGAACGCGGGGATGGGACGGAAGGTGAGATCCGGCCACTCGGCCGGCGGGATCTCGCGCAGCTCGCCGACCCGAAGCGGCTCCGCGTCGGGCGCGTCGAATACCTCGAGCCGCGCCCACTCGAAGCGGGCGAGGTCCGCCAGAAAGGGCATCCCCTCGCGTTCGGCCTCCCCGGCGACGAACTCCGGGAAGCGACCGCCGACGTGGCGCAGCGACGGGTGCGTCGAGGGGTGGCGCGCGAGATAGCCCCTCGCCACCGCGTCGAATCGCTCGGGGCCGAGCACCGCGGCCACGCGGCCGAAGTCCTCGCGGAGCACGTCCAGGATCCGCGCCCAGTACATCTGTGCGTAGACGTCGATGCGCTCCGCCGGGCCGAGTGCGCCCCGCCCCTCGACGACCTCGACGAGCGCCGCCTCGAACCGCTCCGTCCCCGACCGCCCGGCGGCGCCCGCGATCGAGCGGAAGAAGCTCCGCTGAAGGTCACGCAGACCGAGCACGTCGCTCTCCGAGGACCTCGGCCTCGACGGCGCGCGCCCGCTCCGCCTCGGTGCGAAGCACGTCGAGCTCGGGCACCCCCTCGTCCCACTCGATGAGCGTCGAGACGGGGCCGAGGCGCCGGACCGCCGCGCGATAGAGCTCCCACACCGGCCGCCTCACGTGCCCCTCGTGGCTGTCGAGGAGATGGGTCCCCTTGTCCGTGTGACCTGCGAGGTGGATCTGACGGACGCGATCGGCCGGCATCGCCGCCAGGTACTGCTCGGCGTCGAAGCCGTGGTTCGTCGCGCTCACGTAGACGTTGTTGACGTCGAGGAGGATGCCGCAGTCGGCGCGCTCCGCAACCTCCACCAGAAACTCCCACTCCGGCATGGCCGAGTGCTTGTAGGTGAGATAGCTCGAGACGTTCTCGACGAGGATCTGGCGGCCCAGGAAGTCCTGGACGGCTCGAATCCGCTGCACCACGTGCCGGAGCGCTTCTTCGGTGTACGGCAGCGGCAGGAGGTCGTGGACGTAGTGCCCGTCGATGCTCCCCCAGCAGAGGTGGTCCGAGACCCACGCGGGCTCGAAGCGGCGCACCAGCGCGCGGAGGTCGCGGAGGTAGCGCTCATCGAGGGGATCGGCCGAGCCGAGCGACAGCGAGACGCCGTGCAAGACGAGAGGCGCGGCCGCCCGTGCTCGCTCGAGAACGGCGAGCGGGCGGCCGCCCCGGATCATGAAGTTCTCCGAGATCGCCTCGAACCAGTCCACCCGCGCCGTGCCCGCCAGCACGTGGGGAAAGTGCCGGGTACGGAGCCCGACGCCGTGGCCCAGGTAGGGAAAGGTACACCCCATCCGCGCCCCTATTTCTGCGGCTTCTGCGGCTCGACGACCTTCCCGCCCTTCCGGATGCACTCCTCCGCGCTGGCCGTCTCGACCCACCCCTTCCCCTTGCACGCGTTCTTCGCCTTGCAGGCGTTCTCGGCGCCGGCGCAGCTCCCCTTGCCCTTGCACTCGTTGATGCCGGCGCAGTGCACCACGTCGCCGCCGGCCTTCTCCGAAGCCCGCGCGGCGGCACTGCCGGTGAGCACCAGGCTCGCCGCGGCGCTCGCAATCAGGATTCCTCGTCCCATTCGGTTCATCCTCGGTCCTCCTTCGGGTTGTGATGGTTCAGTCCGGCACCCCCGCGGCGCCCGACTCTGATCCCGCTACGGCTGGGGCTCCCCTTCGGCGCCGTCGGGGCTGGTGGCGAAGACGTTCACGTCGATCGTGCCCTCGGTCGCGACGACGTCGGCGAGCTGCTGCACGCGCGCGAGCCATCCAGGGGTGTTCCTGGGGCTCACGCCGTACTTCTCGCGATCGAACCCCTCGATGCGCGCGCGGATGCGGAGCGTCCGCCTGGACCCGTACGTGCCCGCGGGCAGGTAGACGACGGTGCCCTGGATGCGCTCCGGGCGGCGATCGGCGTGCGGGCGGCCGCAGATCGTGAACGTCCCCTCGGTCGTGAAGGGCGCCGGCTTCTTCGGCTCGACCGGGGGCGGCAGCTTCACGGCCGGGACGTCGAGGTCGAAGGTGCACTCCGCCGGGTCCATCTTCTTGTTGGTCGCCCACTGTCCGAAGTGCTCGGTCTTGGTGTCGTCGTTGTCGACGCGCACCGAGGTGAGCGGCACGGAGCATCGGGCCCGGCCCTCGAGCCTCGCCTCGTCGACCGTCAGGGTGCAGTCGATGGCCGAGCTGACGGCGGTGATCCGCTCGCCGATCGCCGCATCGAAGACGGCAGTGAAGGTGTTGTTCCCGACCTCGGGGTCCACCGTGAACGTGGTCTCCGCCCGCACGGGCTGGCAGAGAGCAAGGACGGCCGCCACCGCCAAGGCCTGGGGGCTCACGCGCTCAGCCACGCTCGGCTCTCCTTTCCGGCCACACCCCTGCACCCAACCGCTCCTGCCTCCGGTCGAGCGTCAGGCCCCCGCCGGGGCCGTTGATCTGGACGAACAGCATGTTCATCCCCGCTCTTCGACATCGGAGCGCGATAGTTACGCCGCCTCGGACGGGGCAGCCTGGGGCCCCGGAGGCCCGCCCATCTCGCGAGGCATTGGACAGCCAGGCCATAGGGTGTACGGGGACCCCCGTCTTACCCGCGCATGCCGACCGCGCGTGACGCCGCCCAGCGTCCCAAAAACGCCGCGCCCAGGAGAGCCGAGACGACACCGCCCAGCACGACGGGAGTGCCATGCCACACGAGCAGGTGCCATGGTTCGTCGAGCGAGCATGCCGCTCGCATCCCCGCTGCGGCTGGCAAGAACGCCGCCGCGCCGGCGAGCAGCCCGGCGCGGGCGGGCATGACGGCGGCTCCACGCCCGACCAGCAGCAGGAGCGCGAGCCACGGCAGGGCAGCGATCATGACGGTCATCGTGAAGCACGGCGTGCCCATGGCCACGAACGAGTCGGACCATTGCGGGGCGCTCGTCCCGCACGGCATCAGGCCGGCAAGCGCCAACGCGACCATCGCGGCGACGGACGGCAGCCCGGGCGCACGGTCGGGGAACGCGCCGCGGGCCGCCAACCACGCCGCCAGCACGCCCGACGCCACCAGCGCGAGGACCTGCGCCACGAAAAGCGGCTGGTCGAACATCGCACCGAAATCCGGCAGAAGACCGTGCGCAGCGAGGACCGCCAGCACGGCGGCTTGTAGAGCCAGCCATGCGAGGAACAGCCGGCGCGACCTCAGACGTCGCACGGGGCGAAGGTCACGAACGAGGCGATCGACCAGCGCCTGGTGGATTTCCGGAAGGCTCATGTTCTCACTCGACGAGGAGCCGCCGGAGGCTCTTCAATGCGCGGTGCGCCCGAACCTTGATCGCTCCGGCTGTGGTGTTCGCCACCTCGGCCGCTTCGTCGGGCGAGAGTCCCCGGACCCGGAGCAGCCGGAGCGCCTCCTTCTGGGCGGGGGGGAGGGCGTCGAGCGCCCGGCGGAGCCTGAGCTCGAGGCCGTCCTCGGCGCCGGCGACCGCATCGGCGGGCCCGTCCCCCGGCACCTCCCGCCTGGCGCGCGCCACCGACCGGCGGAGGTGGGTCACCGCCACGTGCTTCGCGATGCCGAAGAACCAGGCATCGAAGGATCGCTCCGGCTCGTACGTGTGCCTGGCGCGGTGGAGCGCGAGGAGTGTTTCCTGGTACACGTCCTCCAAGTCCGCCGTGTCGCGCATGCGCCGGGCAAGGAAGCGGCGCAGGGCCGGGCCGACGTCGTCGAGCAAGGCCCGGTATGCTTCGGTATCACCCTGCTGGGCACGCTCCATCAGCCGGCCCCGGAGCGCACCGCGGCTGTCCCATTCCGTCCGGTCCATTCGTTCGAGCGCGCGTCGAGTTACAGAGGTGACGGCCGGGGTTTCGTCCCTATCAGCGGAGCTGTAGCGAAGAAAGCGCCGGACAGACTGCGGTCGGCGCGGTTCTCCCCCGTCGGGTTCTCCTTCACCGGGCATGCACCGCCCGCCGTGCCGTCGGGGTCGCGTCGAGCCGACTCGATTCGCCCGGTTCGCGCAGACGAGCCGCGCGGATGCCGAGCCGCGGCGAGAAGCTCGGCACAGCGCTCTGCCTGCTCGCGGCCGAGCACCTCGCCGAGCGTCAGCTCCCGGAATCGTTGACGGTCTCCCGTCCCTTCCTGTACGCTGCCGTTTTCTGCTAATTGCTGCCGAGATTTCTCTCGGGAGCGAGGCCGATGAACGACGACATTCTGACGATCCCGGAAGTAGCCGACCTCCTCCGCGTTGCGGAGAAGACCGTCTACGCGCTCGCCCAGCGAGGCGAGATCCCGGCCTTCAAGGTGGGAGGGCAGTGGCGCTTCAGCCGCGGCGCCATCCAGGCGTGGATCGACGAGCGCACCCGTGCTGGGCAGTACTCTGGCGCAGAGACGACGCCCCCCTCGAGCTCGAACAAACGAGCTGGCGCAGCGAAGGTCAGGCGGAGGCGCCGGTGACGTGGCCGTCCGCATGGCTCGGGGCAGATTGCCCGCGCACCCACGGAGGAGCTCTCAGCTTGCCCGGTAGACCTGACGCGCACGCTGCTGTTGGACGAGACCCTGGACCGTACAGTGCCCGCAACAGCTCCAAAGGCTCGCTCATCTCAGAAGCCCACCTTGTCTTCCGCGCGCTGGCATCCGGCAAGTCCCTCGACGACGTCCGGTCTGCCTGCCTCGGCGGGAAGCTGCTGCGGCAGAGCGCGCGCGAAACGCGTCGTCGCATCTGGACGGCGCTCAACTGGCGCTTCTTCGCATGGTCGCCGCCCGCCTGGGTGGTCTCGGATCTCGCCGCTGCCTCCCGCGCCGATGTCACGTCCCCGCGGTTCGTTGGCCTGGTGTACCTGCACTTTGCCCGTCGCGATCGCCTGACGTTCGACTTCGTGGTCGACAAGCTCTGGCCGCGCTGGAAGGCCGGCGCGCGTGACGTGCGCCGCGGTGACGTGCTCGACTTCCTGGCCGAGAGCGAAAGCGGCCAGCCCGCGAGGTGGCGCGAGAGCACGCGCGTGAAGCTCGCGGGTAATGTCCTGTCGGCGCTCCGCGACTTCGGTTTATTCAGCGGCGTTCAGCGCAAGGCGCTCCAGCGCCCCGTCGTCGCGCCGGAAGTCGTGCTCCACCTGTGCCGCTTGCTCGACGCCGAGGGGCTGCGCGGCCGGGCGCTGCTCGAGGCGCGGGACTGGCGCCTCTTCCTCTGGGACATCCAGGACACGTCGCAGGCGCTCGCGCAGCTCGCGCAGCGGGGCGACGTCCGGTTCGAGCGCTCTGGGCGCACGGTGGTGCTCGACGTGCCCGGGCACCCGCTTGGAGAAGGACGATGAGCGGCGCAGCGGATTGGGAGTGGAAGCTCCGAGAAGCTACGGAGCGCGTTCGCACTCGCTACGACCACATCGGGCGCAAGACAGGCGCGCCCTTTCTGGCGATCGTCTATCCGCCGCAGGCGGAGCGCTCCGTCCTGCGCGAGTGGCGCACGCTCGCGGCAACGCTCGAGCCTGAGCTTTCGATCTGGCCGGTGGACGTGCTCGATGTCACGGCGCGCATCGTCGATCAGTTCGGGGCGCACGCGCTCGTCGACTCGATGAGGGATCCGATGCCCGGCTCGGACCCCACGTCCGAGCTCGGCTCCATGTGGACGAACGCCGTCGCCGCCGCGGTGCACGACGCCGTGGCCCGGCCCGGTACTGGCCGCCCGGTCGTTGTCCTCGAGCGGCTGGCGGCGCTCTACCCTGCGTCAGGCCCCCGCGCCGTGATGCAGACGCTCTGGGACAGCGACCGCGCCGCGCTCGAGGGGCCGGTGGTGCTGCTCGTTCCGGGCATCCTCGTCGAGGCGCGCGTGTACCGCTTCGTCGGCCAGGTCGAGGAGTTCATGTACCGCGGAGACATTCTGTGATGACCGTCGCCGACCGCAGCCAGGGAGAAGAAGGATGAAGCTCGCGGACGTCTTCGAGACGCGGATCGAGGAGAAGATCGACCCTGTCATCAAGGTCGGCGAGGTACGGGACGAAGCGAAGCTCGCCTCCGAGATCGGTGCGTACGTCGTCACGCCCACGATCGAGAAGTACGTCGACGAGTTCCTGGAGCACTACACGGACTCGTTCAGGCTGCACACCACGGAGATCGGCTCCTGGATCTCGGGCTACTTCGGCTCTGGCAAGTCGCACCTGGCCAAGATCCTCTCGCTGCTCGCGGAGAACCGCTTGCTCCAGGGCCACACGGCTGCGAAGCGCTTCGAGGCGCGCGTACCACCGGGAGCGCCGCGGCGTTCGTCGATCCTGCGGAACCTCGGCCGCATCGACCAGTGCTCGACGCGCGTGCTGGCCTTCAACCTGAACAGCCTGGTCGACAGCAAGACGACGCCCCTGCCGCGCCTCCTCTTGTCGCAGTACTACCAGTCGCGCGGCTATTGCTCGAACCTCCTCTACGCACGAGTCATCGAGCAGGAGGTCGATCGGCGCGGCAAGCTGGAGGCGTTGCACTCGGAGGTCGCTGCGCTTGCCGACCGTCCGTGGGCCGACATCCAGAAGAACCCCGGCTTCTACTCGAAGCACCTCTACCGTGCGGCCTGCAAGGTGGCACCCGACGCCTTTGCGAGCCCCGAAGAGGTCGCGCAAGCGCTCAAGAACGCCGAGCGCGGCGACCTCTACAACGCCCAGTTCCTCGTGCAGACGATGCTCGACGATCTCGCCTCGCGCGAGAAGGAAATCAAGAAGCCCGCGCGCATCCTGCTCGTCCTCGACGAGTCCGGCCAGTGGATCGAGGACGACGCCGGCCGTCTCGCCCAGCTCCAGGCGCTGGTGGAGGAAGCAGCGATCAAGGGGCAAGGGAAGATCTGGATCCTCGTCACGACGCACGAGGACATGGGCGCCATCTACCAGAATGCCCGCGCTCTTCAGGCGGACATGAAGAAGATCGAGGGCCGCTTCCGGTTCAAGTGGTCGCTGACGACCGAGAACATCGAGCTGGTCCTCGAGGACCGCATCTTCAAGAAGACGCTCGCGGGGCGCGACGAAGTCACGAAGGCATACGACGCGGCTCCGGGCGTGATCCGCGGCCTCGGGGAGCTGGCGAACACGAGCCAGAAGCTGCCGAGCTGCGAGCGCGAGCGCTTCGCCACGCTCTACCCGTTCTTCCCATACCAGGTGCACCTCATCCCCGAGATCGTGAAGAGCCTCCGGTCGAAGGGCGGACGCGGCGAGCAGCTCTCCGGCTCGACACGGACACTGCTGGCCATCACGCAGGACATCCTCCGCGCCGGCAGGCGGCCGTACCTCCAGCTCGAGGTCGGCGAGATGGTGCCCTTCGACGAGGTCTACGGGAACCTCGCCGGCGAAGGCGAGGTGAGCCCCGACGTCCGGCGCGAGCTCTCGCGCATCGAGGAAGTCGTCCCCGGTGCCACGGCGCTCACCCGCCGTGTCGCGGAGGTGCTGTACCTCATCCGCGAAATCGCCTACGTGCCGCGGACCATCGACAACCTCGCGCGGCTGCTCGTCGAGTCCACGAGCGACGACCTCCCGGCGCTCGTCGCACGCATCCAGCCAGAGCTCGACAAGCTCATCGGCGCGAAGATGGTCGCGCGCATCGGCGACGAGTACGAGTTTCTCACGGGGGAGCGGAGGACGTTCGAGGACGAAGTCGCGACCATTGCGGCGCAGCTCAAGCAGCAGGACCTCGAGGCCGGGCTGGCAAAGCACTTCGTCTTCGACAGCGAGAAGAAGAAGAACCACCTCCACTCGCTGCTCGGCTTCGAGACCGTTCCGTTCAAGGACAGCGAGTTCGAGGTGCGCGTCAGCATGGACGGCACGCAGGCCCTCAAGAACGGGCACATCGAAGTGCGCATGTTCTCGCCTCTCGCGGCGCTCGGGGGCGTGAAGGTTCCGGACCTCGAGGACCAGAGCCTTCGGGCCGACGAACAGCAGACGATCTTCGTCCTCTGCGATCGCATCCCGGGCTTCGACCAGGACCTGAAGCGGTTCTTGGCGATGCGCGAAGTGGTCAGCGCGTGGAAGGGCGATCCGCACAAGTCGGACGAGGCGCGCAAGCTCGCGGCCGAGCGCGAAGCCAACGACCTCGACAAGCTCGAGCGGAAGGTTCGCGACGGTATCAAGGCAGGCATCCGCCACTCGCACGTCATCTTTCGGGGGTCCGGGCGGGCCCTCTCGCCGCGCTCGGGGCAGACCCCCGGCGAAACGCTCCGCGCGGAGCTCGCGACGTTCTGGCCCACGCTCTACCCCAAGTTCGAGAAGGTCCCCGTCCGCATTGCCCAGGAGCAGAAAGCGATTCTCGACGTCCTGGGGGGCGAGAAGAACCTCGCCTCGGACGTGAAGGCGCTGCGCCTCTTCGACAGGTCGGGCGCGCTCGACCCCCATTCTCCGCTTCTTGACGCCATCCGGATCTTTCTCGCGAGCCGCCAGGGCAAGAAGGAACGCACGCTCGGAAAGAACCTTCTCGACGAGTTCAGCGCTCCGCCCTACGGGTGGGACCGCAACGCGGTGCGCGTGGGCGTGGCCGCGTGCGTGCGCGCAGGAACCATCAAGGTGCTCATCGGCAAGATGCCGCACACGAACCCGGCAGATCCCACGCTCCAGAAAGCGCTGCGCGACAGCCGGGAGTTCGAGAAGGTCGAGCTCGTGCTCGAAGACTCGGAGGTTCCTGCCGAGGTTCTCGAGGGGACGCGCGCGCTGCTCATGAAGCTCACCGGCAAGCGCAAGATCGACGAGACGCCGGCGGCGCTTCACGAGGTGATGGAGGCGTTCGGCCGCGAGAAGCTGGCGCGCGCAGAAAAGGTGATCGATTGGTCTGAGCTCGCGGACTTTCCCCGACCGCCCGCATTCGACGAGGGCAAGGAGGCGATCGAGAGTGTCCTCGCGCTCTCGAATCCCGTGCATCGCGTGAAGGAGATCCACGCGCGCGCGGAAGATCTCAAGCGCGGCGTCGAGTGCATCGACCAGGTCGCCAGCTTCCGTGAGAAGTGGGGCCCCGCGTTCACCGAGCTCAAGACCTTCGCCGAGAAGCTCCGGGCGATCGAGCACCTGCTCCCCGTGGGCGGCAGCGCGATGCGCTTCCTCGCCGAGTACGAGACGGCGCGCGCGGGCGCACGGTTCACGGAGACGGACGTGTGGAAGCAGATCCAGGGCGCCAAGGCGAGCGCGGGCCTCGAGCTTTCGACGCTGCTCTCAGCGCTTCGCGATGAGGCGCGGCAGATCGTGGAGGACGCCCTCGATCGCCTCCCCGATGAGCTCAAGCAGCAGCTCCTTTCGGAGGAGCTCGCCAAGGAGATGGCCGCGCCGCTCGATGCGTTCGTCGCCGCCCTGGACTCCGAGACGGACCCGGCCCGTGTTGCCGCGCTCCCGGCGCGAGCGCGAAGGCTCGTCGACGAGCTGGGCGCCGCGATCCGGCGCGAGGCCGAGAAGCGCGCGCCCCAACCGCCCACGGGCGAAGCGGAGCCCCCGCCCCCCCGCCAGACGCGGCATGTCCGGTTCTCGGACGTCGCGACCGTGCGGCGGATCCGCACGGTGGCCGAATGGGAGGCGCTCGCGAAGAAGCTCGACGATCGCGTGCGCGCGCTGCTCGAGGAATTCGACGTGGAGCTCGAGTGATGGACGTCAAGGGGACGCTCAAGGCGATCACGCTCGAGCTCCGACGCGAGCTCGAGGGGAGGTACGACGCCCAGGGAACCTGGCAGCCAGGAGACCTAGAGCGCCGCCTCGCCGCCATCGGCGTGCGCCGGGACCGCGCACCGGTGCCCGTGGACGAGCTTCCTCACCTCACGCCCGAGGACCGCGAGGCGCGGCGCGTCGTCGATGCGTTCCTGAAAAGCCGAGCGGAGGCTGGGCTGAGCCGCGAGGCCGCCATCGCGGAGCTCGTCCGCGACGCGGCCTACACCTGGGCAAACCGCCTTCTCGCCCTGCGGTGCATGGAGGCCCGCGGCCTCATCGACGAGGTGATCCTCCAGAAGGACGCGTACGGCGGCCGCTCGCTCCAGCACAACCGCCTGGCCAAGAAACAGCCCGAGCGTTGCACGGGCGAGGACGAGGGGCTCTTCGCGATGCTGTTCGACGAGTTCGCCCGCCGCGCCGTGGAGCTGCCGCTGCTCTTCGACCCGCGTGCCCCCGAGGTGGCGCTCCGTCCCTCCGTCGCCGCGCTCAAGCGCTGCATCGCGCTCATCTCGGGCACGATCGCCGTCAGGGGCCAGGAGGCGGCCACCGACGAGGTCTTCACCGCTCCGGACGCGCTCGGCTGGACGTACCAGTACTGGAACACGGAGGAGAAAGACCGGGTCTTCGAGAAGGTCCGGACCCGGAAGGGGTCGAAGATCGAGGGCGCGGAGCTCGTCCCGGCGACCTGCATCTACACCGAGCCCTACATGGTGAAGTTCCTCGTCCAGAACTCCCTGGGGGCGATCTGGATGGGCATACGTTCGGATTCGCGGCTCGCGGACAGCTGGGAGTACTTCGTTCGCGGCGCGGACCGAGCGCCGGTCTCGAAGAAACCAGTGGCCGAGATCACCTTCCTCGATCCGGCGTGCGGCAGCGGCCATTTCCTCATCGAAGCCTTCGAGCTGTTCTACGCGATGTACCTCGAGGAGGGCGTGCTGACCGAGCCCGCCGAGATCTGCGCATCGATCCTCGAGCGGAACCTCTACGGCATCGACATCGACGAGCGCGCCGTGCAGCTCGCCGCGCTTGCGCTCGTGATGAAAGCGAAGGAGAAGGCGCCCGACTTCGTGCCGCGCCTGGTGAACCTCGTCGCAACGAACATCCGGTTGCCGGCGAGCAAGGAACACCTCGAGGCCTTCCTCCGGAAGCATCCCGAAGACGTGCCGCTCAAGCCGGCGCTCCTCGCGATCTTCGAGGGCCTCGCCCACGCCGACGAGCTGGGATCGCTCCTCCAGATCGAGGAGCCCGTCGATCGCGAGCTGCGCCACCTTCGGGATGAGCAGCTTGCGCGCGAACGCAAGGCGGGTGCGGCCGAACTCTTCGCGCCGCGCAAGGACGAAGACTGGTCGGCCTGGAAGCGGGCAGCCGTCGAACGACTCCGGGATCACTTCAACGCGGAGGCGAGCGAGAGCGACCTCGCGGCGGCGTTCTTTGGCGAGGCGGCGAGCAAGGGTCTGTCCCTCGTGGATCTGCTCGCGCGCCGCTACGACGTGGTCGCCGCGAACCCGCCGTACATGGGCTCGAAGAACATGGGGCCCATTCTCAAGAGATTCGTCGAGCGCCACTTCGCGGCGGGCAAGCGGGACCTTTACGCCGCGTTCATCCTGCGGTGCCTCGAGCTCGCGGCCGACGGCGGCCGCGTCGCCATGGTGACCCAGCAGTCATGGATGTTCCTGCGCTCGTTCGCGGACCTTCGTGCGCTCGACGAGGAGAAGCGCCGGAAGGCGCCGCGGGCCTTTGCCGGAGTGCTGCGCGCAACGACGGTGGAGGCGCTGGCACACCTGGGCGAGCACGCGTTCCACGATTCCGCGGCGGCTGGCGCCTTTGTCGCACTGTTCGTCCTCGCGAAGGCGGAGCCGGCCGCTGCGCACCGGATGACGGCGTTCCGGCTGGTGGGGCCGAAGAGCCCCGACGAGAAGGATGCGCTGCTCCGTCAGGCGATCGCCAGCCTGCGAAGCCGCGAGCCCACATCGAGTCAACCCCCGCGGGAGGCAGCACACGCATGAGCCCTGTCGACCAAGCGGCGGTTCCCTCGAGCCCCAGCACGTCCATGTCGCGCGAGGCGGGCGCGCGCTGGCTCCGCTGCGACCTGCACGTCCACACGCCGTTCGACGGCGAGAAGAAGTTCGGAGAGGACATCCGCGCGGCGATCGAGGCGTTCAAGAAGGAGAAACCGCGGCGGCTCGCGGAGATCGCCGACCGTTTCGTCACGGCCTGCCGCAGCGCCGCCGATGGCGCGGGGATGGATCTCGTGGCCCTCACGGACCACAACAGCATCGATGGCTACCGGTATCTCCGGGCGCAGTTCGAGTCGCTGGCCCGGCAGGCGCAAGACCAGGGTCTCACCATGCCCGCTATCCTCCCGGGCGTCGAGTTCTCGGTCGGCGGCGAGCGGCCGATCCATTTTCTGGTCATCTTTGCCGCCAGCACCGACGCTGACGACATCGATCGTGCGATCGCGCACGTGTTCGGCACGGCGGATCGCTTCGATCCGAGGACCGGCACGCCGCGCGCGACGGGTCAGTCGGTCGATGACTTCCTGTCGAAGCTCTACGAGTTCTGCCGCCCGCCCTCCGGCGACCGCCACCTCGAGTTCGTCGTCCTTCCGGCCCATGCCGACAGCGACAGGGGGGCCTTGAAGGACGTCGCCGGCATCTCGGACATCGCAGTTGCGGCGTCGCTCTGGGACCAGATGAAGGGCCACCTCCGGCAGCGAGTCATCACCCGCCGCGACTGGCATGGTTTCCAGACCTTGCACCCGTTTCGGGAGCTTCCGCAGGCTTTCAAGGATCTTCTGTACCGTTGGGCAGCCGCCCGACGCGGCGACGACTGGGACAAGCTCACGGAAACCCAGAAGGCGCGCTATCGGGAACAGCAGCACTGGCCGCTCGTGGAGTGCTCCGATCCGCATCGGTACGAGACGATCGGCAGCCGGTACACCTGGCTCAAGATGGAAGTGCCGGACGTCGAAGGGATCCGCCTCGCGCTCCTCGATCCGGAGTCTCGGCTGCGGCGCATGGCGGAAGGGCCGCCCGCGCGAGCCTACCCGCGCGTCGAACGGCTGCACGTTCGGAACACCGATTTCTTCGAGGAAATCGAGGTGCCGTTCAATCCCTGTCTCACCACGCTCATCGGCGGTCGTGGCACCGGCAAGTCAACCGTGGTCGAGTACCTGCGCTACGCGCTCGACCGCGCGCGCCGCGAGGATCTGCCGGACGGCGAGCCCAGCAACGTGCGCGAGGCGGTCGAGGCCGTGCTCTCGCCGAAGAAGCAACGCGACTTCGGTCACGGCAAGGGCACCTTGCTGCCAGGGCACGAGATCACGGCGGATGTCGTGGTCGCCGGGCGGCGGTATCGCATCGTTCGCTCGATGTCCGGGCTGTCGGTGACCGTCGACCCGGATCGACCGGGCTCGAGCCCTGCAGCGGTCGATGTGCGCAGTCTGCTCGCACCCCGTGTGCTGTCGCAGCGGCAGATCGCGCGGATCGCTCGCGACCCGGCTTCCCAGCGGACCGAGCTCGACGCCCTCATCGACGCCGAGCGCCTGCGTGAGATCGATGCCCGACGCCGCACGTGGACGGAAACGCTGGCGCAGCTCCAGACGGCGCGAGCGCGCCTCAGCGTTGAGCGGGAAAAGATTTCTGCCGTCGAAACGGAGCTTCGAAAGGTTCAGGACCAGCTCGCGTTCCTGGAGGGGGCCGGGCGAAAGGAGGTGCTGGCCCGCTTCGACGCACTCGAGCGCGAACGGCGCTGGCTGGAAGAACGGCAGCAGAAGCTCGAGGAGCTGGCTGTGGCCTTGGAGGAACAGGCGGCTTCCGTGGATGGCTCGGACGACGTGGCCATCCCCGTTCCCGAAGGCACGCCGAATGCGGAGTGGCTGCGCTCCGTCGCCGCCCGCTGGCGCACGCAGCGGCAGGCGGCGGCGACTACATTGCGGCAGCAGGCAGTGGCCCTGCGCTCCTTGCGGGACGCGCTTGCCGCCGAGCAGGCGACCCGCTGGCAGCCGGGCTACGCCGAGGCGCGTGCCGCGTACGAGGCGTTGCGCCAGGAGATGACGGCGCGCGGTGTGGACTTCGGCCAGCACGAAAAGCTGCTCCAGCGGCGCGCCCAGCTCGAACGGCAGCTCGCGGCGCTGCGGCGGATCGACGAGGAGCTCGCGGACAACGCCCGGAGGATT
>FWPU01008890.1_pt1 | contig 16466 bp, 18 predicted proteins | sample 2228361 | NCBI WGS metagenome assembly FWPU01 (sample SAMEA103939777, study PRJEB20133) | metagenome
TAAGGATTCATCTGTCTATGTTGCCCCAACCAGCTCATTTAGGCAAGGGATTTATGCACACCCCTCAGATAACTCAACTTCTCGCACGCGCCGCGCAGGATGATGTCGTGAATTCCTGTAAAGGCAATTTCCTGCCCCAGATTCCCCGACGCCGCCGAATACATAACGCCGGGGTCGTCCTTGACCGAACGCTTGAGCGGGCTGAACGCGGTGAAGTAGGTGCACAGCCCCGTCATCACTTTGCTGCCCGTGAGGACGCCGACATTGACGATGAGCGGGTTCTCCGGCGCGAACGGGTCCGCCACGCGCTCGCAGTGGTCCCGTATCCATGCGAGCGAGCGTCCGATGCCGCCCAACTGTTCCGTGAGAGTTTGATTCTCACGTTCTTCGACGCGCCACGCGCCTGAGGACAAGTCGACGTGCAAAGTCCGGGTGGTCACGCAAAACACCTCCGCGATGATGAGGTGCAAAAAGTATAGCATGGCGCAGAACGCATTTCAAATTGATTGAGGCTGTTGGCGCGATTTTTTTGTTTGACCAATCTCCGCAATGGTGTTATAATGGCAGTGACTTAAAGGAGGTATGTATCGTGTCGAAGACTCTCGGTTTGCCGAAGCGGAAAACAGTGCACGGAATGGTCGTTGCTCTGTTGCTTGGGTGTGGGTGTATTGTTTTGGGAGCGGGACAGATGGTGATGGTGAAAGGGAATCCCGCGCGCACGGGATACGTGGACGAAACGATGCGACCGCCGCTCTCGTTGATGTGGCAATACACCACGCCGCCGTATGCCAACAATCTCTCTGTGCCTTTGGTGACCCACCTGAAAGAGGCAGACGACAACGTTGTTTTCTTTACGGTGGAGAATGAAGTCTACGCCGTCAAAGCCAGCACAGGCGAATTGGCTTGGCAAAAGCAATATGAACTCATCAGCGGCAACGCCTCCGGTCCGGCGACGCTCGCGGGCGACTATCTGTTGATTAACTGCTCGGACGGGAATCTCTACGCGGTGAACATCCACACCGGCGCGCTCGTATGGCGCAGCCTGAAACGCAGTTCCCCGCACACCGCCCCCACGGTGTTGGATGGGAAGATTTATTCAGGCACAATCGGCCCCGGACTTTGGATTTCGTCGCTTGCCGACGGCAGCAGCCAAGCGAACGACGTCATTCCGACGGCCGGGCAGGTCTATTCTTCGCCCGCCTACGCCGCTCCTTACCTGTTTTTCACCGACAGCGCAGGATATATTTACCGTTATGACCTGACACGCCCGCCTGCCCGTGACAACCCCGTGAAAACCCCCGGACGCAGCACATCGCTCTACTCTACCCCGGTCGTCTGGAAGGACATGCTGTTCCTCGGCAACGGCACGGGAAAGTCCGTTCTGGCGCTTTCGACGTCGCGGATGGATATCCGCTGGTCGGTGCCCCTGACGGGGGGGGTTTATGCTTCGCCCAGCGTCACGCCGGACGGACGGATTTACGTGGGCACCACCGACGGGAAAGTTTACTGCCTTGACGCGACCAGTCGCGGACGCATTGTGTGGGAGAAACGGTTGGAGGCTGTGGCGACTCCCGATGTGCGCGCGGCGGCGACGGTGACTTCCAACGGCATCGTGTTCGTCGGGACGCTGCGCGGCATCCTCTACGCGCTGGACGCCAAAACCGGCGCGATCCTCTGGAAGTATCGCCTGCCTACCGACAACGTGCGCCCTCCTGCCATTCGAACGCCGTTGACCATTGTGGACGGGAAAGCGTTCCTGATGACCGACGACGGCTCGCTCTACTGCTTCGCCAGTGACGCTTTTGACGCCGAGCCGCCCGCCGTCAAGAAAGTCCGTCTCGAGGTCAAAGCGGAGGACAAAAAGGCTTACGCTTACCCGTTGGCGGAGTTCAAGCTGCCGAACGCCGCCCTATCGGACGGCGACGAAGAGGAAGAGGAAGAACCGATGACCATTCCGGGGCTGCCCCCTCTCAGAGCCACGATGAACCTGACGGATATCGGCAGTGGACTGGATGAGTCCTCCATCGTCGCGCAGGTGAACGGGACGCCGATGCAGGCTGAATACAAGAGCGATACCGCCACGCTGACGGTGACGATTTACGACCCCAAAGGGGTCGCGTCACAACGCGCTTTACCGGCGGGGGAATACAGACTCCTTGTCACCGCCAAAGACTGGCGCGGCAACACGCTAAAAGACACGCGCGTTTTCTACGTGGACCCGTCCACGCGTCCGCCCGCCCCGCCGGCAGGCGCCATGCAGGGGCAGGGCTTCCCCGGCGGTGGTGGAGGTTTGCCTGGTGTCGGGGGAGGCGGAAGCGGCAGGGATTCGTAAACGTAACAACAGGCAACGGCGGGAAACGGCGGGAAACGGCAGGCAACAGCGGGGAAACTTCCTGATGTTTCCTGTCGTTCCTCGTCGTTTCCTGTCGTTCCCTTTTGAGTTGAGGAGACCGAGTGGTGGGCATACTCATCATTGCAATCGTGTTAGCGATTAGCGCCGTCGTCATGCTCCTGATGGACCCTTCCGTTGAAGTGACGTTTACAGTGCTCGGCAGACATTATCAGGTGTCGGGAGGGGGATTCTTCCTTGCCACCGCGATGGCGACGGCGTTCGTCTGCTGGATTATTCACCTCTTACACACGATGCAACTCAAGGAGCGCCTGCTGGAACGTCAGCACGAACTCTCCGAAGTCAAAGACCGCCTGCGGCGGGCGGAAAACAACCTCGCCGAACATGAGAGCAAAATCCACGAGTTCACCTTGCAGGTGCTGCAACTCGCCCGCACGCCGCTGCCCGACCACGCCCCCCCGCAGAGCCAGATGGTTTTTGAAGAAACCAACGAGCATAGCGCACTCAATCCCGCGCCTGCTGCTTCCGCACCCTCTGCTCCAGAAACCCAAACGGTTCCTAAAGTCCCCGAACCGCAAGATACGATTTGAGGAAATGGGGAAGTTAGGGAATTGGGAGATTAGGAAATCGCGACAAGCAGTTTTGCAAACCCTATTTCCCAATTTCCTTATTTCCTCATTTCCCTCTATCCCAATTTCCGACGATGCAAAGGGACGACCCCCAACTGACATGGTGGCTGCGGCTGAACCGCACCGGGCTGGAGGCAAGGAAGCAGCTGAGTCTCCTCAAACGATTCGGCACGCCCGAAGCCATTTTTGCGGCGCGGGACGCAGAACTGCTGGCGACGGAGCGTATCACGCCCGTCAACGTCGAACGTCTGCGCGAGTGCGCGGATAGCGATGTGAAGTCTGACCTGGCCACCATCGAGCGGTGGAACCTGACGCTGCTGCGCATTGACGAACCCGACTACCCCGAACGCCTCAAAACGATTCACGACCCGCCGCCGTTGCTGTTCGTTTACGGGCAGTTGACGGCTGCTGACCGCACCAGCGTCGCCATCGTCGGCACGCGCGGCGCGACGGCTTACGGGAAACTCGTCGCCGAGAAACTCAGCAGCGATTTAGCGCGGCGCGGCATCACAGTGGTCAGCGGTTTGGCGCGCGGCATTGACACGGCGGCGCATCACGGCGCGCTCTCAGCTCAGGGGCGCACGATTGCTGTCTGCGGCTGCGGCGTGGACATCGTTTATCCGACGGAGAACAAAGACCTGCGCGAGAAGATCTCAAAGTCGGGCGCGGTCATCAGCGAGTTCCCGCTATCCTCCGCGCCGGAGTTCTGGCACTTTCCCGCCCGCAACCGCGTCATCAGCGGGCTGTCGTTGGGGGTCGTCGTTGTCGAAGCCCCTGAAAACTCCGGCGCCGTCATCACCGCCGACTTCGCCGCCGAGCAGGGACGCGAGATTTTTGCCGTCCCCGGCAACATCAACAGCGGCAAAAGCAAAGGCTGCCACCGCCTCATCAAAGACGGCGCGAAACTGGTCGAAAGCGTCGAGGACATCACCAACGAGTTAGGCTTGGTCGTTCAACCCCGCGAAGCAACCGCCGCGCCCAAACCGCCCGAAATCCCTCTCACCCCCATCGAAATCCGCGTCTACCAAGCCATTACCCTACAACAAAAGCACGTCGACGACATCACCCGCGAAGCCGCGCTGCCCATCGCACAGACGAGCGCCGTCCTGCTGCAATTAGAAATCAAAGGCTTGGTGCGTCGCTATCCGGGCGGGATGTTCGCGCGGACGGCGTGAAACTCTTGCTCTGTTAATTTGAATTCTCCATTTTTAGCTTTTGGGCGCACCGTAGGGCGAGAAATCCTTTTCCGCTTCGGCAGGGGAGGAAACGAACGATGGGACGGCGGAAAAGGATTTCTCGCCCTACGGTGCGCTGTCTGAGGAAAGAGTGAAAATCAACTTGACAAAGCGCTCTTTTGCCCGTGCGATGAACGCTCTTTGCCAAATTGGATCGTCAATCGTCCTGCCAGAGTAGGGCGGTGTCTCCGTCCCCGCCTTTGTCTCGCTTGCCACATAACTGATGCCAGCGGCACAGGGGCAGGGACGGAGACTCTGCCCTACTACTCTGCCAGCCATGGTGATTGCCGATTCAATCTGGCAAACATCATCAACCGCCTTTGACAAAAGTGATAAACGGTCAGGTCAATGGTCAACTTGACTTCTTCCGCCTTTTGGTCTACACTAACCCCCAACGACACGGTTGTCCGAGAGGATGCGTTTAATGGTTGCAGCCGAGCAACGCTTCTACGTCACGGGTGGCACGCTGCCCACCGACGCGCCGTCTTATGTCGCTCGCCGCGCTGACACCGACCTGCTCGAAACCCTGCGGCGCGGCGAGTTCTGCTATGTCCTCGACACGCGACAGATGGGCGAGTCCTCGCTGATGGTGCGCGCCGCTCAAGGTGTCCAGCGCCGTCAGAGCGCCCTGTTGCCCGGAGAAGCGGGCGACCAAAATAGCGCGCGAATGCTCATCGGCACGGCAATCAGAGCATAGCGAGTTCCTCCGGTGAGCGGGTGTGATGTGTGACTTGGTTATGTTACCCACTCTCGGAGGAACTCCGCTCCTGAAAGTGTAAAGTCCGTTGCGTTACGCTACAGTGGCTTCATGCCTTTAGTCTTTCCTCCGCTTCGCCAACTCCCGCGCCACGCGCACGCCTTCCAAGTCAGGGTCGGTGGCAATGATTTGCTCCACCTCTTCCGCGCTGCGGCGTTGGGCGGGGAAGTCGTCAGCGTTCGCCACGCGCAACGCGATGCGCGCCGCCACCGCGCTGGCTTCGCGCAGTTTCGCCAGTTCCACCTTGTCCAGCGTGTCGTAAGCGGTGTGCCCATAGCCGCGACCTTGGGGCGGGCTTTCGGGGTCGCCCATGCTGGCGCACGGCACACCCTTGACGAAGAACGGATAGTGGTCGGAGTAGGCGTGCATCTTGTGTCCGACGGGCATTTCCGCCGCCATCTCCTTCGCCGCTTGTTTGAAGAAATCCTCCGCCTCCGAACAATGGTGCAGTAAGAGACCCTTGCGGCTGCTTCCCCCCGCCGCGTCGAGGTTGAGGACGAAGCGCACGTTGTCCAGTTCGCTCTCGTGCGCCTCCACGTAGCGGCGCGAGCCGATGAGTCCGATTTCCTCCGTGCCGTAGGCGATGAAGCGCACCGTGCGTTGGAGCGCGTCGCGCCCATGCTGCGCTAACACGCGCGCAGCCTCCATCACGACGACCATCCCTGACGCGGGGTCCACCGCGCCTTGCGAGATGTCGTGCCCGTCGTAGTGGCAGCCCAAAATGACCATCTGCTCCGGATGCTCGCTGCCCGGCAAATCGGCGACCACGTTCCAAGAAGTGCGCGGTTCGTTCACGTCTGTCGTGCGCAGCTTCAGCGCGACGCGCCCGCTGCGCTCCCTCAGTCGCTTGAGAAATAAGCCGTCCTCATAGCAGACCGAAATGCCCGGAATCGGCGCGGGTTTGTCGTTCTGCAAACTTCCTGTTTCGGGACCGACGCCGGGGCTTTCGCTGACGAAGATGAACGCGCTCGCCCCGCCCAGCACCGCCCGCTCGTATTTCTCCTTGCGATGCACCCATCGTCCCAGATTGTGCGGCGACGCGCTGTCCGCCATCACGACGCGCCCGTGCATCTGGTCGCCCAACTTCTCAAACTCAGCGGGACTCCCGTAACCCGCCGACACCAGTTCCGCCGTCACCTCGCTCGCGGGGCAATACGGCAGCGAGATACAAGGCAGCGGCTTGGAAATCGGCTCGACGATTTCCAGCGTCGCCGCTCCCCGCGACCAACCCGCGTAGGGGTAAGATTCCAGCCGCACGTTCTGGCAGCCGTAGCGCATGAACATCTCCGCGATAAACTCCGCCGCCTTCTTCTCCTTGGACGTGCCCGCGAAGCGCGAGCCGAACTCGTCGCACAACACGACGAGGTTATCCATCACCTCCCGCGAGGTATAGATGTCGCCGACGATGAGGCGGTCAATGTCCAAGTAAGGATTCTCAGTAGCCATGCGTGTCCTCCCTTCGTGAAACGTGCAACGTGAACTCATGTGACTGGCAACGCGCCTTACGGAGGCTGATTATATCACATCGCAGGGCGGGAATTTCAATGGAGATGGATTTGCTCTGTTGAGGGGACTCTTGACATCCCCCACCAAACTCATTACAATTCTTAGTGAATCATGGCACAGGGGGAGCAGATGAATACCAGAAACGCTCGCATACAACCGTCCAAACCGACCATCGAGCGTCTCTCGACTTACATCAAGTGTCTCCGGGCGATGAAAAAGGACGGCATCTTGACTGCTTCGTCTGCCGACATTGCCGCCACCACGGGGGTCAACGCCGCTCAGTTCCGCAAGGACCTTTCGTATTTCGGCGAGTTTGGCACGCCGGGGCGCGGTTATAACGTGGAGCAACTTCAGGAGCACCTCTCAAACATCATGGGGCTGCGCGAGGAGCACCGTGTGCTGTTGGTGGGGGCGGGGAATCTGGGCAGCGCGCTCGCGGGGTATTCCGGATTCAAGGAGCGCGGGTTTGAAATCGTCGCTGTCTTTGACAGCGACCCCGCCAAAATCGGCACGAAGATCGGCGATTTGGAAGTGATAGACGTCGACATTCTGCCCAAAGTCAACGCGGAGTTGAAAGCCGACGTTGGCATCGTTGCCGTTCCAGCATCGGCGGCGCAGGCGGTGGTCGACCGGTTGGTGGCGGGGGGCGTCAAAGCCATTTTGAATTTCGCGCCCGCGACGCCGCAGGTGCGCCCCGGTATCGTGGTGCGCAACGTGGATTTGACCAGTGAGTTGGAAGTGCTGTCTTATTACCTCCAACATTGAGGAATACCCTTGGAACTCATCGAACTGTTACGTCCGGTGCAAGCCGACCTGCGCGCGGTCGAGGAAGAGATAGCGCGGCTCATTGATACGCCTGTTCCCATCATCCGCGACGTCACCCTGCACACTTTGGGCGCGGGGGGCAAACGCCTGCGCCCGACCCTGACGCTCCTGAGCGCGAAAGCCGTCGGCGCCGACACGATGTCCGCCGTGACGCCGCAGGTCATCACCCTCGCCAGCCTCGTTGAACTGACGCACACTGCCACGCTCATTCACGATGACGTGGTCGACCACGCCGAAATCCGTCGCGGGCGTCGCGCTGCCAACGTCCTCTGGGGCAACGAAGCCACCGTGCTCGTCGGCGATTACATCTATTCGCAAGTGGTCTTCATCCTCTCGCACGACGAGTTCAAGCCGTTCATGTTCACGCTGGCGCGGGCAACCAACCGCATGTGCGCGGGCGAACTTCTCGAAATCGGACTGCGGCGCAAACTGACGACCACCGAAGCCGAATACAAGCAACTCATCCAATACAAAACCGCCGAACTCATCAGCGCGGCGTGTCAATTGGGGGCGTTGGGGGCGCATGGCAAAGCAGCGGAAGTGCGCGCGTTGGGCGATTACGGACTGAATGTGGGGATAGCGTTTCAAATCGTCGACGACCTGCTGGACGTCGTCTCCGACCACCAGAAAATCGGCAAACCCGTCGGCAACGATGTGCGCGAGGGCAAAATCACGCTGCCTTACATCCGCACATTAGCCCTTGCCAAACCCGCCGACCGCAAGAGGTTGGAACAACTGTTAGGCAGCGAGGATTTAGACGATGCGGCGATGGAAGAGGTCATTGCCCTCGTCCGTCGCTACGACGGCGTCGCTTACAGCCAGCAAGTCGCCCGCGACTACGCCCACGCCGCCCAACGCGCTCTGGAATCGCTCCGCCCCTCTCCCATCAAAGACATCCTCCAAACCGTCGCCGAGTTTGTCGTCGTGCGGGAAACGTAGCGAAGTCAATGGGTCAATGAGTCAATGTCATCGGCCCATGGACCCATGGACCCATTGACCCATTAACATGACGTTTGTAGAGTGCCGCAACCTGACCAAGTTTTTCGGCTACCGCCGCGTGTTTGAGGGCGTTTGCGTGCGGGCGGAGCAGGGGGAAACTTTGGTCGTCACGGGGCGGAACGGTTCGGGCAAGACGACGCTGTTGCGGCTGATTTCAGGTCTGGCGAAACCGACGAGCGGCGAGGTCGTGATTTCGGTCAACGGTCAGCCGTTGGACAGCGATGAAGTGTATCACCATCTCGGATTCGTAACGCCCGACATGTCGCTTTACACCGAACTGACCGCGCTGGAAAACCTCTCCTTCTTTGCCTCGCTACGCGGGCTGCCGATGGGACGGCACGGAGTCCGTTCCCTACTCCATGAATGTCTTGCCGAAGTTGGCTTACTGGAACGCGCCGATGATTTGCTCCGCGATTTTTCGTCCGGCTTGAAACAGCGGCTCAAGTTAGCCTTTGCCGTGTTGCACCGACCGGCAGTTTTGTTGCTGGACGAACCCACAAGTAATCTGGACGCTGGTGGCGTTGAAATCGTTGAACGCCTCATCCGCGACCAAAAACAGCGCGGCGTCGTCATTTTAGCGACCAACAACGCAGAGGAGTTGAAGCATGGAGACCAAATCCTCCGGCTTGGCGGATAGACGCGAATGGGAGAATGGGGGAATGGGAGAAAGGGAAAACGTCGCCCACTCGCCCACTCGCCCACTTGCCCATTCGCCCTCTCTATTGTCGTCCGCGTGGGCAATCCTGTTGAAGGATCTCCGGGCTGAGTGTCGCACGCGCACAGCCATCAGCGCGGTGATGATGTTCGCCGTGACGACGGTGACGGTCATCAGTTTTTCCGTCGTTGGCAACCTGAAGCACGACGCTGCCGCCGCGATGCTGTGGGTCGTCATTTTCTTCTCGGCGATGTCGGGGCTGGCGCGGGCGTTCGTGCACGAGGAAGAAGGTCGCACCGCTGACGCGCTGCGGCTGTCGGCGTCCGCAGAGGCGGTCTATCTCGGCAAGGGCGCGTTCAACCTCACGCTGTTGGTCGCGCTGGAAATCATCATCGTCCCGATTTTCGTCGCGTTCATGAACGTGAAAGTGAGCAACCTGCCGTTGCTGCTTGCTGTCTTACTGCTGGGGAACGTCGGGTTGGTCGCTGTCAGCACGATTCTTGCGGCGATGGTCGCCAAAGCGCGCACGGCAGGCGGAGCGTTGTTCGCCGTCATCTGTTTGCCTATACTGCTGTTCCTGCTCAAAGTGGCGGTTACAGTGACAACGTTCGCGTTCAAAGGCGAGAGCCTCCCCGCCGTCGCCGACGTGGGCAGGACGCAATTTGCCTTGCTCGCCGCGCTCGCCGCGTTTGCCATTGTTTTTGTCACAGTGTCTCTGATGCTGTTTGAGTTTGTTTGGAAGGAGTAGAAAATGCTCAATATCCTTCTCATTATTGCCATCACCGCCGGGTTAATGCTGGTGGCGTATCTGCTGGTGAGTTATCCGATTCTGCTGGGAATTTATCTGGCGGCGTGCACCGTCGCGCCGTTTTTCCTGCCGCCCATCAAGGACTTGGTCGGCGCGCCCATCGTGTTCTTTCACGTTCCGCTGGCTCGCGTATGCGCCATCGGGTTCCTGCTTGCTGCGTGGTACGGTTTGAAGCACCTGTCGAAACGGGACCCCGAAGATGACGTTAAATCCGCCGCCGCCGTTGAAGTGGGATTTGTGTTCGCGTTTCTCGCCACCGTGACCGGCGCGTTCTTCTCCAAACTCAACTGGGGCGCATACTGGAGTTGGGACCCGCGCCAGACCTCGGCGTTTCTTCTGCTGCTCATCTACGGCGCGTATCTGGCTCTGCGGGCTTCGTTCGGAGACAGCGACACTCGCGCGCGGCTGTCGGCGGTCTATGCGATTTTAGCCTTCTTCAGCGCGATTTTTCTCATCTTCGTCTATCCGTATCTGTTCAACACCCTGCATCCGTCGGTCATGATGCAGATGGACGCCGTTTACAAGCGCGTGCTCTACTCCACTATGTTGGGCTATGCGGGACTGTGGGTTCTGATTTTCCGCAACGCCGTCGCGGTGATGAAGATGGAAGCCCTCGCGAAAGCGCAAGCATCCACCGTGACCGCTCCGGCAAGCCGAGAGTCTTCGACAAAGGAGGAAGTCACATGGTCAGTCACGAGAACATCCTCGTAATGGCAGCCTCCCTCATCACTTGGGTCGGCATTTTTACTTACCTGTTGATATTGAGCGAACGAGTGAAAAAGTTGGAGCGGAGGGACAGGAAGTAGACTGCGTATGGGAGGATGGGAGTATGGGAGTGTGGGAGAAACGGCTTCCTTACATCCATACTCCCATACTCCCATACTCCCATACTCGTCGTCATGCTCTCTCTCTATCCCGTCGCCCTTCTCATCTCCGGTCGCTCGTGCATCGTCATCGGCGGCGGCAAGGTTGCCGAACAGAAAGTCAAGCCGCTGCTCGACGGCGGGGCGCAGGTGACAGTCATCAGCCCGCAACTGACGAAGCGGCTGCAACAGTGGGCGGATGAGGGAAAAGTGAAACATCTCCGCCGTCCCTATCAGCGCGGCGATTTGGAAGGCGCGTTTCTGACATACGGCTGCACGGACGACGAGGAGAGCAATCGTCAGGTATTTGAGGAGGCAAACGCTCGCGGGCAACTGTGCAACATCGTGGACGTGCCGGAGTGGTGCAACTTCTACGCGCAGTCCATCGTGCGTCGCGGCAACCTGCTCATCACCATCGGCACGCACGGCATCAGCCCGACATTATCGAAGTGGCTGCGCGAACAATTAGAGGAGGTCATCGGACCGGAATACGTTGAGTTTCTGGAAATCGCCGCTGCCCTCCGCAGTGAAGTGAAGCAGAAATTAGCAACGCCCGCCGACCGACGAAAAGCGTGGCGACAGGTCGTGGAATCGGACGTCTTCGACCTGCTGCGACAGGGGCGACGGCAGGAAGCAGAAGAGAGGATGAAGGAACTACTGAGTGGGTGAATGGGGGAATGGGTGAGCGGGGGAGGTCATAGTCTTCTCCCATTCTCCCATTCTCCCATTCTCCCATTCTCCCATTCTCCCATTCAGCGTTTGTTGTGCATATTCTTGCTTTGGGACTGAATCATCGGACTGCGCCCGTGGACATCCGCGAGCGGTTGGCGTTTGCGCCCTCGCAGGTGGGGGAGGCTTTACGCCGCTTCGTGCAGCAGGTGCCCGCGACGGAGGCGGCGATTCTGTCCACCTGCAACCGCTCCGAAGTTTACGCCGTCACGCCCAATTACAACGCCGCCGTCGAGCGCATCAAACAGTTTCTTGCGCAGTTCCACGATTTGCCGACGGAGCGGTTCAGCCCATACCTGTATCAACGTTTGGACGATGATTCCGTCAAGCACCTGTTCCGCGTGTCGTGCGGCGTGGATTCGATGGTCGTGGGCGAGTCGCAAATTCTCGCGCAGGTCAAGGACGCCTTCGACAGCGCGCGCGCCAGCGGCACGGTGCGCGTCGTGCTGGACGAACTGTTCCGCCGCGCCCTCAACGTTGGCAAGCGCGCTCGCACCGAAACCGACATCGGCAAAGGCGCGCTGTCCGTCTCGTCCGCCGCCGTCGAACTGGCGAAGCAAATCTTCGGCGATTTGCGCGGGACTGCTATTCTCATTTTAGGCGCGGGCGAAATGAGCGAACTGACCGCGCAGTATCTCATCGAACAAGGCGCGACCTCCGTGTTCGTCGCCAACCGCACACACGAACGAGCCATCGAACTGGCGCGGAAATTCAACGGCGAAGCGATCGCGTGGGACGACTTACCCCAGCGGTTGCACGTTGCCGACATCGTGATGAGTTCCACCGCCGCGCCGCACTACGTTTTGCATCACGACACCGTGGCAGCCGCGATGCGAACGCGGCGCAACCGTCCGATGTTCCTGATTGACATCGCCGTGCCGCGAGACGTCGAGCCGTCGGTCAACGATTTGGACAACGTCTTCCTTTTCAACATTGACGACCTTCAGCAAGTCGTCGAGGAGAACCGCCGCGAGCGCGAGAAGGAAGTGCACAAGGTTGAGGTGATGATTGCGGACGAGGTGGGCAAGTTCTCTCACTGGCTCAAAGCCCTTGAGGTCACGCCGACGCTGAAAGCCCTGACGCAAAAGGCAGAAGAAATCCGCGAAGCCGAACTGCAAGCGCTGCTCAACCGCCTGCCGCACCTGCAAGGGCGCGACCGCGAACTCGTCCAAGCCGCCCTCAAAGCCGTCGCCAACAAACTGCTGCACGACCCGCTCATCGCGCTGCGCGAGGCGGCGCAGAGCGACGACGGATACCTCACCATTGACGCGCTGCGCCGCGCGTTTAAGTTGGATGAATTACATGATGGTCAGGAGTGAAAAGACATGGCGACTGCGGAATCTAAAACCAAAAAGCGCAAGACCCGCTCTCGCGTTCCCAAAATTAAGGAAGGCATTGAGCGGGGAGCGCATCTGAGCAAAGCCGAGCGAATGAAGATTCTGGAAGAGGTGATTGGCTCGCTGAAACACTTGGGCGACCCCAAGCGAATCTTTCCTGATTACATTCCCGAACCCGATGAAGCCGAAGAGAATCATCCTGATGGCGGAAAGTAACTTCGTGCTGGACGTCTGCTGGGAGCGCAGCAAAGACTGTCTCTATCTGGCTCGACTGGCAGCGAGTAGGCAGATTGAGTTGTGGATCCCGGAGTTCGCCTTCGCCTGTTTCTTGAGCGTGACAAGGCGCACTTTGACGTGGCGGAGGTCAGGCAGGAATTATCCTCTGTGGGCGTGGAAATCTACTTCTCGGCAGGGACGACAGTGCGGCGCGTGAGAGAGTTGATGGAGTGATGAAAGGTCACGAGTGGCTACTGCTGCTGGTCATCGTCGCCTACCTCGCCGCGACGATGGGGTATCAGGCGGAGATATTCTTCAAAGTCAAAAGCGCGGCGCGGTGGGGGAAAATCATGCTCATCAGCGCGGTTGTGCTGCAAGCCATCGCGCTCGTGGGGCACGCCATCGCCTTACGCGGCGCGCCGTTTTCTAACGCCTTCACAGCGGCTAATTTCTTCGTGTGGCTGCTCATCATCGCGTTTCTCATCGTGGAAAAGCCACGCAACTTGACGGCGTTGGGCGCGTTCGTGACGCCGATGGCGTTCCTCGTCTCACTCGTGGCGTTCGCGGTGCGGGTGGCGCGCGCCGGGTCACAGACACAACTCGATTCTCCGTGGCTCGTCGTTCACATCATCCTCATCGGCTTGGGCTTCGTCGGATTAGGGCTGGCGTTCTGCCTCGCGCTCGTTTACATCACCAGCGAAAAGATGCTGAAAGCCAAGCACGTCACCGGCGCGTTCCGCTACCTCCCGTCGCTGCAAACCACCGACCAACTCGTGCTGCAATCCACCACCGTCGGGCTGGCACTCATGACCGTCGGACTTGCCATCGGACTTTTCTGGGGCATGACGCACACCTTCATCACCCCCTGGCGCGACGGGCGCATCCTCCTCTCCGCCTTTGCGTGGCTGCTGTTCGCTGTTTACATTTACACCCGCAAACTCCTCGGCTGGCAAGGCAGCAGAACCCACTGGATCATCGTCGCCGGCTTTGCGGTGTTCGTTCTCACACTGCTGGTCTATCAGTTCCGGGCGTGAGTCTGCCTATCCGTCGAAGAAGAACTGGCGAGGGTCTGTCCGTCAATGACCACAATCCCCCCCTACTCCATGCCACTGACGGGATACCCTTTCGCGCCGTGTCGCGACTCGGCTTCCGTCGTGCGCGTCAGGCGCACGTCCATCACCAGGCGTCTCAACAGACCTTGCTGACTGCCCAGCACGCGGTTGCCCCCCCGCTGGTTCAATCTGGTTGAGCACCTCTGGACACAGCAGCGCGTGTGGCGTTTGGAAGGTGTTTTCCAGCAGAAACGTCGTCGCCTCTGCCGGCGTGACAATCGGTCACCACCATTCCGCCCACGAGGCTGACAACGTGGGGCATCTCCGTCGTCCACTACCCCCAGATGTCATGGAGTGATGGAGTAATGGAGTGTTGGAGTATTGGGATTGCTGAAATGCCACCACTCCACTACTCCACTACTCCACTACTCCAGGGTTACCTTGTAAACACCGTTCCCACGACGTAACTCCCCTCATCCGACGCTAAAAACAGCAGCACTCGCGCCACGCCCATCGGGTCGCCTAACTGCTGCCGCGCGGCAGCGACGGCTTCGTCGCCGCTGCGTCCAAGTTTTTCCGCGCTATCGCGGATGTTCTGAATTTTCATCTCGGTCGCAATCCCGCCGGGGCAGATGTCGTGGACGCGAATCCCACGCGGGCGCAGGTGCGCTTCCATCGTCATCGCAAAACCGTGAACGCCGCCCTTGCTTGCGCCGTAGGCGTAGGATGAGCTTCCCTCACGCACGCCCGCGCCCGACGCCACGCACAAAATCACGCCGCCCGGCGGCAGGTAACGCGCCGCGTGCTTCGCGCAGTAGAACGCCCCATTCACGTTGATTTCCATCGTGCGCTCCCACTGCTCAGACGGAAACTCCGCAAGGTCGGTGAACGCGCCCAACAGCACGCCCGCATTGTTGACGAGAATGTCCAACTTGCCGAACTTGCTGATGGATTCCTCGATAAGATGCTGCGCTTGAGCCTCATCGCTCACGTCCGTCGGCACGAACCACGCCCGCCCGCCCGCGTCGTTTATCTCCTGCGCGGTCGCCCAGCCCTCGGCTTCCAGCACGTCGCCGATGACCACGCCCGCGCCCTCCTGCGCAAACAACTTCGCCGTCGCCGCCCCGATGCCGCGCGCACCGCCGGTGATGACGGCAACTTTGTCTTTCAGTCGCATAACACCTTTGGAGTAATGGAGTATTGGAGTGTTGGAGTATGGGAGTATGGGAGTCCTCACCACTCCACCACTCCATTACTCCACCACTCCATCACTCCATCACTCCATCACTCCATCACTCCATCACTCCATCACTCCATCTGAGTCCTACCGCTTCCGCGGCTTTGAGCAGCGCCTCTCTCGCTTCGGGAATTTTGTCATCAGACAGATGCTCAATGATGACGTATCCTTCCGGTCGCGCTGCTTCAAAGCGCTGCAGCATGTAGCCCAAGTCCATGCGCCCGCGCCCCATGACGACTTCGCTGATGTGGATGACGTGGCGATTTTCGATGTCCGCGTCCTTCGCGTGAACCGCCCACGTCACGTCGCCTAATGTGTCAAACAAACGGTCAATGACTCTGCGAGAATTGTAAACGTCCTGCACGCAACTGATGAAGTTGACATAATCGCAGTTGAACTTGAGCGCGGGCGACCCCACCCGGTCAATCACCTCACGCACAATTTGCGGTGTGTCGAGCGGTGAAACGGTGTGCCCTTCAATCGCTAATGTCACGCCCGCGTCCTCCGCCGCCGGAGCCACCTGACGCAAACTGTCCACGAGGCGGTCAATCGTTTCGGGCTTGTGGTTGTGGGGATGCGGAAACCAGTGCCCATCCGGGTGCATTGAGCCGGGTCGCACGTAGAGGTTGTCGCTCTGGAGTCGCTGGCAAACTTTCACCGCCGCTTGCAGCGTGGCAATCCCCTGTTTGCGCAGTGACTCGTCGGGATTGACCAAGCACTCGTAACGCGCATTGGTCTGAGCCACGGCAACCCCAGCGCGATGCAGCGCGTCGCGCAAGCGGTCCAATTCCGCCACCGTCGGCGTAGTGGGGTCAGTGAAAAAACAACTGCACCCCACAAACCCCGCCGCACGCACGCGCCGCACGACTTCGTCGTCCACGTTTCGCAAATCCGCAGGCAGCAACCCCGCAACGGCTAATTTCATGTAACTCCTCCGAAAATGTGACGCAGACACTCCTGTCTGCCCCGATAAGTCGGGGCGTCACGTTTTCATGCGGCGTGGGGCGTCAACGACGCATGGGTGATTCCTTCAAAAATGTGACGCAGACACTCCTGTCTGCCCCGATAAGTCGGGGCGTCACGTTTTCATGCGGCGTGGGGCGTCAACGACGCATGAACAACTCCTCCGGAATGCGACCTGATTGTAACACAGGCTCAGGGGAAATACAACGTTGCGCGGCGGATACTAGACATTATAGCGATTTAAAGGCGTAAGGTCTCATAGTGCCAGGGTCGAAAGTTCAACCTGAAATTGTGCAGTCCACAGC
>FWPU01008891.1_pt1 | contig 16463 bp, 12 predicted proteins | sample 2228361 | NCBI WGS metagenome assembly FWPU01 (sample SAMEA103939777, study PRJEB20133) | metagenome
TCGGTGGGCGCCGTGCTCTTCCACCGGGCCCTTACGGGCCCGGCTCGGTGGGCGCCGTGCTCTTCCACCGGGCCCTTACGGGCCCGGCTCAGGGGCTGGCCACGGGAGCCCGGTTCAGCGTGTCGATCATTTGCCGCAGCCGGCCAAAGCTGCTCCGGTTGAACGTGAACACGATTCGGGGCAGCCCCGCCAGTTCGGGTTCGTCTCGTTCTTCGTCTAGGGGGCCGCTGAGTTCAAACCTCCCTTCGGCCAGCAGGTCGGCGAAAGCGGTGTTGAGCTGTTCGAGGGTCTCGGGGCTGGGGCGGTGCGACAGTCGCAGCACCAGACGCCGCCGCACGTATCGCATGCTGTGATACACGCGGTAGAAGCCCAGGATTTCGCCGACCGCCTTGTCTACGTCCGTGGTGATAAAGTACAGCGACAGGTCCTCGGGCGAGATCATTCCGCGGCCCAGGAGCTGGCGGGTGACGAACTCCTGGAACGCGGCCCAGTAGTCGCCCTGGGGCTCGTCGAGGAACACGACCGGCACCATATCGCGCTTGCCGGTTTGCAGCAAAGTGAGCACCTCCAGCCCCTCGTCCAGCGTGCCGAAGCCGCCAGGCAGGCAGCACAGGGCGCTAGTCTCTTTGACGAACATCAACTTGCGGGTGAAGAAGTACTTCATGTGGACCAGCTTGGGGTCCCCTGCAATCACGGGGTTGGCCGCCTGCTCGAAAGGCAGGAGGATGTTCAGGCCGAGGGAGTTCTCGCGCCCGGCCCCCACGTGCCCCGCCTCCATTATGCCGCTGGCCGCCCCGGTGATGACCATCCATCCTTCGGCGGCCATGCGGCGGCTGAAGGCCACAGCCTGATGGTACGCGGGCTGCTCCGGGCGCGTCCGCGCCGACCCGAAGATCGTCACCTTGCGCCGGTGCCGGTACGGACTGAACACCTTGAAGGCATACCGGAGTTCCTGAAGCGTGCGGCTGAGGATTTTCAGATCGCCGCGGCTGGTGTGATCGCCGGCAAGCTTGTCGGTCAAGTCGCGGATGCGCTGGATGAGGTCCGCAATGTGCGGCGGAGCGCCGCGGGAAGACGACGGTTCCTGCGGCGTCTCGGAAGCAAATGGACGATTCACGGACACCCTCAATGCGAAATGGTCACGACGATAAGGTCTATTATACGGTCAGCCAGGCCCCCCAAAGATTCCGACCCCGGGGGGACTTGCAGTTCCCTGCGGGCCCGCCTAGACTGGCCACATGGTCAAAGTAAGCCGGCAACACAACGTGACGGTGGTGGAAACGGAGGGGAACTACCCCTCGCTGGAGGTGGCGAAACTGGAGGAGATGGGGCGTGTCCTCTTGGGCGAAGCGGTCTGCGCGGACCCGCCCCTTTTGGTGCTGGACCTGGCCGACACCGGGTTCGTCGGCTCCAGCTTCATCGAGTTGATGATCCGTGCGATGAAGCGGGTCCGCGAGCGGGGCGGGGCGTTTGCTCTTTGCCAGGTCCAGCCGTTTTGCCTGGACATCCTTCAGACCGCCCGGTTAGACCAGGTTTTCCCCCGCTATTCCACCCGGGACGAGGCCATTGCCGCGGTGAGCACAGGCATGGTGGCGTCGGGTCCGTAAGGCTTCCGACGTGCGGCTCAGTGGCTGGGCTGGGCGACGGCTTCCGTGGCGCCAAGTGCTGCTGCTGCCCTCATGCCGATGGGCGCCGGTAATGCTGGTAGGCCAGAAGGACTTCGTAAAGATCGGTGGAAATGGCAATCTCTTCGTCTTCGAAATCTCGCAGCCAGGTGCGCCGCGACTGCACGGCATCGACCAACAGGGGCAGGATTTCGCCCAGCGGCACGCGCACGCTCTGCTGGGTGTCCTGGGTTTCGGTCAGTGTGGCAGCCGGGGGTTCTTCCGGAGGCCCGTAGTAAATGCGAAGGTGGCTGCGATTCATGGTGCATCCTTTGCCGACTGGGCGCGGTCCATCCGCGTCCGGTTGTATCGGCAAGGCGCCGGCTGCAAGTTCGATGTTTTTGGCCGGTTATAGGGTTTTTTCCAAGAAAGGCTGCAACGAGGGGGGCAAGGGGCACGGTCGAAGGTCGCCGCCCAATCCTTGACAAGCTTGCGGGCCTTCCTTAAAGTGCGTGTTGACCCTCCTGGTAACCTGCTGTGGCGTCGCGCCGGGGCGACGCCTGTTTGCCCTGTATGGCCGAGCCCATCACCATCAACCTGCGGCATATTGCCCGCGGCCTGAACGTTTCCCTTTCCCAGGTCGAAGCGGTCGTCGAACTCCTCGACGAGGGCAACACGGTTCCCTTCATCACGCGCTACCGAAAGGACCAGACCGGCGGGTTGGATGAGGAGAAAATCCGGGCGATCCAGGCGAATTTGGCCAAGGCTCGGCAACTGGCCGAACGCAAGCAAACCATCCTCCGCTCGATCGAGGCCCAAGGCAAGCTGACCGACACTTTGGCCAAGCGGATTGTGTCGGCCAGCACCATGAAGCGCCTGGAAGACCTGTACCTGCCGTACAAGCCCAAGAAGCAGTCGCTGGCGACCCTGGCACGCTCGCGGGGGCTTGAGCTGCTGGCCCAGGAGATCCTTTCGGCGGCGGTCGGTCGGGACGAACTCGATGCCCGCGCCCGCGACTTCGCCAATCCCGACCGCCAGGTCCCCACGGCCGCCGATGCCCTTTTGGGCGCCGGCCACATCCTGGCCGAACAGTTCAGCGAAAACGCCGAACTCCGCCAGCGCCTGCGCGAAGTGCTGTACGGCACCGGTCGGATCGTCGCTACCCGTTTGGAGTCGGAGGAGCCCACGTCGGCCAAGCCGCCCGAGCCCCCCAAGCCGGCCAAATCGGCCAGGCCGCAGCCGGCTCGCGCAGGAGCCGACGCCGCGCGGCAAGGTGCGGCCGAACCGGCCTGCGATCCGTCGGCGTCGGCCGCCGTTGCCCAGCTCTCCGATTCGGCGCCGGTTTGCCCGCCCTCCCAGACCACCGTGCCGGACTCGTGCCGGGTGGAGGCCAGCGATGGCCTGGCCGCTCCGCCGTCCGAGGCGCCCGGCGCGCCCCGTTCGTCGCCTGAAAAAGCGGGCGAGGGGTTGGCGGCTGCGCCTTCCATCCATCCTTCCCGGCCATGTTCGGGCCTGGTTGGGCAAGAGGCGCCCTGGGCTCCGGCAGTCGCGGTGGCGGTGCCGCCGGCCGAGGAGACGTTGGATTCACCAGCCGAGGGGGCTGGTGCCGGAGGAGCGTCCGGTGGGCAGCGCGCAGACTCCGCGCCCGGCAGCGAGGCCCCCAGCGGGGAGGCGGCGGCCTCCAGCACGGCGGGCGGTCCCCCGCAAGGAGCGTTCCAGTCATCGGCCGATGTGCCGGCCCCCCCTTCGCCTCCCCCCGCCGCGCCCGCGGATGCTGGCAAACCCAAGGCCCCGCTCAGCAAGGCGGAGCTGAAACGTCTTCGCAAAGAGCAGCACAAGAAAAAGCTCGAAGAGCGGCGTCTGAAGGCATTCGCCGACTATTTTGCATATAGCGAGGCCGTCCGGCGGATTCCGGCCCATCGCATCCTGGCCCTCAACCGCGGCGAGCGGGCGAAAATCTTGCGCGTGAAGATCGAGGGCGACCTGGAGGAGATGTACCGCGTGGTGGACGAGGTATGCGTGCCGGCCGACCACCCCCATGCCGATTTCCTCCGCGGCTGCGCACGCGACGCCTTGGTGCGACTGATTCTTCCCAGCCTGGAACGCGAGGTCCGCCGCGAGTTGACCGAACAGGCCGAAGCCCATGCCGTGGGGGTCTTCGCCCGCAACCTCCGCAAATTGCTGTTGCAGCCCCCCGTGCGCGACCGCCGCGTGCTGGCCATCGACCCGGGATTCAAACAGGGTTGCAAGATGGTGGCCCTGGATCAGTTCGGCAATGTGCTGGGCCACGACACGTTCTTTCTGGTCGGCAACCCGGAGCGCCGCGAGGAGGCCAAGCGCAAAATCGTTCAGATGATCAACCAGTTCCAGCTCGATACGGTGGCCATCGGCAACGGTACGGGCTCCCGACAGACCGAAGACTTCGTGGCCGGGCTGCTGGGCACGGAACTGAAAGGCCGCAATGTGGCTTACGTGATTGTCAACGAGGCGGGGGCCAGCGTGTACTCCACCAGCCGCATTGGGCGCGAAGAGTTTCCGCAGTTCGATGCGGCCATTCGCGGGGCCATTTCCATCGGGCGCCGATTGCTGGACCCGTTGAGCGAGTTGGTGAAGATCGAGCCGGCCAACCTCGGCGTGGGGCTCTACCAACACGATGTGAAGGCCAAGCACCTCCGCCAGTCGCTCGATGGGGAGGTCGAATCGTGCGTGAACTATGTGGGGGTGGATGTGAATACTGCCAGCCCCGCCTTGCTCCGCTATGTGTCGGGCTTGAACCAGTTGACCGCGTGGCGGCTGTACGAGTACCGGGTGCAGAACGGCCCGTTCCGCTCCCGCCAGCAGCTTCGGGAAGTGCCCGGCATCGGCGAGGCTACGTTCGTTCAATCGGCCGGCTTCCTGAAAATCCCAGGCGGCGACAACCCCCTGGATGCCACCGCCATCCATCCCGAGAGTTACGAGATTGCCGGCCGGGTGATGGCCAGGCTGGGCATGACGCCGGCGGACCTGACGAACCGGGAGGCCCCGGCCCGACTGGCCGAACGGCTCGCCAAGGTGAACCGGGCCGCTTTGGCCGCCGAACTCCAGGTGGGGCGAATGACCCTGGACGACATTCTTGAGCAGTTGGTCCGCCCGGGGCGCGACCCGCGCGAGGACCTGCCGCGCCCCATCTTCAAGCATGGCATCGTGAAGCTGGAAGACCTGACAGTGGGGATGGAGTTAAGCGGCACGGTGCTGAACGTCGTCGATTTCGGGGCGTTTGTGGATATCGGGATGCACGATTGCGGGCTGGTCCACGTCAGCCAGATTGCCGACCGCTTTGTGCGCGACCCCCACGAATTGCTCGCTGTGGGGGACGTGGTCAAGGTCTGGGTTCTGGACGTGGACAAGGAGCGCCGCCGGGTTTCGTTGACGATGATTCCGCCGGGCCAGGCCCGCCAAGGGCCGCACCGCGGCGGTTCGGCCGATCGTTCGGCAACCCCAGGGGCCCAGGGCCAGGGGGCTGCCCAACCCTCCCCGGGCCGAGCGCCCCGCGACCCGAGCGGCGGCGCTCCCCGGCGGCCGGTGCGAACACCACGCACCCCTCCGTCCACCCGTCCCGAAAGCCCCTCGGGGCAAGCCGCGGGGGGCCATTCCCGGCCACCGTTTGTGCATCGGCCCTCCCAGTCGGCCGGCTCGGGTTCGGCGGCTGGGCCGGCCCCGCCCCGCCGTAAACCCCCTCCCAAACCGGTGACCCCCTTGACCGAAGAGATGAAGTCGGGCAAGGAGCCGCTGCGAAGCTTCAGCGACCTGCTCCAGTTCTATCAGCTCCAGCACGGCAAGCTCGCCGGTCCCGAAGATCCGAAAGAACCCGACGATCAAGTCAAAGAGCCCAACAAACCCGGCCGCCGCAGGCGCCATCGTCGCGGCAAACCGGCCCAGGCCGGGACATCGCCGCCCCAAGGCGGGCCTGATCCCGGGGAGCGGCCCCAGGCCCCTGCCAGTCGGCCCGCGGCCCAGGATGGGCCCGGCGAAGCCGATGGTCCTTCGGAAGCGGCGCTGCCCGCCGCGGGCCAGCCGCCGGTAGATGCCGATCCAGCGACCCCTGCCGTTACCGATCCTGTGGCGCAGACCGATGGGCCGCGGCCCCCGTGCCCATCCAGCGAACCGGCACATCAGGAAGGCGGGATTGGCGGGTCGGGGCCCTCGGATCCGCCGGCCACCCCTGGCGCACCACCCGGCAACCCGGCCGTTCCGCCGACCGACTGACGGGGCCGTTCTGCCTTGCCATGACCGACTTCCAAAGCCGACTGGAAAAGGCGATCGAGCGTGGACAGCGGGCCAGCGATGCGCGGGCGCGGGCCGAGGCCCAGCGGGCCTTGGACGAGCAGGAACTCCGCCGGTTGCACACCCAGTATCGGCTGGAACTGGCCGAGCACATCGACCAGTGCCTGAAGCAGATCCCACGCCACCTTCCAGGCTTCGAGTTCGAGCCGATCGTTGCCGAGCGGGGTTGGGGGGCGGCTGTGTCGCGCGACGATCTGGAACTGGCCCCCCATCGCCGGCCGGCCACCCGCTTCAGCCGGCTGGAGGTCTTCATCCGGCCGCTGACCGAGGCCTACGTGTTGGAGGTCGTGGCCAAAGCCACGATCCGCAACCGCGAGTGCTTCACCCGCACCCATTTCCAGCGCCTCCAGGAGGCGGACCTGACTTCGTTCAACGAACTCATTGATCTGTGGGTGCTGGAGTTCGCCGAACTTTACGCGGCCAAGAGCTGAACGCCTGCCGCACGCTCGGGCGATCCGGCCGGCCCGGCCGGTGGCCCCGCACGTGTGCGGGCGCAAGCACGCTTGCTCCTGGCCATCAGGCAGCGGGCATCGAGTACTCCAGCGACCACGGGGCGCGCATCGCCCGCGACATCAGCCGCGCCGCCTCCGGGTCGCCCAGGATCTGCTCCTTCACAGGATCCCAGCGGAGGGGGCGGCCGCAGCGGATGGCGATGTCGGCCAATTGGCTGATCAGGTCGGAGCGCACCGCGTCGTCCACCGGGCTGACGGTGGTCTGCCGGGTTCGGACGCACTGGATGAAATTCGCCTCGTGGTTGGAACTCCGCGGCAAGTGCACGTCGTTGGGGCCGATGGGGGCGGTGCGGAGCGACTCGGGCTCGGTCACCAGGGCCATGTAGCTCAAGGCCACCCATCCTTCGGTACCGATGATCTGGGCGTAGTTGCCTAGCTGGGCCAGGCGCGGGTCCTTTTCAGGGGTAACACCCCAGGCCTGGAACGTCATGCGTATGCCGGAAGCGAAGTGGATGCGCACATCCCAATCCATCACGGCGTCGTTGCACCCCTCGGTGGGAATAACGCCTGTGCCCTCGATTTCCCAGATCCCCGCCCGATGCGTGTCGAATGCCCATTGGAGCAAGTCCAGCGGATGCGCGGCCCACCCGGCGATAAACCCCAGGGCATAATCGCGCACATGGTACCAGCCCGGGCCGTTGTCGGGGCAACCCGTGTACGGCCGCCACGGGGCAGGGCCCAGCCAAAGTTCGTACTCCAAACCCAAAGGCACCGGCTTGGGCTGGGTCGAGCCGCCGCGCGCGCTGTTGGGCGCCTTGACGATGATCTGGCGGATCTGGCCGATCCGCCCGCTCCGGACCAACTCGGCCCCATGGCGGCACAAGGCCGAGGAGCGGGACTCGGCCCCGTACTGGAAGACCCGGCCGTAGCGGTGCACCGCCTGCCGGCACGCCAGGTCCTCCTCGATGCTGATGCCCAACGGCTTTTCCACGTGCACGTCCTTCCCGGCCTTCATGGCCGCGATGGCGATCGGCACATGCCAGTGGTCGGGGGTGGCGATGCCTACGGCGTCGATATCTTCGCGGGCCAACAGCTCGCGGAAATCGACATACGCCCGGCAGTCGCGATTGCCGTAGTGCTGATCGACGACCTGTTTGGCTTGCTGGCGGACGTGCTGCCAGACATCGCAAACCGCCACCAATTGGGCGTCGGCAGAGCCCATCTGCTCGCGCAGGTTCAGCAGTCCGCGGGGACCGCAGCCGATGTAGCCTAAAACCACGCGGTCATTGGCCGGTGCCCGGCCGCCCAGCCCAAGGGCCGAGCCAGGCACGATCCAGGGCAGGGCGGCTCCCGCCCACGCCGTTTGCAAAAAGCCGCGCCGCGAAACCCGTCTGAGACGCGGAAAAGACATAGCAGCATCTCCTCATCGAAGCCGCCGGCTGTGCGGCCGGGCGGCCACCCTCGTGTGTCCGATTCGCTGGACCCGGGAGGCTAGTCCCTGTTTTCGGCTTGAGCCAGGATGGCCTGCGCCTGTTTTTTCAGCTCGGGATTGGTGGTGGCGGAAAGGACGCTCCGCATGGCGGCGGCCGCAGCGGCCGGGTGGGCGTTGGCGATCTTCGCCGCGATGGCCACGGCCGCGGTGCATGCCTCCTCCTTCATCGCCGGCCGCTCCACCAGCGACACCGCCAGGGCCAAAGCGCGGGGGCTCGGCGCCGCGGCCAGCACCCCCAAGGCCAACTTGCGTTCGTCGTCGCGCTGGGCCAGGGCCAGGCCTTGCTGGCCCATGGCCAGTTTCTGGTCGGCCGAAACCGCCGGCAACCCCGCCAGGCGCAGGTAGCCCCGCAGTGCCAGGATCTTGTGCCGCTTGTCCGGGGCCGACTGAGCCAGGGCCAGCAGGTGGGGGGCTGCCGACAGCTCGGGCCAGTCCGAAAGGATCCGCACCGCGGCCTCGCGGACCGAGTCGGTCGGATCGTTCAGGGCCTTGCGCACGGCGGCCAAAGCGGTCGCCCCTCCCACCCGGCGCAACAGCCGCAGCAAGGTCTCCTTCGACCCCCCGCGGGCCTGCTCCCAGCGGGCAGCGATGGCCTGGCCGGCCGGCTCGCGGTCAGCCAGTCGAGCACACACGGCGGCCACGGCACCCTCGAGGGGGGCAACGTCGGCCGGCGGGGCTTTGAGGAGAAGGTCCAGGAGGTGGGGCAGCTCGGCCAGGCCGGCGGTTTCGCCCAGCGCCTTCAGGGCGGCGGCACGGACCGTGGGTTCGGCATCGGCGGCGGCCTGGAGCAGGGCCGGAGCGGACCCGGCGATGCGGCGCTGGCCGACCGCCTCGATGACCACCCGCCGCAGCCTGGCCTCGCCCTGTCCCACCAGAGCCACCAAAGCGGCGTCCACGTCTTTACCGGGAAGGCTGGCCAGGGTCGAGGCCGCCGACTGGGCGACCGCCGGCTCATCCTCCGCAGCCGCTCGGACCAACAGGGGGACCAGCGAGGCGTCGCCCAGCCGGGCCAGCGCCTGGAACGCCGCCGGCCGCACATCCGCCGCGCCTTGGCGCGCCACGGCCAATACGGCCGGTCCAGCCGCGCGATCCCCGCGATCGGCAAGGGCCGCCAGCACAAGCGCCTGCTTCTCGGCCGGCAGTTTCGGCAGCTCGGCGGCCACGGTCGAAGTGACGGCACGATCGGACATCTCGCGCGTCAACACCAGGGCCAGCTCGAACAAAGCCGGTTCGGAACTGCGGAGCAGCTCCACCAGTCGCGGCATGCCGGCCGACTGGCGCGCGAGAATCTGTCCCCGTGCGGCGGCCACGCGCGCGGCCAGGGGAACGTCGGCCGAGGCAATCTGATCGAACAGCCTGGCGGCGGCTTCGCGCTGGCCGGCCTGCATCAGGGCCTCGGCGGCTAGCAAGGCGCCTTCGGCCACGGCGGGCCGAACCGCCGGCGAAGCCGTGCCCAGGGCCTTGGCCAGCGGGTCGGCGGCCGGCGGACCGATCCGGCCAAGGGCGCGGGCTGCCGCACCCGCCACAGCCAGGTCGGCATCGCCCAGCAACCCGCTTAAGGGCTCCACCGCCCGCTGCACCCGGCGATTGCCCAGCGAATGGATCACCCCCACGCGCAAGCCCCCCTGGACCTTGGGCAGGGCCGAAAGCAACGCCTCGTCGGCCTCCACCCCGGGAATGCGTTCCAGTGCGTACCGCGCCATGTGCGAGAGCTTTTCATCGGTCAAAAGCGGAGCAATGGCCGGCACCTCCGCCCCAGTGCCGACGATCGCAAGCTGCCGGCACGCCAGGTCCTTGGCCCCGGCCGGAACGTTGCTCCCCAAGACCTTGGCCAGGCGCTGGACCAGTGCCTGGCGGAGCTGCGGCTTCCCGTGTGTGGCAGCAATCAATTCGGAAAAAGCGTTAGGCACGGCCGAATCGCCGCCAAAATCGAAGCTGGCCAGCCTGGCCATCGCCGCATCGAGCTTGGCCTGGAGATCGTCTTCGGCAGCATGGCCGACCATGGGGCGGAAACAAAGGGCCAGCACGAGGGCTAGCGTTCCAGCAAGGGTTCGGGTACTCATGACACTCTCCTGGCGCGCTTTCCGAGGGAAGAATCGTTGCGATGGCTCAAAGACGGTCATCCGGCAGGGGCCAAGGGATCGCCCCGTTCGGCCAGAGGCAGGGTTACGGGCCGGCCAGCCAGGTGCGAGGCGAACACCGCCACGATCATTTCCAGCCCGGCTCGGGCCTCGGCCAGATTGGCGATGGGCTGGCGATCGGTCTCGATGGCTTCGATGATGTCTTTGACCGCCGCCACGTTCCCCTCGTGGGGGCCGGCACCGGCTAGCGGCTCGGGCTTGCCCAAGCCGGCCGTGCTGATCGGAATCCAGTTCTTCCTGGCCCGCGGTTGCGACCACGAGGTGTGCGGCAGGAAATAGGCGAAGGGCATGTAGTTGGTGCCCATCTCGATCACCCCGTTGCTGCCCAGGATCCACAGGGCAAAGCGCGGTCCGCCGCCAGCATTCTTGATGGAATCGAAATACGCCGTTACCCCCCTGGCCAGCCGGTACATAGCGTGTACTTCGTCGCCGGCCAGATAGGCGATCCCCTCGTTGCCCGGCCGGGCGTCCTCTTTGCGTATGGGCCGGCCCTGCTGGAACACGCTCCCATAGGCGCTGGTGGCCGGGCCCCCGAAGTGGATCATCAGGTCCATCAGATGCGGGCCCAGCACCCAGAGGTCTTCGGCCCCACCGCGCCTGTCTTCCTTGCCCCGAGCACGGAATTCGATGACCTGCCCCAACTGGCCCGAGGCGATCAACTCGCGGATTACCGCCAGCTTGGGGCTGTACCGGGTTTGAAAGGCCAGGGCCACTTTGACCCGATGCTTCTGGCAGGCGGCCAGCATCTGGTCGGCCTCGGCCAGGGTGCGGCACAGCGGTTTCTCCAGATAGATGCCTTGGACCCCCGACTGGGCGGCTGCGACCACGTAATCGTGGTGGCGGTCGATCCACCGGGGAGCAATGCTCACCAGATGGGGCTTTACCTCGTCGAGCATCCTGCGGTAGTCGGGGTACAGCTTGCTGACGCCGAGGCGTTTGCCCGCTTCGGCCAGACCTTTGGGGTCGGGGTCGGCCACGGCCACCAGTTCCGCCTGCGGCACATCGCGCCACACCACGTCCAGGCCGTGACCATAGTCGCCATGCCCGGTGTGGCCGATCACGGCGGCCCGGTATGGCTTGGTGGCCCCGGCAGGCAGCACCGCCGGCGCGCCGACCACCGCCGCCGTGGCGGTAAGACCTTGCGAAAGGAAACGACGCCGCGTCACTGCCGGCCGCAACCGTCCACACGCCGGCAACGGTCCAAACGCATTCATCCTGGTCCTCCTTGGGCAGGGCATGGAGCAAAACGCTCGGGCGGCCCCCGGTCAGAAACCGCTCGTTGTTCGCTGGCCGCTGGCCGCCTCCCGCAAGCAGGCACGAGGCCATCGCCCAGCATTGTCTGCTTCCAAGTGCTCCGCGGAACAGCGGACCCCCGGGAGCGCTTTGCCAGCATAGCCCCCGCCCGCACGCCTGGCAAGGATCGGTCCGCCCGCACCAAGCGCAGGATTGGAACAGGGTGCGCGGGCGTTGCCTTCGCTGGGCCTTGCCCTGGCGCTATGATCGAAGTGGCCGCTACGATCCGGCCGCCATGCGGCCGTTTTCGACGCCCACGGGCAGCCCCGCTCCTTCTCCGCTTCGCCGCCCACCGATACCATGCATCAAGGAAGGACGCTTCCACGATCGTGAGCCGCCGGCCATGCGGATTCTCGGGTGAAAAGCAAGCTGTCCCGCTACCGCACGCTGCGTATCGGTGTGTCCGCCGGCATCCTGCTGGGCGGGCTGGCGCTGGCTTCGTTGTTTCCACGCGAAGGAGGACGAGAGCCTGACGGGAACCCCCCCGGTTCGCCCATCGTCTACCGGCGCCAGTCCGGCGGCGCGACCGGCGAGCCCACCTTCCCAGCCGACCACGCTCCCCCGGTCGAAGCCGTGCTCAAGGCCAATCCCTTTGCCGCCAATCGTCAGGCCACGGTCTTGCGTCCGGTCGCTGAGGAGCCCCCTTTGCCCACGCTGACCAAAAGCTTTCCCAGAGACAGCATGGGGGCTTCCCCCCGCTGGGGAATATCGATGGGCATCGGACTGACCAGCGCCAGCGCCGCCGAAGTGCGCACCCATCGCATCGTCGATGGCGATACCCTGCCCGATCTGGCCCAGCGCTATCTGGGCGATAAAAGCCGCGCCATGGAAATCTTCGAGGCCAACCGGCATATCCTGCCCAGCCCGGAGATTCTTCCGATTGGCCAGGAAATCCAGATTCCCGCTCCGGTGCGCCCGGCCTGGGCCTCTTCGGAAGACCGCTTGCCCGAAGGCAGTGGGCCCAAGGCCGGGCCCACCGCCCCCGCCGGTCCCCGTGCCCCAAGCCGAAAGGCCCTCCCGTTTGGGGCGGGTGGCGCTTCCAACGCCATCCCCGCGGCCGCTCCTATCGCCGCTCCTTGATTTCGTGCCAGGGAAAATCCTTGTTCTCCAAGCGGAAGTGGATAAAGGCGGCGATGGCGGGAAACACCTGCCGGAACAGCGGCAGCGTGCGCTCGTTGAGCAGCTTGGTGCCCTGGAGGCTCGTCTTGGCCACGGGACGGACGAAGAAGTCCTGCTTGTCGCGGATGTCCTCTTCCGTTTCGTACTGCGGCCGGTGCTGCTGAAGGATCCGCGCCATGCGCTCCACCTCGCCAGCGACTTTGCGGTCCTCGGCCCCGTAGATGATCTGCACCGAAATCGTCACCGGAGCCGTACCACGGATCGCCGGAAAATTGAGGGCCTCGCTAATGTCCACCCCCTTGAAGCTCCAGGGGGGCGAGATGAGCACCAGCGCCTTGACATACTGGCCTTGCTTGAAGTCTGGATAGGCCGGCCAGTGCCAGTCCCAGACCGCCCAGTTCAGGGCCACCACAGCCCCCATTTCCGAACCGACAACGCATAGCTTTTCCAGGTTCAGCTCGCCGGCATTGTTCTTTTGCACCAGGAAGCTCTTGAGCTTCTCCATATCGCGGCGGACCATGTTCGCGACGTCGGTGCGGCTGATCTGGGTGTCCTTCAGCTCGCGCCGATCGTCGTAGGCCAGCCGAATGCTTTCCCCATGCCCGCGGAGATCGGGAACCAGCACGGCGTGCCCTAATTTCTGGAGTTCTCGGGCCAGCCCGGCGAACTCCGCGCGGTTGCCCTTCCACCCGTGGAGGAGGATCACGGGGATGGCCTCCTTCCCGCGGTTGCTGGGATAAAATGTCGCCCGCAACAAGACGCCGTCCCGGGTGAGAAGTTCTTGCCCCTTGAGTTCCACCGGAGCCGGGATTTCTTCGGCCTTGCTCTTGGCGGCGGGCCGGGAGCCGACCGTCTTCGCGGCAGGCGGGGCGGCCTGCTTGGGCGCAGTGGGCGCGCTTGGCGCGGCGGGCCGGGGGACGTTCGGGGCTGGCCGCGGTTTGGCCGTCGCTCCCTGTCCGTGCGCCCACGTGGGCGGCGCTGCCAGGCCCAGTGCCGCAACAGCGACCAGGACCCACGTGCCAGGCGCCCGGCCAGCACAAAGCGTCGAAAGTATCCACCGCAGGAAACGTGCAACCATGATTGCGATCCCACTCGAAAAGCCGGTGCCCTGGTCGCTCATCGCTATGGCCCGAACGCCGAATCGCCCGCCGGTCGCCGTGGCTTATTTCCCCTGGTCGGTCGCCAGGGCATGGCAGCGCGGGCGACTGGGCCTGCAAGCCAGCGCCGCCTCTTCAATCTATCCTAAATGGTCTTCCGAAAGGCGTCAACGCGGCCGAAGGCCGTAACCAGCCGAAGGGTGCGTGGTATGGACGCACGGCGGACGGTCTTCTGTTTTTTTCCACCGGGGGCTTACGGCCCCGGCTCTATGGGGTAACCATGCGAGTATTCTCTAATCGACGCTTGCGATGGCCTTTCAACGCGCGGGAATCGCACCGTGCACCTGTGGCTGGGACAGCGCCATGGGCTACCTTGTCCGCACGGCGCCTTGGGCGTAGGATTGCAGCGTTCGTTGCGACTTATGGTGTCCGGCCGCTAGGCCGGCTTTGTCGATCTGCGAAGTCCCCCTGGCGATGAGTTCCGATCCCCGCGACGAGGTTTCTTTGGTGCCGGCCAGCGGCTGGCATTGTGTCCATCTGTACTATCGCTTCGATCGTGCCCGGCTCCGCAGTCTGGGAACGACGGAGCTGAGCGACGGGTGCGGCGAATTCATCGCCGCCTTGGACCCGCAAGGCCCCTCGGCACCGGCCCGCTTGCAGACGATGATCGTCAGCGGCCAGAAGGCCGATTTCGGCCTGATCGCCCTGGATCCCAACCCGCTGGTGCTCGATTCGCTGCATCAACGGTTGCTTTCCGGGCCGTTGGGGCCCGCTATCGTGCCCAGTTGGTCTTTCACGTCGCTTACCGAAGTGTCCGAGTATGTGCCCACTGTAGAACAGTACGGGCAAGCGCTGGCCGCAAAGGGCCTGGACCCAGCCGGTGCCGAATACCAGGCCCAACTGCGTCAGTATCAGCGGCGGCTGGAGATCATGCGGCGGCAGCGGCTGCGGCCCGATCTGCCCGTCTGGCCCGCCGTCTGCTTCTATCCGATGAACAAGCGCCGCGATCCCGGGGCCAACTGGTTCTTGCTGGACTTTGCGGAGCGCGAGCGCCTGATGCGGGAGCACGGCGAGACCGGCCTGAAGTTCGCGGGCAAGGTCACGCAGTTGGTCACCGTGGGATTGGGGTTGGACGACTGGGAGTGGGGCGTTACCCTCTGGGCCCGCAACCCCGAGTTCCTCAAAGACATCGTGTACCGCATGCGGTATGACGAGGCCAGCGCCCGCTATGCCCAGTTCGGCCCGTTTTACGTGGGGTATTTGGCCGGGGCGGCCGAAATCCTCCAGCACTGCCGCGTGGGCGTGTATCCCGAATTAGAATCTGCCCGCCCGCCGGAACCGGCCCAACCATCGGACCGCCGCGCGGTGCTTCCCCCCGCAGGGTAGGCCCACGCCGAGCGCTGTCGGGCTTCCAGCCTGCACGGCCAAGCCGTTGTGCCGGGCCAGCCAGCCAGGGAAATCGTCGTTTTCGCACTCCAGGCAGACCATGGCAAAAATCGATCGTGTGGACCTGTTTCCGCTGTGCTACCCGTGGTCGGGCTATTGGAAGTTTCTCGAAGGGTCGCCCGGCCACACCGCGGTGGCGGTCAAGGTGACGGCCGATAATGGGGTGGCCGGCTGGGGCCTGAGCCTGGCGGTACCCACCTGGAGCTACGAGACGCCCGAGACCTTGCTAGCCGTTCTGGAACATCGTTACGCTCCGGCTGTGCTGGGGCGGGAGGCCGAGGACCTCGATGGAGCCATCGACGCCATCGAGCGGGTGCTGGCCCCAGGGTTTTCCCTCGGTTTTCCGCTGGCGATGGCGGGACTGGAAATGGCGTTGCATGATCTAGCCGGCCAACTGCTTGGACGCGGGCTGGCCGAATTGTGGGGGCGGAGTGCCGACAATTGCGTTGTGCTAAGTTGGACCATTGCGGTCCGCACGCTGGACGAAGCCGAAGAGCAGATTGCCACCGCCCGTGCCCGCGGCTACCGCAACTTCAACATCAAAGTGGGGGCCGACCCCCAGTTCGATGTCGAACTGGCCCGCCTGGTCCGCCGCCATGCTCCGGAAAGCTTTCTCTGGGCCGACGCGAACGGCGGCTACGACCTGGCCACGGCCTTGGAGGTCGCCCCCCGGCTGGCCGACGCGGGCGTCGATGTCCTGGAAGCCCCGTTGCGCCCCAACCGCATCTCCGGCTATCTGGCACTTCGCCGCCAAAAGGCCCTCCCCATTACCATGGACGAAGGGCTGATCTCGCCGGTCGAGGTCGAGGAGTTCATCCGCCTGGGCATGGTCGATGGCATTACTCTGAAGGTGTCGCGCGCCGGGGGGCTCCGCTCGGCCCGGCGGCAGATCGAACTGGCCCGCGATGCCGGCCTGTTCTGGCTGGGAAGCGGATTGACCGACCCGGACCTCTCCCTGGCGGCTTCTCTGGTCCTTTACGCCGGCTACGGGTTGGAAAAGCCCGCGGCGCTGAACGGCCCCCAATTCCTCACTGCCGACATCCTGGCCGCCCCGCTTGCGATCCAGGGGGACACCGCCCAGGTACCCAAGGGCCCAGGGCTTGGAGTGCAGGTGGACGAGACCAAGCTTCAGACCCTCCAATGGGCCCCCACCCGAACCGTGGTCCAGCCCACGGCGCCGGCTTGTTGAATAACACAGGCAGGGCTTTTGCAGAGCGATGATGGCCTCCGGGGCAAGCGCACGGAGCGGATTCGCATTACCCCCTGTCCGGGGCTTCTCGCGGCGCTGACTGCTCGGTTCCGACGCCGGCGCAGTCCGCAAGCCCCTCGATAAGCGGTTGGACCACGTCGGGCGCCAGGCAATGCGGATGATCGAACACCGGGGGCAGGCGTCGGCCGTTGTGATCCAAGACCCTTCGGTTGTGGTGCGGCACACAAGACCCTTCGGTTGTGGTGCGGCACACAAGACCCTTCGGTTGTGATGCGGCCCACAAGAC
>FWPU01008892.1_pt1 | contig 16455 bp, 11 predicted proteins | sample 2228361 | NCBI WGS metagenome assembly FWPU01 (sample SAMEA103939777, study PRJEB20133) | metagenome
CCTCATAGTTGTCATAGTCCATACTTGTGACTGCTTCCAAAAGTCGATTAACCACTCTTTTCTCGTTGTACAAAGGCAGGTGGATACTGACGAAGGGGTGGCGTGGGAGTTTGACTTGATCCAAATTGCCTTGCATTCCCAGCGTGTTTCTACTTTCTTTATCTAAACCAATATTTCTTGATTCTAATAGTACTCGAAATACTGCAAAATAGTATTTTAATGAATAAATAAAAAAGATCGTACCAAAAACCAAAGCCAAAAGGGAAAACAAAGCACCCAAGATGTAGATAAAACCTAAGTCAGATAAAAAGAATAAGAAGCTGATAAATCCTCCGCCAAAACATAAGGCGCTACCCAGAAGTAAGATATTTCTTATCCCATATCGTGTGAGTGCTGACTGCAGTCCGCGCCTGATAAAACCGCTGGGAGGCGCAGGAATTGTTTGAGCAGACATTTGACTCAAACTTGGTTGAGGCGCATAATCTTGATCCGTCTGGCTTATATCTACGGCAGACTCAATACCTTGTCGGCTGGAGGCATATATCAACCTATCTCTCAATTTATTTAAATTGTATTTATCTAGTAGACGCCAAACTGTTGTCGAAGAAGTAGCCAATTTATCTGCCAACTGCCTGTGAGATAAATATGGATTGTGTAATACAGCTAATAATAGCTTGTCTTGAAGATCTAAATAAAGACATCGAGGATGATTGCTCCCCCTAACATATTGGTCGGATAATGCTACTATTCCCGAAGAATTTGCGTTTATTGCCTGGTTGTATTTTTCAAGCCACTTATACAAAGTTTTTCTCGACAGATTATATTTGTGGGACACCTGGCTAATAGATATGTCTCCAGCTGATATTTCTTCTATTATCTTTTTTTTAACCTCGGCTTGATATCTTCCCGGTCCTGACCACAATCTGACAAACTCTTTTCTTTGTACTGGGTCCTCAAGATGTAAAGTCTTAAGTATTCTCCAAACCGTTGCTTTGCTTACCCGTAAACCACTTGATTTAAGCTTGTTTGTCAGCTGTTGTAAACTAGATTCCGGAGACTGAATTAAGATTTTCATAAGCTGGGATTTAATTTCTGGACTCACGGCTTTGGGGTGAAGGCTACCCTTGACATATTTTGGTTTTAATGCCTGAGATTTGATTCGATTGGGGGTAGAAATGTATCTTTTGATCCACTCATAGATTGTTTTGCGTGAAAAACCAACTTCTTTTGCAGCTTGGGATACCGTGATTTGACCGGCATTGATCTTTTTGATTAATTCTAGTTTTGCGGCAGGATCCATGTTCTTTCTAAATTGTTACCTACCATTGAAACTCTTGTCAAGTCAGGCTAATTTAGTGTGACGTAAAAAGATGTTACATTTAGAATTGCAGTATTTGCGGGAAAAAGAAATAGGCTAAAAAAATCTGATCTGACAAACAATTGAGAACTAACTCAAAAAGATAATGATATCACAGGTTTAAGACGGTTAGCTGCAGTTTTAACTTTTTTTACTATGGCCAGTAAATGTATTTAGTGTAATCAACTGATTATTTGATTTAGCAAGATGATATTCTCCTGCGATATAGATTTGAAGTCCTTTGACTGCGGAAAAAGCTCTACAACTTCTGCACTAAAAAAGAAAAATTATTATAATATCTCAAAATATATCTTTATATATAATTTAATTACCTAACAAAATTGGATTTTATTAACAATATTAAGTATCATTTTTAAGCATCTAATTACGGAAATAATAAACACGTGCGTTAAAATTTAGCCTGGTTTGAATTTCTTAATTGACTGGTATTTATTTTTTTTACACAAATGCCATTTAATTACCGCACAAGGCTATTTTCACAAAATGAAAATTCACGCATGAAATTTTGCCTAGAAAATAACTGTCAATTTTTTTCCTTTGTGATCCATAAACGAGACCCATCAGTTTTCAGACTCACTTTTCCATTCACATCATTTCGTAAAACCTGACCATATCTCGCCAACATTTCCAAAGTCTCGTATCTTGGATGACCATAAGAATTTTTACCAACTTGAATCACAGCATATTGGGGCTTGAGCCAATTTAGAAAATCAGATCTAAGAGCTGTAGCCGCACCATGGTGGGGTACCTTAAGAACTTCTATATTTACTGGTAAGCTGCTGAGAAGACCTAGATTTACCAGTTCAGTTTGAGTAGAAATATCTCCATCTCCGGTCAAGAGCAAATCAAAGTCTTGAAATTGCAGATGCAGGTAAATTGAGTAAGTATTTGGGTCACCCAAAATTTTTCCATCTTTATCAACTGCAAAACCCAAGCTATCCAAATTTGTCTGTGAGCGAAATTCAGCAATTTTCTTGTTTAACCAGATTCTATCAGGCCATATGGTATGCAAATAAACCTTACCGACTCTGATTTGGGTCCCCCGACCAATCTGTTTCAGTGTAATTTGTTTATCAATAATAACTTTTTCCAGCTCCAAAAATCCATCAGTCTTATTGCCCACGGCAGTGCTGACAAAAATCCCAACCTGATAGCGTTTGAGGACTTCGATCAACCCCTGGAGATGATCTTTTTGCGGATGAGTTAAGACTACCAAGTCAATCCTACGGTCGTAAAATGGCATTTCACCGCCCAAGCAATTCAAAACCTGATTATTCGGACCCCCATCTACCAACATATCCCGGCCGTTGGGAAATCGGATATAAATGGCATCCCCCTGACCTACATCACAAAAGACGATTTTCAATAGCCCCAGCGGCCAAAATTCTACCCAGGATACAAACAGTATTGCACCAATAAATATAACCAGTAATATCGATTTGGGATGCAACTTCATTTTTTTATATCTGCAAACTGGCAAAGGGGATGGCGGCCGTAATTTTGATGATAAACATCAGATAAGAAATCAAAGCCCAATTTGCCCAACCCAGAATTGCCCCTAGTGGCAGCCAAATCAGCGATACTAAAATCATAAAAATACCTATGGTCATAATCGGTGTGATGGTCCAACCAATCAAAATATTGGATAAAGGTGCCACCAAGGATATCCGCTTAAAATAGATAAAGATCAACGGCAAGGTAAATATCTGGGCAGCAAGTGTAGTTTTTAAATTGATTTTGGTCTCCCTGATGATCTCGTTTATCAATCCTTTCGCCTGGACCTCAATTTTTCCTGCTAAAACAATAATCCCCAATGTCGCCAGAAAAGACAATTGGAAAGAAATATCATCAATCCAGTCCGGATTATATATAAGCATTGTACTGGCGGCCAAAATCAAACTTAGCAAACTCCACTCTTTTTTGCCAAAATAAACCGCTAAAAGCGAAAGACAGCCCATGATAGCGGCTCGAATGATAGTTGGTTCCCTTCCCACGAGTACTAGAAATCCAAAAATAAGCAAGAAAGTGGCAATGATAGAAAACTTCCGTCCCCCAAAAAGCGTAGCCTCAGAAACAATCCGCACTAAAATACTGATATTTTGCCCTGACAAAGCTACAATATGAATTGTGCCAGAGGTGATAAGTGCTTGATATAAATCTGGCGGGATGCTTGATTTGACTCCAAATAATATGCCATTTAATAGTCCGGCATGGGGTTCAGGTAAGATGTGTGAGATGATTGGTATAAAGGGATTAGACACACTACAAAAAAGTGTCACGGGTATCACGATTTTGATTTTTTACTTGTGGTACTCGTGCTATTTAATAAACAGAGATTTTATCTTTAATTTTTGCAAAAGTGCTTTTGTTGACAATCTTTTTTTCTAAAAGCTCTTCGATAGATCCATACGGTCGATTGTCAATGATCTTTGTGGCCGTCACTTCACCCACACCGGGAAGCGTCTCTAGTTCATTGGCAGTAGCTAGATTAATATTTATAAACCTGGGGGGTTTCTCTTCTTGGGCTGACAAAACTGTCGCCTCGCTTTGCTGTTGATACTCACCTACTTCAGGTATATACAATTTGCTACCATCAACTACTCGGGCTGCCAAATTGACAAATTTATCCACCCAATCTCTGTCCGCATTTTCGGCCAAACCGCCTGCAACTACGAGCAAATCTTGCACTCTGGCTTCGCTATCCAAGCTATATACTCCAGGTTTAACCACCGCACCTGATATGTCCGCTTTTATTTGAGTTGACAGTGCTGCGGAGGCAGTGCTTTCCTCAATAAATTCTACCCCCCCACTCTGGCTGGTTAAAAGGCGTACACCTACAATTACGAGCATAAAACCCAAACCTGCAATTGCCAAATAAGTTCTGTATTTTTCTAAAAATGTTTCTTGAGGAAAATTTGCCGCTTCTTCACTTTCCATTAGTTAAATTGTGGTGAATTTGCATATGGGAGTCAAGTGATACACTTTGCTTCTCCTTTCCCAAACAGACAAGCTGCCGATTTTTATCCACTATTGGTTTTTTACCGACCTTTACGTGCTGATCCAAGGACTAAAGTTGTGTAAACAACAGACAAAAACTACCAACAGCATGTTTAGATTACAAAATTTATCAATTTACCAGGAACAAAGACAACTCGTTTGATCTTATTGTTCTGAAGCCATTTTTGCACTTTAGCACTCTTTAAAGCCAAGTGCTTAAATTGGTCTTTATCATTGGCTGATTGGGCTTCCACTACAATCTGATCCCTGACTTTACCATTGACTTGGACCACCATGGTGATTTTATCATCTATGATCAACCTCGGATTATATTCTGGCCAGGGTTGCAAATGGATGGAAGCAAATGATTTATGATTTATGATGTTGGATACATGAATACTTTTATCTTTATGCTGGGATCCTGAATCGTGTATCCTCAATCTCTGCCAAAGTTCTTCACTTATATGGGGCGCAAATGGTGCCAATAGCTTCAAAAAATCTCTTACCTGATCCTGATTCACTTCATCCTCATGATCCTGCCACCAATTTGTAAGCTCCATAAGTTTCGCAATAGCTGTATTGTAGCGTAGGCCTGCCAAATCCTCTGTAACGGCTTTGATGGTCCGATGCCATATCTGGAGTGAGGCAATAGTAGTATCAGCAGTTAAAGGTGCAAAACCGGCTGGTCCTTTTGATGCTTTTTCTACTTTTACGCTTTGGTTGTTAACCAGTCTCCAAACTCGGGACAGCCATCTATACATTCCGGCAATTCCGGTATCGCGAAAATCCCCACCTTGATCAAAAGGACCCAAAAACATCAAATACATTCTAAGTGTATCACAACCATATAATCTGATGTAGTCATCGGGAACAACAACATTACCCTTACTTTTACTCATCTTAGCACCGTCTTTGATAATCAAGCCATGCGCATAAAATCTTTTAAAAGGTTCATCCGCATCATATGCGTTATTTCGAGATGTTTTAACTTCTAAGTACCCCCAATCCCGTAGCGCCATCCATACAAATCGAGTATATAGAAGATGCAAGACTGTATGTTCAGCTCCGCCGATATAAGAGTCAATGGGGAGCCATTTTTTGGTAATTTTAGTATCCCAAGAAACCATCACTTCTGCTTTTGTTTTAGTTTGCACCTTGAACTTTTTGCTGGGAACGTCTGCATTCAGATATCGTATGTAATACCACGAACTATCAAGAAATGTATCACATACATCTGTTTCTCTAACAGCTGAAGTCCCACAACCTGGACAAGTAGTTTGGTAAAATTCAGGACACCCAGCCAACGGCCCTCGACCAGTTCCGGTAGGCTTCCAATCTTTTATATCGGGTAAAACTACTGGTAATTGTTCTTCTGGCACTGGATACCATCCTGCTGCCCACGCATTGTCATCTGCAGGATTGACTCGGGAATCTAAAGGTATAGATTCCCGCTGGAGTTTACCCCATGCTCCACCACTAGACGTGACTGTCATATTTTTTGACTCTTCTGTATTAAACCAACTCACTCCCGCTTGGGCACAACTTTGGCAAAAAATCATGGGAATTGGTGCTCCCCAATATCTTTGTCGACTGACCAACCAATCTCGTAAATGGTAAGTCACGACTCTCTTACCCCATCCTTTTTTCTCCAGATGTTCCATCATTGCCGGAATAGCCTGTTGAACATCCATACCATCTAAAAATTCAGAATTCACCATCTTTCCTTGACCCTCATACACTTGCTCAATTCTGGTTATGGGTGAATTATCACCATCTTCTCCCACTACAACGCGGCGTATGGGAATATTAAATTTTTGGGCAAACTCAAAATCCCGCTTGTCATGTCCTGGTACCCCTACCACTGCCCCTGTGCCCACATCCATAACCACAAAATCAGAAATCCAAATTGGCATCTGATAGCCGTTTAATTGATTGACTGCATACGATCCGGTAAAAATACCAGTTTTTTGTCTACCGGCAACAATCCGCTTATCTTTTGATATCTTTTTAGATCTTTCAATATATTTTTTTACTTTGTGATAATTTTCTGGGGTCGCCAAGAATAAGGCCAAGGGGTGTTCCGGAGCTAAAACAATAAAAGTCGCTCCAAAATTGGTATCAGGACGAGTAGTAAAAACGCTTATATACTGTTTGTTTTTATTGGAAATTGGATCATTGGATGCCTGGATTACTGGATAATGGATAACAATTCCCTCCTTCTTCCCAATCCAATTCCTCTGACCTAGTTTGACTTTTTCTGGCCATTTAAATGTAGCTTTATATGTATTTTGTAATAGTCGTTCGGCATAGGCTGTAATTTTGAAAAACCATTGAAGAAGATCCTTGTTCTCTACAACTGTTGAACAACGTTCGCATTTACCATCAATAACTTGTTCATCAGCCAAAACCGTTTTACAGCTGGGGCACCAGTTGACTTTAGCCTTTGCCCGATAAGCTAAACCGTGTTTGAACATTTGCACAAACAACCATTGCGTCCATTGATAGTATTGCGGATCATAAGTTTCGACTGTCCGCGTCCAATCAAACATATTCCCAGTTGCATGAAGCTGGCGGTAAAAATTGGCCTCTGATATTTTAGCCTGTTTTTCTGGATGCCGACCGACCTTCAGGGCATAATTCTCGCTGTGAATACCAAAACCATCCAGTCCGATCGGCTCAAACACATCATATCCCCGCATCCGCATGAAACGGCCAAAGACATCAGCACCAGTAAAAGCATACATATTGCCTACATGCAATCCTTCAGCAGAAGGATAAGGGAACATCATTAGATTGTAGTAAGGTTTTTGGGCATTTTTGATGTCTGGAGTATAAATACCTGCTTTCTCCCATATCTTTTGCCATTTGCTTTCAAATTCAGCTGGTTTGTATTTGGAAGAAATTTTATCCATAGTATTTAAATTCTACTATATTTCTGTTGTATATTTGACCAATCAACTCCAGTTGCTTATTTTGTAAATTGACAGCCGCTAGTCAGCAACCAGGCTGAATCTACTTGCTCACGGCAAAAAGGTGTTTGTATCATGGGCGTGGAAGAGTGTTTTCACCTTTGCCCGGACTGTCTCATCAAAAAAGCTCCTTTTGGGGAGCTTATATCTGCTTTAACCACTCACTTGCTCCCCGTTATTAACGGTATACAAGCATCAAGAGTGAGTTAAAGTTGGTCATTGGCCCAAATCATAATTAAAAGCCTCAGTTTTGTCAATTATCTTTTACACTGATTCAAAAATCCAAAACTCTGACAATAGAGCCAGAAATGACACTTTTTACTAGCCCCACAATCTGAATAGTTCTTAGCAAACATTAATGATGATTGCTAAATACGGCCTCCAACAGCAAATTTGCTTACCGGTTTTAGTCCTCTTCTGCTCAATGATTTGGATCTAAAGACACGAAAAACCCGGAATTTTTTTTCAAATTACCGGGTCTTTCCACTACCTAAATATATCAACACTAGGCAATATCATCTGTTTTTGGTATTCATTTGCCGGAAACAGTCCTGACAATATACCGGCCGACTGCCTGTTGGTTGAAACGGAACTTGAGCCTCTTTTCCACAATTGGCACAAGTGGTAGTAAACATTTGGCGATTTGACCGCATCTCGTCTTTTTTCTTTTTCCGATCTTCGGGACAACGAGATGGCGGGTTAGTAAAACCTTTTTGCTGATAGAATTCCTGCTCCCCCGAAGTCCAGATAAATTCTTTACCACAGTCTTTGCAGAGTAAAGTTTGGTCTTGCATAGCAACAAAAAAACACCCCCATCAAATAGGGTGTTCATTCTATTTTATTTCACCTCCTTGATTCATAGATTCCCGAGAACATATAGTTTGACCATCCGGGAATCCATGTCCTGTCAAGCAGGACTAAACAAGGAACCCAAAATGAGCTTAGCTAATGTACTAGGTAGAACTAGTATAGCAGAAAGGCAACAATTAGTCCAATGAGACAATTGTGACAATTTGGGCAAATCTGACGGACTTCTGCATGCCAGTTGGAGAAAAGTGATTTGGGGGTGATATCTGGTAGCCCGATTTTTTCTCTTCATGCTGTAAACCAAAGTACCTATTGCAATAACACCTGGATTGTATTCACATTTTGTAGAGTCAAAATCTGTGGACCCGAGGGGATTCGAACCCCTAATCTCTTCCATGCCATGGAAGCGCGATAGCCGTTACGCCACGAGCCCTGACTATGTCATTATAGCATGGTTTATTATTGAATTGGCCTATCCGTTCCTATCTCAATATTGCGGCTTTCCTGCGCAACTCCTTACTTCTAAAGAAATCATATTTAATCGATGGTCTATAAATCAGGTATATTGGCCAAAGATGGTGGACCCGAAGAGATTCGAACTCTCCACCTCTGCAATGCGAATGCAGCGCTCTAGCCAAATGAGCTACGGGCCCAAAATTCACCAACCCATTATCCACTAAATCCCCACCAACAATCAACAAATCAGTCCCAACTACCCAAACTAGGAGGCTAAGATTTGGCTCCAAAGTCTTTCTTGGAACAACCAGTAATTTTAGAGGAAATTCAAAGGATTTAAAAGCGTCCCGTTTTTGCGGATCTCAAAGTGCAAATGCGGACCTGATGAGCGACCGGTCGAACCTACTTTTCCAATCACTGAACCTTTGGATACTCCCTGCCCTTCAGTCACATAGATATCCGACAAATGCGCATACAGAGTCTGAAATCCATTCTGGTGGTCCACAATGATATGCCAACCGTAACCATAGCGTTCGCGCGCCACTTTGACTACCGTACCCTGATCTGCCGCCATAACCGGCGGCAAGCTCCGATTGGCAATATCCAAAGCCATATGATAAGACACGGGGTTTTGCGAAATAGTGCCTTGAGTAGGCCAGATAAATTGACCGGTTCCCGGACCTGTAACTTGGGCGACTGTTTTGGGCGAATAGACAGGTTGGGCTTCAGGCATAACCCCGTCTGGAACCACCAGTGTCTGACCAGCCCGTAAAGCAAAAGTATCCAGATCTTCAAAATCGTTAAACGGCCAGTTGAGGATATTCTGTGCTTCAGTTTTATATTTCTTGGCAATTGAATAAATAGTCTCACCCTTTTTCACTTTTATCACCAACCCGGTTACCGGCGGAATAGCCAACTCTTGCCCCTCCACCACTTTATCGCCTTTTATTTCAGGATTGGCCCATCTGACAGTATCTTCTGAAATACCAAATTTTTCCGCAATGGTGGAAATGGTATCTCCAGCTTCGACTTTGTAAGTGATAATTTTATCCCGTGGCTTTTCCGATATCTGGGTTTGGGTGCCAGCTTCATCCCATGAAGAAAGGACTGCCGAAGGTGGTGTAAATTCATCCAGACCGCCGGTAGCGGCTGTGGGGTATGAATTGGCAATAATTGGTAAGCACACCATCCCCACAATCAACAGAGCTGTAAATGAACTATGCAAAAAGGGTCTTTGATAAAGACCCCGTTTGGTTACCAGAACATTGACAAGAATATCTTTTTTCTCCTCAAAAATCGCCCACCATTTAAGTCCCCGTTTGCGCAGATACAACCATAAGGTTTTTACAAAACACCACCACTCCGCAGTCACGGATTTAAGTTTTGGCATGCTCATCAAATTATCACCATATTTTAACCTTGTCAAAGGGTCTAAACATTACCTAACTATATCAATATTTTCTTTTATGTGGTAACATAACCTATAGTTTGAGGGTAAATTGAGTAATGAATGACTTATGGGATAAAAATTTTAGTCAGCAATTTTCAATTTGCTACTATCTGTAGCTGATCAAATAGGTGCGCGGTAGAGAAATTGAAAAACAGAGCTTTCTAAAAAGAAGCAGCCAGCAGTTAACCCCCTTTAGACAAACTTTTCAAAAACTCTTCATTGGATTTGGATTTGGCTAGCCGTTCAACTAACGCCTGGGTCTGCTCGGCTTCGTTATTTAACAAACTCAACATATTCCGCAATGTCACAATCTGCTTCAGGTGTTTTTCGTCAAAAAGTAACTGCTCTTGCCGAGTACCGGAGCGGGAAATATCAATCGCCGGGAAAATGCGCCTTTCGGCAAGTTCGCGATTTAAGTGCAACTCCATATTGCCGGTGCCCTTAAACTCCTCATAAATCAAATCATCCATACGCGATCCTGTATCAATTAGTGCCGTACCGATAATAGTCAGCGAACCGCCTTCTTCACATTTTCTGGCTGCTCCTAAAAACCGTTTGGCCGGATACAAAGCTGCCGGATCAAAACCGCCCGAAAGCGTCCGACCGGACGAATTTACAGTCAAATTGTATGCCCGAGCCAACCGAGTGATCGAATCCAATAATATCACTACATCTTTACCCAATTCCACTTGTCTCTTGGCCCGTTCCAGTGCTATTTCTGCTACTTTGGTTTGCTCCTGCGGCGATTCGTCAAAATGCGAGGCAATCACTTCTCCTTTGATTGAACGTGAAAGATCTGTCACCTCTTCCGGTCGCTCGCCGATGAGCGCTGCCATCAGATGAACGTTGGGATAATTAGTGGTGATGCCATTGGCAATTTCTTTTAAAATTGTGGTTTTGCCGGCTTTTGGCGGTGACACTATCATCCCCCGTTGACCAAAACCAATTGGTGCCAGAAGATCAATAATCCGAGTTGACAACGGCAGAGGACCTGTCTCCAATTTGATCATTTCTTTGGGATAAATCGGCACTAAGTCATCAAATTTGGGACGGATTGACACCTTTTCGGCTTCTATGCTGTTAACCTTTTCCACTTTTAATAGCCCGAAGTATCGCTCATTTTCTTTGGGCTCGCGTGCCTGGCCTTCAACTTCATCACCCCGGCGCAGTAAAAATTTGCGGATTTGGGATTGGGAAATATAAATATCTCTATCAGATGGCACAAATTTTGGCCGTAAAAAACCATGACCTTCCGGCATAATCTCCAAATAACCTTTTACCGTCTGCGTCGGTACATTGGCGTCCTGCATTTGTCCACCATTGAAATCCCGACGATAACTACGATAAGTCTGGGCAGGGGAGCGACCGCCAAGCAGATCTTGACTGCTGTTTAAAGGCTGATATGGCAGCTTGGTGGGATAGCGACCTGCCGACCTATCTAGTATATTCTGACCAGCACTGGCGGCGACTGATTCTGGCCTGTTTTCTCTCAGAGGTTTTATATCAGTCAGAGCGGTTTCAACTGGTTTTCCCACCAGATCCGTCACTGATAATGCACTCCCCTGTTCCGGTTGACTTGAGGAGCTTTCCATCTTCACTCTTGCCGCTGATTTGACAGGAATTTTTCGCTTGAGTTTAGTTGTGGTTACCATAGCATATGACTTCCTTTATTTGGAAAAGCATCAAAAATCGAGGTGTCTTAGAGTTTCATGAAATATAATTTAACTAAAATCCATTGGGAAAAAACAGTACTTAAGGGAAAATAGACCTCGAGGAACCTGTTAAGTCCCCCCTATTAAATCATAAGAATTGGTATTTGTCAATAATCACCTATGTTAATGCTTGTTTGGTAAATATCTGCAAATCTCGTTGACAGGCTCCAGATAAGTGGATAAATATTATCAATGGGTGATAAAAGCGCGGGCATCCCAAAATAAATTCACTTGAATAAGCGCTTCCAATTCTATCAGCACTATTTCCAACATCGCAGGCAGAAGAAAACAAATTTAGAATACACCAGCTACAGAACCCATTTATCTTCCAAATTACATAATTGACCCAAGAGTCTGATAACATCTATTTTTTAATAGACAATTTCTGAACTCTCTTCTTCCACCACCAAATCAGCAAAAGCACCGGCAGCCAAATCACAGCATACACACCAATCCAAATTGCCCATGTGGCCACCTGGCGCAGGTTTCCAACCAGTGACCTGACTGCTAATTTAAAGATAATGTTTGGTCGGAAAGCTTCACTTGGTGCATAAGGCAAAGCAATCTCATCAGTAGCAAGGTATATCGTCAGTTTGGCTAGTTCAGCTCTTTTGGATAACCCCTCCTGCTGGCCTTTCAATGAATCAATTTGGTTTTGTAAAGAAATTATTTCCCGGTTCAAGGAAGTAATATCGGAAATTTCAATAGCTTGGGCCAAAATACTTTCAAATTTAGCTTTGGTGTTTTCTAAAATCTCGATTCTTTTTTCATAGTCTATGTATTGGTCTGTGACATCCCAACCAGTAAGATTTTCCGAAACCACTTTGACGGAAAGGTTGCGCAAATAATCCAAAGTGGCTGCCAAAGTCTCGGAAGGAACCCGGATAACAATGGTGGCGGTGGGAGCATCTGCCGGTGATTCTATATGGGTATTGACCATATAACCACCTACGCTTTGGGCATAGGAAATGATTTGCTTTCTCACTTCAGCCACATTTTTGACTAATAGGGATAAATATGACTCCTGAATTACCATCCTTTCTGCTACATCAGCTTGCGGTGAAAAGTCTTCTGTAGCTGGTGGAACGGTGTCTGGAGCAATGCCGGAGATACCTTTTGCCGGTGCCCCCAAGCTGCCCCCAATTGCACCAAACGAACTCTCCCCTCCGGTTATGGGTTGACTTCGAAGTATTGTGGTTGATGGTCTTAAACCCACCCAGGAAGGTTTAATAAAAAGTAAAATCAACAAAACTAGAAACAGCAATACCGTCAGCTGATTGCGCTTCACCCAATTTAAAAGTTTTGCCAGCATGATTTGATACTAATTCTGGTTAAAACCCTTTGTCAATTAACCAGAAAATACTTGATTATTTTAGGCCTCCAGATCGCACCAATCTGTAAAATTTATTTGTATCATTTTTCCCTGAAGGCATAGCAGCCAATACTTCTTCGGGTTTACTATATTCACTTGGTAAAACCATCTCTATACCTGCCCATTTTTTTGCGGCATCTATTTTTAATCTATCAAAAGCATATGCCGCATATGTCCGATTTTTTGTTGGTTTCGTCCCCAAACTCCTTTGATTTCCCACTCTGTCAAATGCGCAATTTATACTTCCTCTGCGATTGCCACCCCAGTATTCCAATAAATATTCATTCCAATAGGGATATCTTTTAAGCATCAATAAAACTCTGTTAAATACAGTAGCAGCAATATTTTTATATTTTTCATTAATATTTTTTTTCACCTCTCTATTAAGATTAAGTTCCATAGCCGATGTCGGATCATAAACTACGGCCGCGCGATGAAGAAACCCTGACCAACCTTCACTTTCATTTGTAAAAAAATCTGGAGCAATGGTGGCTCGAACCCAGGAAAAAGGCGGTTGCGCCAATAAATTCTGATTGGGTTCTAAATATCTGGGTATATCTGCAAACTGCTGAGTAATAGTCAGATTTTCCTTATTTGATAAATTGTCCATAGGTAAATTTTTTATTAATTGAGACCATTTTATTATTTCAGTTTACTATTTACTATAAATGCATGTTTTTTCAGGAAAATTATGCAAGAGGAGTGTAATTTGGGAGGTGGCTCATCTTTTTTCGGACAGCTCTATTTTGCACAATCACGCATATTTGTCAATGTCAAAATCATAATAAAGATATCAAAATGCCAAAAAGTGATTGAAAAAGTCTGGTGATTACAAAAGTAACGAGTCGGAAAAATTTTTATATATTCCTTCTAATATAATAAAAACTCTAATATAATAAAAATTACAACTTTTCTCCGGCTGTTGACTGCACCTCCAACGATTTGATTGAACTTTTTGTCGGTTTGGCACCGCCGGATCCGATAAATTTAACTACTTCTTGTTCGGCGGGTTCACCCAGAATCACGGTTACCTGGAGTAATATCGTAGGTGAAAGTGATTTCAGGCTACAAAGATGTTCAGACCACAATTATTTAGCTAAAAAAATTCCTATAATAAAATACGAAATAAGTATTTTGAGTATTATGTAAAAATAGAGTTTATTGAAAGTAATGTGACTTGTGCGTGGTTAAAGTGAATCAAGAGTATTTGATCAAATTTGGAGGACATTTTGATGATAAAAGATTTTTTCCTTGAATAGGCTGTAATACATCGGTGACAGTTTTAAGGTAAAAATATGGTTTATACCAAAGAAAGGATTCATCGATGACTGTTGTTATATCTGGTGCTTATCATGCTTAGGGTTGGAAAGAACAACATTGCAGATAGGAGCGGATTGACAGTGATGCGGCTAATTGGAGGTATTGGGCAGATAGATTTTCTCGATCAACTAAAGCGCGTCTTCGTCTTTAATGACTGATCTGTTATTTCACTATTGATAAACGAAATGGAACAGAAACAGCCAAACACTTTGGTGTTGCTAAACAAATTTTTGTCAAATGGAAAGGCAGATTTAAACCCTATAACCTTAGCTCACTCGAAGAACATTCCCGTATTTCCAAGAAGAAGCTTATCTTGATTGTAACTGAACAAGAGCAGAACAAATTATTGAAGTACGTAAAGCCCATATGAAATGGGGTAAGGAGAAATTGAAACAAGAATACCAACGAGTAAGGAAACAATTTCTACCAACAAGATTCAGAAAGTCATCAATAAATATGGACTCTTTTCTGATTCACAAGCTCACAAAAACGAGTAACACAATCACGAAAAAGAAGAAACAAAATCTACATTAATACCTTTGAGAAGGAATAAGAATTATGATTTCTTTGGCACACTGGTGCTATGGTTATCTGGGGGTATGGGATAAGACGACTCATTTTTATCGCTAGTGAAGAACAGACCAAAACTAGTTATGCCAGAGTCTACAAAACCACTTCCTCATGAAATGCAAAAGATTTCTTAGAAAGGTTAATTTATCTTGCCAACAACCAAGTAGTCAACATCATCCACCATGATCATGAAAGTGATTTTTATGGTGGGTTTGAGGATGCCTGCCAGGAGCTTGGTATCCAACAAATTTTTTCAAGAGTTAGAACCACCACGGATAACCCATCTTTAGAGAGATCTAACTGGACTATTCAGGATGCATGACTGGAACTGAGTGAGATAGGCCTGGATGAGATTGACCAGGCTCACTAAGACTTAACTAACTGGCTAATTGAGTACAACAGCTACCGGCTCCACGAGGCACTTGGCTACCAGACACCCCTATAGTATGCTTACCAACACTACTTTATAGCGTTACCGATGTGGCCTGCCAGTACAGGAATTTGCCCTGTTTTGTTATAATATCTATAGGTTAATACTTTATATGCCAAATCCAAACGAACTTTCAAGAGGTCAATTTTTAGAAATAACGCAAAATGCATGCCTCGCAGTATTATTTAAATTTGTAGTGTCTGCTGATTTTGGTGCAGATAATACTCCTTCATTTGGCCAGTTTAGGGTAGGTCAAGTTGACATAGGTCTCTTTCAAAAAATTCAACCCCCCCCGACAAGAATTTCTGAAGAATTCGACGAAATAATAAAATCATCTTCTATGTTTGGACAGACTAAAAATATGGAAACTTTGTATTTAGAAGTGGTAGGTGATAAAGCTATCAAAACCATTCCTCTTGTTTGGAAAAATAATCCTGATTCCGAAATTTTATCAGCGTGGAAAATAAGTCATCAAAAAATCTATCCGTTTGATCCGAAAATTAACGCTCGTGATTTTAGCGAGATTGCGATAATACCGTTGTCACGATTTTACAATTCATCTGAAAAGATCGTGATTATTGGTCCCAATATCAATTCAAATACTATAGATCCATTTCTGGTGAGAGCTCCTTTTGGGGTATGGTTTATCAAAATTCCATTTTTAATAAAACAAAAACCTGTTTCAATAGCTCATGAGGGCATTGAGAAAGCTTTAAATAGATTTGTTTAATATTTCACTTATTATATAAATAATTCTTCCATACTCAAAATCGTTAACCTCCGACTTTATAAAATTCCTTCCAATAGATTTATACGAACTCTTCATTTTTAATCAATTTACAAATACTTCAGTTTACATATCATAGTTTTAAAATTCTAAGAAACATATTTGTACATAACCAACAAGATCAAGATGGGCTGGATGGCGGCTACCTCATCGATGAAGAAGTGGCACATCCCCTGTCTGCCACCTATTCCTTTTACCAAAGCTACA
>FWPU01008893.1_pt1 | contig 16454 bp, 14 predicted proteins | sample 2228361 | NCBI WGS metagenome assembly FWPU01 (sample SAMEA103939777, study PRJEB20133) | metagenome
CCGCAAACACGTTGAGCAGCCGCGATGCATCCCTGTGCCCGGCCGGGTCGATCACCGGCGTCTCGCCGATCTTCTTCTTCTCCAGCCTGGTAAGCTTCTTCCAGGACTTTGGGCCAAATAAAGCTCTTCTTCTTATCCAAATACTCCTCCCCGAAACTATTCAGGTTATCATTGCTCAGGAATAAAAAATTGTCAACTTTGCCTGCCTCCCAAGGAAATACTTTGACTATACAGTACCGGATAAGAATTTTTCATCGATCTTAGCGAAAGATGGTAAAAAGTTATAAAGTCAAAAAGTGCAGGCCCAAGAGGGAAGGAGGCGACTGGTCCGCCTAAAATAAAATTTCAAGATTAATGGCGATGAAGGGAAAAATGGGAATGTAGATGCTTATGAGCTAATGAACCATGCAGGTGCCTATGCGCATGAATCAAGTTAGCATTAAGCAATAAATCCAAATCCGCTAATATCTCCTCCGCTCTTCCTATTTTAGCAATGCCATGTTCTTCAGAAAGAACCGCCACTGAAGACTGGAGTTCATCAACCAAAGAAAGATCATGCGTGGCTACAATTATTGTCCGTCCGGCTTCGCGCAGGGCGAGCATTAATTCTACAAAGAAGCATTGGGTGCGGGGATCTAACCCATTGGTCGGCTCATCTAAAAGAAGGACTTCTGGATTCAAAGTGAGAATTGAGGCCAGGGCTACTTTCTTTTTTTCCCCACTGGAGAGCATGTAAGAAGGTCGATCTTTCAATTTTTCTATTTCTAAAAATTCCATAACCTCGCCTGCCCTTTGCCAAGCTTCCTTCTCATCCATCTCCAACTGTTGGGGACCGTAAAGTAGTTCATCTAAAACTGTAGGACAAAATAATTGGGTATCTGCATCTTGAAATAAATAACCAACTCTTGCGCGGAAAAACCTAAGCATTCCTTTGTCCTTTAGCGCTTTTTCAGTAATCTCATATCCTTGAAAGAAAAATTTCCCGGAAGAAGGGAAGAGCAGCCCGTCCATGATTTGGAGAAGAGTTGACTTTCCTGTTCCGTTAGCCCCAATAATAGCCAGATTTTCTCCGGCTTTTATCTCCAGAGAAATATTGCTTAGGGCCGGAATTTTATTATAATAGCTATAACTTATATTTTCTAACTTGATTATATCTTCCATGAATTACCTAAGCTATTAAAAATATTATCCCCAGGCCCAAAAAAATCGTACCTACCAGCCAATCTGGCCAGGCCAGCTTCTTAAAATTAAAAAATTTAATTTGATTATTAAACCCCCGGGAGAGCATAGCTCGAAAAATCTCTTCTCCTTTGGCCTGGGTTTTTTTGAAGATAATAAATAGCCGCCCAGCTACCCATTTTTGCGCTGTCGCCTTATTGGTCTTGGTGATTAATCTACTTTTTTGAGCCAGATGCATATCCTGCGCCGTATGGGCAAATAATAAAATATATTTATAAGTCAGGCTTATTATCATGAGAATGCTATCGGGAATTCTCATTACTTTTAAGGCCTTTATTATCTCGGGGAATGGCGTGGTATAAACTATTAAAAAAGAAAGGGACAAGGAATTGGCTAATCTTAATACCAGCAAAACCATGCTCTGCAGACCTTCCTTCGTAAGGCCAACTTCTTGAGGAATTTGGTACACCCAGAATGAATATGGCTGGGAGAGGGAAAAGAGGGGAATAATGACTTCCCCTTCGTTTATAAAATTAAAAGTGGCCGGGAGAGTAACTAAAAAACCAAAGAAAAAAGAAAGAAAAAAGACACGTTTATAAAAGTCAAATAAATCTAATTTGGAAAGTATAACTAAAAGAAAAAATAATATTCCCAATCCGATCATTACTGCCAGGCTATGTTTGATACTGATGATGGATAGAAAAAAAAGAAGAAGAAAAACTTTTAACCGGGCATCAACCTTCTGGAGCAAGCCTTCCCTAAAAACAAAATTCCACTGCGCATAAGCAGAGTCAATAATCGCCGCCAGATGATTTATTCCTTTTTCTAAAAAAGATATCTTTAACCTTTGGCCGGATGGTCCTGGAGGAGAAAAAATAGGCTGTTCTATCAAAAAGGAAGGCACTTTATTTTTCATGCTTGATCCAATACTTGGAGATTAAATAAACCGCGCCACCTACAAGAGCCACGCCGATTACCCCTGAGATTAAGTAGAAGATTATGCGCTTGGCCAGAGTTGCCTCTTCATTCCCAAAACTATAATCCGGAATAGGAGCTTTCCATATCTCTGCTATTCTCTTCAATCCTTCGGGAAGATAGCCCAAGATTTTTTCTATGGTTGCGGTTCCCCATTCTCCCCACGCCTCCCCAGCTTTAAATAGTTCCGGGAGAATTAAACCTAAGGGCGTAAGCAAGGCCATTATCCCCAGCCCTAACCAAAGTTTTTTCTGAAATGAAGTCATTTCATACTCCTTCCGACTTCAGGGCATAAATTAATTTGGCTTCATGTTTATAAAAATACCTTACGATCAAGGTGGTAATCACTCCCTCTATAATACTAAACAAAAAAATATGTTCTATAGCCATGGCTGGTATAGCTATGGATAGAGGATAGGGGGCGTAGAGAGGTCGACCATCAGGACTTTGGGCGATTAGTGGCTGAAGGCCAAATTCCACGGCCGTGATCAAAGCGGCGGAAGTTAGGCCAAGATATCCTGAAAGAAAAGCAGCCAGCGAGAGGCGGAAATTACTTTTAAAATTTTTGGCTGCTAATTTGAATATCCAATAGGAGATAAAAACCATAACTACCGCCATATTAAAGCAATTAGCTCCGATGGTTGTAATTCCCCCATCACCAAAAACAAGGGCTTGGATAATTAGTACTACCGAGATAGCCATGACTGCCGTCCATGGCCCTAAAAGAATAGCTATTATCCCTGCTCCTACTGCATGGCCGGTAGTCCCTCCTGGAGCTGGAATATTGAACATCATAATTAAAAAAGAAAACGCCGAGGCCATGGCTAAATAAGGAATATGGATAGGGGGTAGCTCTTTTTTCATTTTTTTCAGAGCTATGGCCCAGAATGCTATTGATGCTCCATAAAGAGGCAGATAAGTCTGTGGACTCAGATAGCCGTCAGGAATATGCATTAGAACCTCCAAGCCAAGCCAGCGAGGATAGAAAAATCAGGTTCTGGCTTGTTCAGGCCTATTTTCAAGCCAAAATCAAGATCAAAATTTTCGGTGAGTGAGTAAATTATTCCGCCCAGGAGGAAAGCTGGTGGTTCATCTTTTGATTTATCCCGGTTTTCCTCCAGGCCCATGTTGCCCACTAATTTAAGATTTTTGATCACCTCTATCCAAGCAGCCAGAGAAATGTGCCATAAATCTAATCTTTCTTCTAATTTATTTTCATTTCTGATATAGCCTAAATTGAAATGAAAGGCCCAGGGGTCCTTTTCCAAGGTAGATATAAAAAACAAGCGGTAAGTGGTCTTGCCTGTCCCCAAGCTTTTTTGTTCATCTCCAGTAGGCAGGGTTACTCCTGGCTTGAGAGCCCAAGCTAGGCCATTTTTTTCGTAAAATCGCCATTTTAAATCGAGCGAAACATCACCCCAGCCATCAGTTTTCGTAGTGGCTCCATTCTCCACTTTTAAAAACTGGTAAGGAATGCCTATCACTATATCCAAAGGACCAATAACCCCGTACGAAATCACTACGCCCAGAAGCGTCTTTTCTGTTTTAAGGCCTGCTTCCCGATCATAGTCATTCTGGCCATTAAACTCTAATTGAAATTTTCCTTCCCCTTGGGTTCCGGTATCATCAGTTATCAGCGGATGAGCGGCATAAGTTAGAGGTGAGAGAAAGAAAAAGTATATTAGTATCAATAAGGAGGGGATCTTATTCATTATTATATCCTTTTTGGATTAGTTGTCCCAACGCTCAATTATAGTGTTACGAAATTTATTATTTTGTTATTATATGGATCCTTGGATGTGGTGTCAAGAAAATTTTAGCTCTTTCCCTCCCGCCTTATATAGCCATTGATCTCAGAGATGGTGAATGGTCAGAATAAAAATCGCTTGTTTTTTTTAAAAATTGGGTATATTAATCAAGAGAAGGAGGAGGGCAGAATGAATTACGGGGGAAAAATCATTTTAGCCATAATTGGGCTGATTTTCCTCCGGGGAGAAATGATTTTTTGCTTAACCTCCCCCTTGGCTTTCTCTGAAAAGGATTGGCAAGAGGTAAAAGTCTTTCAACTTATTGTCGACCCCATCAGTCAGCAACCGGTAGTTTTGCTTACTGATCAAAATCAAGAACGTGCCTTGCTCATTTGGATTGGCCCTTTCGAAGCTAACGCTATTCAGTCGGAGTTGCAGGGAATTAAACATCATCGGCCGCTCACCCATGATCTTTTAGAGAAAGTAATTCAAAAAATAAGTGGTCAAGTATGGCGGGTCATCATTACCCACAGCAAGGATGGGATCTATTTTGCCACTCTAATTATAAAGAAAAACGACGCCACTTGGGAGTTTGATGCGCGGCCAAGCGATTCTATTGTCTTGGCCTTAAAATTTAAAGCGCCCATCTTGGTTGCCCGCAAACTTTTTCAAGAGATGGCTATTTCTTTGAAAGAGGTAAAGGGTGTGGAAGAAATTTATGGCTTAACGATTCAAGACCTAACTCCCGAGCTGGCCCAGTCATTTTCTTTCCCCTCTACTAAAGGAGCCTTAGTGGCCGAAGTTCAGCCAGGAAGCAAAGCGGAGAAGGATGGTTTTAAGGGAGGAGATATTCTCGTAGAGTTGGCCAGTGAGGCCATTACCGATTCTGATTCCTTAAAGAAACTTTTAGCTAAAAGTAAAGGACCCCTGCCGGCCAAAATTTTTCGGCAAGGTCAATTTCTTTCTTTAACTTTAAATCCTTAATTTTCTCTTTATTTCTCCGGGGGCACCAGCACAGCATAGGGCCCTTCTTTTATTAAGGCCATACGCGGCTCATTCGGTTTATGGGGGGAACGGTGATAAAAATACAGGACTGCATTTTGCACCATCTCCTGTACTTTAGCCCGACGCCCTTTCTTATGGGCTGAGGAGGTCAAGAATTCATAGCCGCTTATCCCTGGGAGAAGAACATAATCTTGGGGGGGTATGTCAGCTGAACAATAAATCAAGCCTTGCTCACCAACCTTACGTAAAACTCGACCCCATACTTCGGGTTCCCATTGGTCTTTCGTAAATTTCCAAGAAGGAGCCTTAATTATCTCTAAATAGCTTTCCACTCCCTGTAGTTTAAGGAGATGGATTAGAGTTCGATATTCAGGGCCACCAATTGGTTCTTGGTCACGGTTATCAGCAGCCAATATGATTACCCCATCATTCTTTACCGCAGGCAGAGCGCCCACCGCCGCTTTAGCCATCTGGTAGTGATTACGACCAACATATCCGCCATGGGTCAAAACTATATCAAATTCTTTGGTTAAAGGAATTTCCACATATTTCTTTATATGAGCTACAGCCCTTCTTAAAACTTCTTCCAGCTCGCCCGCAAAGACTCCGGTAAGCTGCATATTCTTATCCAGAGTAACTGTAATGGCCAAGTCAATGCCAGCGGCTTGGGCAATAGCTGTGGCTTCTTCATGGCAGGGGTTCCCCGCTAAGACTAAATTAGTGGCCAAAGGGGATTCTAAGAACTCTGGGCTATGGAACTTCTGAATAGTTCGCAAGTCAACCAAACCAGGGCACACCGCTTTGCGCCCACCGGAAACACCGGCCATAAAATGACTTTCTGTCAAACCGGTAACGATCTTTATATCAGCCTCAAAAAAAGTTTTATTTAGAAAAACTTCTGTACCCGTTTTCGTTTGACCCACATAGACCAAGCCTTCTTGATTTTGGCAATCGTGGTCAACCACTGCGTAAGTGGCAGCTACTTCTTTTCCTAAGATTTCTTGTTTTTCCTTGGAGGTGCTGGCGCGGTGCGTCCCCGTGCCAACAATAAAAATTATGTTCTTCTTCTCTATACCTAGAGAAAGGAGCTTTTTTAAAAGAGGTCGGAGCAAACCATTTTTCCCTTTATAAGGAACCGGGCGAGTTATGTCGGAAACCGTGATGGCCACTTTTATATCTTTAGCTGCTTTAGCTTTGGCCTTCACCAATTCATCAAAATTCTTATCACCTAATGGTTGGGCCAGAGCACGGGCAATTTCTTGGCCTGAATTTTTCACTACTTCCGCTTTTTTCATGGTTAACTCTACGCAAGATGGAGGTACAGAGATGCGCAATGGTCCACCTGAAAATTCTAAACTAATTTTTTTCCAGCTTTTGGTCTTTGCTCTCTGCAAGATCTGCTTAAGATCTGGTAGCATTCTTCCTCCCTTATGCTTTTAGCCGCTTAAGGTTAGGTTGTACCCGGCAAAAATTTTTGGCTTTGATCCCTGACCCTATCTGCGCCCGATTTTATTCGGCAGGAATCAATTCTAAATCCCCGGTATAAGCTGCTTCCAAAGTTGGCTTCATTAAACGGTCGACATCTCCCCTTTCTGCTTCCATCGGCGTGGGCATATTTTGGAGTTTCATCTTTAATTGGGGATCTTTGGCCGCGTGAATCATTCTTTTTATATGGGCGCGGGAAACGCCTGCTTCTTGTAAAGTAGTGGGGAATCCTAAAGACTTGGAAAATTGGATTAAGCCTCGGGCAACTAACATGGCTAAAGCTCTTCCCTTTTTTCCTTCTGTTTTGGCCTTAATATAACCTCGTTCTTTTAAGATTTCCGCGAATACTGAAAGCTGATCTTGAACCCGGGGCGCAAAGAGCACTGTGTAATAAGGATTTAAAATAGCACAAGCCCGGCCATGGCTTAATACATCTATTAAAGAGAAACTTCCTAAGTGAGGACCACTTGTCCCGCCAATCATTATGGCGTAGCCCCCTAGATCAGTTCCTAAGCCCAAGCATAGCCTGCCTTCACGGTCTTTCAGATCAGCTTTCAATTTGGAGAGGCCATAGATTATTAAGCGTAAACAAGCGCGGGCGATTTCTTTTATCTTGATATAATAAGGCTGGCCAGTGGCCCCCATAAAAACTTCCCAGGCATGGGCAATACCATCTAAGCCGCCATCTAAAGTTAAATCCAGCGGGGTATTCAAAGTGACTCCGTAATCAAACAAAGCCGCTTTAGGGACGATGGCTTCATCGACGATCAATTTTTTCTGGGCGGAGACTAAATCCGTTATGTTGGCATATTTAGTCAGATGAGCTCCAGAACTCGCTGCTGTTTGCACAGCAATCAGAGGTGGTAAAGAGCGTTGCGTATAGGCCTGGACCCGACTGACCAGACCCACGCCAAAGTAGGGATCAACAGAACTGGCTAAGGGCTCAGAGATTTCTAAAGCTCCTTTTACTTCCGCCGGAGAATAAGTGGCCAGCACATTAGCTGCTTTAGCCGCATCGATGTTGCTTCCCCCACCCATGGCTACAATCACGTCCGGACGACTCCGAGCTATGTGGAGAGCGAGGCGGTAAGTATCCTCGCGGGGAGCATTCGGCCCAGCCCCTAAAATGGCTTCTAATTCGATGCCTTTTCCTTTTAAACTCTCCGCTGCTTTCTTGTACATATCTTCTATCCAGGGTGAGCCGAGATCAGCCACAATTAATAAGCATTTCTTTCCGAATTGACTAACTAAATTTCCTATATTATTAGCAAGTACATCAAAACCAAAGAGATAAGCATCCTTTTTCCATTCCTTGAGCATCTGCTGCGCATGATCAATGTATCTCTGCATAATATCCTCCTCCTCGAATTTAATTTGATCTTTATTTCTCTTCTCATTCCATCTTTAGCTCTTTTTTATTTTAAGGCCTCTTCGACAAGAGCAATTAGCTTTTTGGGAGAAATGGGTTTGGGCAGATAAAGATTAGCACCCACTTCCATGCCCCTTTCCTTATCTTCTTCGCCACTTTTTGCGGTAAGCATTAGGATCGGCGTTTCCGCATAAGCCGCACATTGGCGAATTCTCTGGCAAACTTCGAAGCCATCCATTTCCGGCATAATAATATCTAAAATTATCAAATCGAATTGATCTTGGGTAATTTTCTCTAAAGCCTCAGCCCCGCTTGAGGATTTAAATACGGCAAAACCCAAGGGGGAGAGAAGTTCTTGGATGGCGATGAGGACTAATTCATCATCATCCACTACCAAAATTTTCTTGGCCATTGATTAACTCCTCTTGGGTTTCTATCTCCTCCAGAGCGTTTTGCAAAGGTGGAGACAAAATAGGTAAAATGACTTTAAAAGTGGTGCCCACGGACAATTTACTCTCTACTTCTATTCGACCACCATGAGCTGCAATGATGCCATAACATATGGATAGGCCTAAGCCAGTTCCCTTGCCCACTTCTTTGGTACTGAAGAAGGGCTCAAAGATCTTATCCACGTTCTCTTCGGGAATGCCGATCCCGGTATCTTTAATAGCTACTTCTATATCATGCCAGCCATCGTGGCGCAGGAGAGAGGTAGAAATAGTTAGCTCTTTTCTCCCCGCGGCCCTTTCCATAGCGTCTTTAGCGTTAGCAATAAGGTTTAAGAAAACTTGTTCCAATTGATTAGCATCCCCACGAATTAAGGGTAAATCGGTGGCAAAATTCTTAATTATCTTTATGCCATGGTTGAGCAATTGCTGGCCAGTAATGAGTAGGGCATTTTCAATAGGCTCGCGGATATCCAAATAATGGAAATCTGATTTAGATTGGCGCGAGAAGTCGCGCAGATGATCAATAATTTTAGCGATGCGCTCATGGCATTGTTGAATCAATTCTATGCGCCGCTGATTTTCATCATGAGGGGGAAGATTCTCCCGCACCACATGGAGAAAAGTAGTGGCGGCCATCAAGGGGTTATTCAATTCGTGCGCTACTCCGGCCACTAATTCGCCCAAGGCCCTCATCTTTCCCGCTTGCATAAGGTGAGCTTGAGTTTTTTTAAGTTCTTCTTCCAATTTTTTCTTTTCGCTTAAATCTTTAAAAACACCTAATGTACCAATTATATTCTGTTTCTCGTCGCGGAGCAAAGAGGCAGAAGTGAGAATGGGCACCAGCTGTCCCTGGCGATTTATGCTCGTTTCATAATTTTGCAAACTCCCTTTCGCACGCAAAATGGACATAATTTTCCGCGCTTCGCTAATACCTTGGGCATAGAATTGATAAATAGGGGCCCCTAAGATTGCTTCCCGCGGCAGTCCCAACATCTCTTCCATAGCCCGATTAAAGAAAGTTATGCGTCCTTTCGGATCGGTGGTGACAATAGCATCAACAGAACTTTGCACAATATTCTCCAAAAAATCTTTGGTCTCCTTGAGCTCCTTCTCCAAGGATAGTTTTTCGGTAATATCTCGCGCAATTTCTACGAAACCCAATATTTTGCCCGTGGGGTCTTTTAAAGTAGTCATCACCGCGTGAGCAGTAAAAAGGCTTCCGTCCTTGCGTACCCGGGACAGTTCGTATTCAGTCATACCTTGGGCTTCCACTTGGCGAGATATTTCCCATAAAACTCCCCGCGCTCGGTCTTCCCGGCGGAAAGTTTTGCCAATCCACATTTTGCCCACTACTTCTTCTTTGGGCCAGCCAAAAAGTCTGGTGGAACCGCTATTATACTCCAGAATTACCCCCTGCGCATCAAGGGCGATTATAGAATATTCAGTTGAACTTTCTAAGATGCTATTCAAGAGGTTGGAGAGTTTACGGTATTTTTCCTCTTTCTCCTGAATCTCTACAGTGCGAAGGCGGACGATGTCTTCCAGATTGCGCGTATAATTGAGCACTTGTTCGGCCATACGATTGAAAGATCGCCCCAAGGTCCCAATTTCGTCAGCAGTAGTAATATTTGCTTTTTGGGTTAAAACACCAGCGGCCATGCGCGTGGTCACTTCGGTGAGTTCCATAATGGGTCTGGTAAGCACCCGAGAAAGACCAATAGTCAACAGAAAGGCCAAGCCAATACTACCAATGCCCACCAAGTAGATAAAAAATTTTATTTGCTCCACTCCCGCAAAGATTTCTTCTTCATATCCCCCGGCGACAATAATCCAATCCCAATCTCGAAAATATTGATATTTATTGATCTTTATCCGCGGGGTCTTTTCTCCTAGCTCCACATTTATCCAGGGGTAGCGAATAGTACCGACTTCGTTTTCTTGAAGTTGCACGGCCTTTTTCGTTACTTCTTTTATATAAGCAAAACCGGAAGAATCTTTGCTCTCTAAGATATTTTCTCCTTCTTTAACAGGATGGACAACCAAATTTCCGGAACTATCCATGATAAAGGCATACCCCGTCCTCCCAATTTTTATGGATCGAATAGCGGATTTTAAAGAAAGGGCCCTTTGTTCGGGAACGCCTACATAGAGAGCTCCGATGACTTCTCCCTGGGCATTTAATATAGGTTCATAAGCGGTTATATACCAGGCATTAACTACAAAGGCTCGGCCCCGGTAAGTTTCTTTGCGCAAAATAGCTTTGGTCACCTCACTTGTAGGCGGAAGAAAGGTTCCGATGGCCATCGTGCCGTTATCTCGTAAAACATTTGTGGAAATACGTAAAAGCCGATCGCCGTCAATTCTTTGGAAAATGGTACACGTACCCCCCAATAGTTCTTGCACGCGATCCACAATGGTATGATCTTCCATTAAAGGTTTCCCATGGATTATCCATAGGGGAAAACGGACCTTAACTTTTTCCTTGGTAAATTGATCCTCAATTTCCATTTCCATTAGTTGAGACGAAGAAACCTGGATTATCTTTCCCTGTTGGTACAAAATTTGGCGGGCAATTTTTAGGTCGGCCGTAAGCTTGTTCTGTAGAAGTTCTTGCTGAGCTTTGCACATGGCCTTAATATTCGTCACTATATGCTCCAGGTCTGATTCGTATGCCCTCTTCAAACTCTCCATGAACCTGTCTAAAGAAAGGATAGAGGCCACACCCATGGGCACTAAGGCTAAAAAAAGAGAAGAAATTATTAATTTAGTTCGAATTTTCCAATCGCGAAAGAGTCTCATTTTTCTTTTTGTCAATATTAGCAAAGTTTATATAAAATCTCAAACTTTTACCTTGAGATAAAGGGAGTCCGAGTTTTTCTTAATTAATTTGCCAATATGTCTAAAATTTATTCAATCACTTGCCCAATTATGACATTTTTTCAAATTTAAAAAGACAAAAATTCCATTTTTGCCATTTTGTCAAAAATCGGGGTTCTAACAATGAGGATGCTCTTTCCAATAAAAATAAATTATTAAATATTACAATGACTTATGATTAGAAAGTTTTAACCCCAGGTAGGCATTTATTTTGCTCAAAAGTAAAGTGAGGGTTGAGAAAAAGATCTGATAGATAAAAAGGGATAAAAGATGCTCAAGGCTAATTTGATAATCTGGAATTTAATTAGTTGGTATCTGATTCCCACCCAAGTTTTTGCTGGCGAGATATGGGGATACCCGATATCTCCAGTCCAGGCAAAATTTTACTCGATAATTTTAAGCGTAATAGCTATTTCTATTTTAATGGTTGCCTTTGTTTACGCCTTATTTTGGCTCCTTGATCTTAAGAGAAAGGCTAAAGAAAGTCTTGCCGGCAAAGTCTTAAAAACTGACTTAGTTGCCTTAAAAGATAAACTTGCTTTAGTAAAGTAGAAGGATAATAAATATTCTGCATTCTCTTTAGAGCCTTCAGGCCGCTTTAGCCAATTCCTTAGCTGCGGATTTAGCTTTTGGCGGCCGAGTAATGAAAGTGAGCGCGGCGGCGATAAGCAAACAAATAGAAGCTATTAAATAGGCGTTATTAAAGTTGTTAGCCTGATCATAAATCCACCCACTTAAAATAGGCCCCAAAATTCCGCCGAACCCCCAAGCAGTAAAGATAAGCCCATAGTTCAACCCAAAATTTTTTAAACCAAAATAGTCCTTGGTTACGGAAGGGAAGACCGAAAGGTTGGCGCCATAATTGAAGCCAATGAGGATAGAAGCTAGGAAAAGAGCACTGTAGGTTTCTAACCAGCGCAAAATAAACATGAGGATAGCTTGGAATATAAAAACAAAGAAAATAGTCCAAGTGCGGCCAATCTTGTCCGAAAGAACCCCAGCGATGATTCGGCCCGCAGCATTACCAATAGCTAACATAGCTACAAATATAAAGCCGGCCTTTATCCCGGCTTGTAAGTCGACAATCTTAGCCAATTTTCCAATAACCATTAATCCCGCGCCCGCGCCAAAAACATACATAATCCAGAGAAGGTAAAATTGAGGAGTACGTAACATCTCTGACCATTCATAGTCAATGATTTTTCCTGTAAACTTGGCCGTTAAGTCTTTACCCCTGGGATTAAAAGAGCCAGAAACAGGTTTATAATGCGCCGGAGGATTTTTTAAAATCTGCGCTAAAACGACCACCGTTAATAAGAAAGCTATGCCCAAAATTAAGAAACTCTTCTGAATTCCAAATTTGCCCAGAAGGTAATTGGCCAAAGGAGCAATATAAACGGAAGCTAATCCAAACCCGGCTACCACCAATCCAGCAATTAAACCGGTCCGCTGAGGGGGGAACCATTTTACGGCTGGAGGAGTTGCGGAAGCATATCCAAAACCAATCCCTATGCCTGCTAAAACCCCAAAGCCGATTACCAAGCCGGCCAATGATTGACTTAAGCTCGCTACAATAAATCCTGCCCCGCAAAATATCCCTCCTAAAGTGGCCACTAAGCGAGGTCCCCATTTATCCTGAAGTCTCCCTGCTGGTACCATAGTGAAAGCAAATATGGCTATGGCTACTGAATAAGGTAGAGCTGTTTGAGTTTCGCTCCACCCCCATTCTTTGGAGATCTGTTTGGAAATTATTGACCAAGCATAAAGTACTCCCAAGGCTAAATTGATCCCTGTCCCAGCAAAAGTCACTACCCATCCTTGGTATCTCTTAATCTCCCCAGGCAAACCAGCAGCAATGTTTTTAGACATTGAATTGACCTCCGCAACAAAAAATCCCCCGTGGCTATCCTTTTTAAGGGATTTTAACGGGGGAGTGGGTTAGTTTATGCTCTTTCCGCAATTAAAGTTTGGACTACGGAAGGATCAGCTAAGGTGGTAATGTCACCTAACTCTCGCACCTCGCCGGCAGCTATTTTCTTCAAAATCCGCCGCATTATTTTTCCACTTCGGGTTTTAGGGAGGGCATCGGCGAATTGAATTTTATCCGGAGTGGCGATAGGGCCTATTTCTTTGCGCACATGTGCTACTAAGTCTTTTCGTAATTCCTCGGATTTTTCTATCCCTGCCTTTAAAGTAACAAAAGCATAAATTCCCTGGCCTTTGATTTCATGGGGCATACCCACTACGGCAGCCTCAGCTACCGAGGGATGACTAACCAAGGCACTTTCTACTTCGGCTGTTCCAATGCGGTGGCCGGAAACATTAATAACGTCATCTACTCGGCCCATTAACCAAAAATCACCATCTTCATCAACGCGCGCCCCATCCCCCGTGAAATACATTCCTGGGAATTGGACAAAATAAGTTTCTTTAAACCTTTCATGCTGGCCATAGACAGTACGCATTATCCCTGGCCATGGTCTTTTTATGACCAAATACCCGCCTTCATTGACATCAGCTGGAGAACCATCTTCTCTAATGACCGCCGCTTCAACTCCTGGGAAAGGTTTAGTAGCAGATCCGGGTTTGATCGGGATAGCCCCTGGTAAAGGGGTTATCAAAGCTCCTCCTGTCTCTGTCTGCCACCAGGTATCAACAATTGGGCAGCGTTCCTTGCCAATGACTTTGTAATACCACATCCATGCTTCAGGATTGATTGGTTCACCAACGGTGCCTAACAACCGTAAGGAGGAAAGATCACGGGCCAGAGGCCATTGATCCCCATCCCTCATCATGGCCCGCAGGGCCGTGGGCGCTGTATAGAATATGTTGACTCTATATTTTTCCACGATCTGCCAGAAGCGATCTGGTTGTGGGTAGTTCGGTACCCCTTCGAACATGATGGTGGTAGCTCCGGCGGCTAAAGGCCCATAGACGATATAACTATGTCCAGTAACCCAACCGATATCAGCTGTACACCAAAAAATATCTTCATCCTTATAATCAAAGATCCATTTAAAAGTAGTGAACACATAAAGCAAATAGCCTCCTGTTGTATGCAAAACTCCTTTGGGCTTTCCTGTGGACCCGCTGGTATAGAGAATAAATAATGGATCTTCAGCATCCATTATTTCCGGAGGACATTCACCTTTAATATCGGGCGCGGCCATTTCTTCATGCCACCAAAAGTCTCGGCCGGGTTTCATATCCACTTTGGTATTTGTTCGCTTATAAACGATAACCGATTTTACCGAAGGGCATTGTTCCACGGCTGCATCGGCATTAATTTTTAGGCCAATTATGCGCCCGCCCCGGAAACTAGCATCAGTAGTTATTAAGACTGAAGCTTGGGCATCTTGGATGCGATCTTTCAAAGAATCCGCACTAAATCCTCCGAAAACTATACTGTGGATAGCGCCAATACGGGCACAGGCCAACATAGCAATAGGTAATTCAGGAATCATGGGCATGTAAATAGTGACGCGGTCACCCTTCTTGACCCCTTTTTTCTTTAAGACATTGGCGAACTTGCATACTTCGGTATACAATTGCTGGTAAGTGTAAGTTCTACTTTCCCCTGGTTCTCCTTCCCAGATGATCGCCGCTTTATTTCGCCGAAAAGTTTTTAGATGTCGATCTAAGCAGTTGAAGGAGGCATTAATTTTGCCTCCGATAAACCACTTCACGTATATATTATCTTTAAAACTGTAATCTAAAACCTTATCCCATTTCTTATACCAATCTAAATTCCCAGCCAATTCTCCCCAAAATTCTTCTGGATCTTCTAAAGATTTTTTATAAATCTTCTGGTATTCTTCTAAACTCTTAATATATGCTTTTTCACTAAATTCCTTTGGAGGTAGAAATTTTCTGGTTTCCTCCATCATACTAGTTATTGTTTTTTTCTCTTCAGCCATAAAATAACCTCCATTAAAATTTGCCAGGTAAATTCTTATTTCATTATATTTAAATGTTTCAAATTTTGATAGTCACAAAGTTAAATATTGTATTTACACTTGCTAATTTTAGGGGATTTAAAAATCTAATATTGATGGCAAGAAATTAAGAATGGCTTCCTCATTAGCCAGAAAACTTAATACGGAGAGGTAACGGCCCTTACGCCTTGATTATATTCCAGTGTTTTGACCGCTTTGGGCTGTTCACCCACAACTTCTAAAATTTCAAAAATTAGCTCGCGGATACGTTCTTTCAAATAACGAATTTCTGCCCCCATAGCTTGTTTTTCCAAGGCTTGTTTAACAGTCTTAAATAAAGCCAATTTTGTAAAAGGTTTTTGGATAAAATCAAAGGCACCATCTTTGATGGCTTCCAATCCTTGTTCTGTTTGTCCATGGCCAGTCATGAGGACGATTTCAATTTCTGGTCTAATTGATTTAGCCAATTTTAATAATTTATGTCCATCTATCTTGGGCATCCCTATATCAGATATAATTAAATGGACCTTTTTTTCCTTGAGAATATTTAAGGCTTCTTGCCCATTTTTGGCCGCCAAAATTTTATATCCTTCGCGCTCCAAGATCTTCTTTAACGTTTCCCTAATGGCATCTTCATTATCCACTACCAAAATCGTCTCTTTCTCCACCTTGCCTCCTTAAAATTTGGTACGCCACAGGGTAAAAAAAGAAGGGGCCCGATCTAATGGAGGAGGGTTTTTTGGGTTGCCAGTCACATTTGAGCAGGGGAGTTCGCTCGTTTGTAGCCGGTGGAGATCGAACCCCATCTTTAATTTAAGAGTAAAGCAAAAATCTTGCCATTTTTTAAAAAAGAGAAGATTATTTTAATAGTGCCTAATTAGATGAATTCATTATAATTTTTTAATGGCCGAAGAGGTTGACCAGTTTATCTTCTCTCTATCTTTGACAAAATGTCATTAATTATTCATTTTGCCCTGAAAAAATGTCAATTTAACTATTTTGGGCTTCCTTTTTGTGACATAATGTCAGCAATACTGGAGTTTGTCAACCAGGATTGGCCATTTGTCCTCCTGCACTTTTCAAAAATAATAATGGTTTTAAGAGATTATTTACAAAAACTTTATAAAAAGAGACTATGAGGTGAAGAAAGGATGATTATTTCTCCAATAAACCACCTTGCCTCTTAAGCGAACCAAGATTTGGACACCAAAGTGAAAGTGGGCAAGCGTCTAGCAGTTTTTATTTTTCTTTCAATTCTCTGACCGGGCGGAAGGGGGAAAGTTGAGCTTCTTTCTCATCCATCTAAAATTGGTATGGAATTTAAAAATGATAGACGGTCAATCTAATGAGACCTCTGAAAAAGTCTTTTTAATATTGCTGAGATGTTTCCTTGGAAGAATCTTCACGAGTGGGCAAAAAAAATTTGACATAT